>UBJH01000048.1_pt1 | contig 58300 bp, 60 predicted proteins | sample 2193721 | NCBI WGS metagenome assembly UBJH01 (sample SAMEA4703186, study PRJEB27089) | metagenome | reverse complement strand
ATAACAATATTTATTAGTAAAGAGCGCTAATATAATAATATGCCATTTTTAAGCCAGCGCTCGAAACTTCAACTGACCGATAAAGAACTTGAAAATCTAAGATCTCTAAGCTCTTCTCGCACTGCACCTTTAAGAGAAGTAGAAAGAGCAAAAATTCTACTCTATTCTCATCAAGGGATAAACGATTCGCAAATTGCAGAGAAAATGGGGACAAACCGTCAAAAAGTCATTCGATGTATCAACAAAGCTCTTGCATATGGGATCGAAGAAGCAATAGATGATCTTCCAAGAAGTGGCAAACCACCAGAGATCACAGGGGAGGCTCGTGCATGGATTATTTCAATTGCATGCAAGAAACCAAAGGATGTTGGACATCCCCATGAACTCTGGACACATCAATTATTAGCGGAACATATTAGGAAAAACAGCATAGCAATGGGATTTCCTGAAGCTTCAAAGATTTCTTCCGGAACAATATCAAAAATCCTTGGGGCAAGTAACATAAAACCCCATAAAATTGCATCCTATATTCATCAAGCAGATCCTGATTTTGATGCAAAAAGCGTTGTTGTATTACATACTTACAAGAAAGTGGAATTATTGAAAAAATTGAAGTCTGAAGGGGGTGAAGTCGATATGGTTATTGTTTCATATGATGAAAAACCAGGAATACAGGCCATTGGGAATAAACACCCCGATTTAATGCCCGTAGAAGGGAAACATCCAACAGTATCGCGTGATTATGAATATATTCGTTATGGGACTCTTTCATTGTTGGCTGGAATTGATCTATTTACCGGAGTAATTCATTACAAAGTGCGAGAAAAGCATCGGAGCATTGAATTTATTGAATTTCTGAAAGATTTGGATGCATATTATCCCGAAAAAATAAAGATCGTTGTCATTCTTGACAATCTAAAAATGCATACATCAAAAGAAACCCAAAAATATCTTGAAACCATCCCGCAAAGATTTCAATTTGTCTTTACTCCAAAACATGCTTCCTGGCTGAATATTATTGAGAGTTTTTTTAGTAAAATGACAAGAAGCATGTTGAGGGGAATAAGAGTATCGGATAAAAACGAATTGATACAACGGATTTGTCAATATCTTGATGAAATCAACGAAATACCTGTGATTTTTAAGTGGAAGTACAAGATGGATGAAATGCCAGGAAAGATTGAATCATTGTAACGTTAATTTGGAATCGTTATACTAGTACTGGAAAATAGGCTGAATCATTTCCCCGAAATATCCGTCTTGAAATCTTTTTACCGATTGAAATTGAAAACCCCAATCCAATGAACATAAGCAGCCACTGGATCAAGAGAATGTTATTATTGTTGAGAACTGGAGCAGGCATATATCCTGACGTCCCGAATATATCCCATCCAAAGCCAAAAGGATCCGAAAGGACAGGAATGATCCCGGTCCCTTCTTCCAGTAAATGGCGCAGGTTATGGGATAGGTGCATCAGCAACCCCAGGGGAATAATGGAGTAAGCATAGCTGGTGAATATGTCTTTAAACGACGTTTCTCGATTGAGCAATTTTGAAAATACAATGACTATTGAATAAATCAGAATGGGGATTACCGCTGAAGTAATGAATAAAACGAATCGAACCGTATCGTAATTGGCGCCAGTATAGATCATTAAATCCCGTGTAAAAACAGCCCATGGCCGTATCATGATCAATGTCTGGAATATAGTCATTCCGAGAAGCATCAATATGAATAACGATTCATCCATCCGGGTCTTTTTCAAATTCAAGAAATCTCCTGCAAAGGAACGAAAATTAAGGGAAATGTTGTTCTGGTGGCAGGTTTTTACGCATTCTGTACAAAGAATACAATGATTGTTCTTTTCCATGGTTCCCGGATACTCAAACACCGGGCAGGGGTAGCCTTTTTCGTTACCTGATATGCAGTATTTTTCCATGCAGGCTTTGCAGGTTTCTTTATCTTTTGCTCTTAATTCAATAGGCGCAAACATTGAATATAAACCTATTAATCCAGTTATGGGGCATGCGTACCTGCAAAAGGAACGGCGCTCGAAAATTATTGAAATTATTACAACAAGACCGAGTAAAGCAACAATAAAATACGCTGTCAAAAGCGGGCTGTTCACAAGATTGAACTGGAAATCAGCCCATGTGATCATAAGAAATAGCATCGCTGCCAGGGACAGATTTCTGATTCTTGCGGGGAATTTCCTTTTTAAACTGAATGTGTCATCAACTTTTTTATAAAATGCCTGGCGCTGTACCCAGTCCCCGATTGCCCCAAAAGGACATATGAAACACCAGACTCTTCCTGCAAATATCAGGCTTATTATAAGAAGTGACCACCATATAACCCAGATTGAAATAGTTGTAAGGCTTTTGTTGCTATTTTGAATCCCGAAAAAGCCTGCAAATACCACCAGAACTAAAAGCAGAATTGTGGGCAATTGAAAGAGGAACTGGGTTTTGCGGTTTTTGAAAAACGATGCTGTAGCCCCATCTTGAAGTATATCATATTTTCTTTTATCCTGATTATTTTTTTCAATGTCCATATTTTCTTAAGAATCCCACGATTATAATCAATATGATCACCGGACCAAGAATCAAGCCAATGAATACTGTATCCGGCTTCGTAAACGAATCTGTTAAGTCATTGTTTATTTTGATATTCCTGCTGAATACCCAGGCTTTACCATCGTATTTCCCATCTGAAAAATATATGTCTCCACCATCAGTGCCATATTCCCCATATTTAAATACGAGGTTGTTATAAAGAGTCTTTTCTGCCTGCCATGCAACATAAACATCGCTTCCTCCTACCCCGATTTGAGGGTCGTAATGCTTTCCTTTGATGTCATTTACTTTTGTATTTTTTATAAATTCAAGGTTTCCATTTTTCTTCACACCTTTTGAGAAATAAATTTCTGAACCGCCGTCCCTCCCATCTTCCCATACTATGAAAATTTCACTATCCTTGACGGCAATTTCAGGATGCATTTGATCGCCTTTCTCATCATCATTTACCCGGATGTTACTGTCAAATTTCCATATGTCATTTTCGAGCCTGCCGCTTGAGAAGTATATATCAAAATCTTTATTCCTGTCATCGTACCATGCAATATACGCATTTCCATTCTCAAATGCCAGTGAAGGAGTATAATGGGATACATTTGTAGAATCATCATTCACCCTCATATTCGTGCTAAATCGCCAGATTCCATTTTCTTTTATTCCGTGTGAAAAATAAATATTATAATTGCCATTCCTCGCATCCAGCCAGGCGATACACACATTTTTTTCATCATCAACAGCAAGCGATGGGGCATAATGCCAGTCACCAGCAGGGTCGTCATTCACTCTTATCGGTTTATCGAACCTGTAAACACTGTTGGTAGAATGCCCTTCCGTGAATTCTATATCCCAGGTTTTCTTGTTCATCATTGCTGCATATACGGTTCCATTGCGAACCGAAATGGAGGGCAGCACCTGGCTTCCTGCTCCTTCTATGACCGGTAAATCCTTTTTAAACTTTATATTGTTTTTTTCGGAATATGAAAAATAAAGCTCTTCAAATCCATACCTGTCATCCTCCCACACCGCATAGACATTGTTGTTATCAACGGTTATCGAGGGAGAGCCATGCCCGGTAGTTCCTTTGATTTCATTTATCCGGATATTTCTATCAAAAACCCAGCCGTTTTGAAAACTCGCTTTTGAAATATATATGTCCCCCGACTTATGGGGTATATTGTTCATTATCCTTGTGTAATTGCCATTTCTCTCATCAGCCCAGACGATGTATACGGTGTCATTATCAGCTGCTAGAGAAGGAAACCACTGGAGAGAAGGGGTATGTTCTTGAAAAGAGATGGCATTTCCATGAAAATTCATGTTCAGAGCTACAATTGCCATTATGAGAACAAGGAATATGTTTTTTTGTTTTTTCATAGTTTTTTTGCCCTGTACAGGGAAAGTGTTCCAAAAAGCGTCATGAATCTTGCGGTCTCTTCTACTTGTTCAAATCCAACCTTCCGGAACATCTCAGGCAGCAGGCCATTAATATTGTCTCTTGTTTCCTCAAGATGTCGGAATACCAGGGATATCAAATACATTAGCGCATTCTGGAGTTTCCCGAAGTCTGCAACATGCAGTTCTCCTACTGGTGAGAGGACTCTGAATATTTCTTTAAATGTGGTCAGATGATGAAAAACCAGGCTTGAAAATACACGGTCAAAAGAGCGGTCAGGATACGGCAGTTCAAATGACAGCCCAAGGTCAAGTTTAATGTCAAGACTTGCTTTTGTTACTTTTTTCCTTGCCATCTGAAGTATTTCAGGGTAGCGTTTGAATGTTGATTCGCGCATGAACCGCTTCATTAATGGATCGTACAAAGGCGTAAACCACACATAGCTGAGTGCTGGGATATATTTATTGAAATTCCTGTCCATACTTTAATTCTTTTTTAGATAAATAATAAATATGCTCCCTTCCATTTCAAGTTCCTTAATCTCATCACCCGATTTTTTCGTCCATGCATCGATGTTATAAGGCGCCTCAGAATCATCGGTTATCACTTTAAGTATATCACCGCTTTCCATCTTATCCATCTGCCATTTTGTCCTGATGAAAGGATATGGGCATTTTTCTCCTCTTACATCCAGGACAGTATTTTGTATTTTCTCAGCCATAGGTATCACCTACACAAAATAGTAGGTGATGATTTTTTATTTGATTTGTGCTTTATATAATTAAGATAAAAATGCATTAAATTTGTTTTTTTGAAAATGCAGACTAATTCCAGTATATTTTTTCTGATTCCTGATTAATCTCTCATTAAACCTTTATAAGCAGTTTAGTGTATTTCTTTTCAAACTCGCCCTGACATGTAGTGCAGCAAAAGAAATAATCTTTGTCGTCGAATTTCTTTTTTACAGCGTCTCCTGTCACTTTCTTATCGCAATAAGAACATGTCAGGGTTATGCTGGAAGAGGCCAGACGGATAGTTAAATCCTTCGTGAATGCATTTTTTACTAATAATATGCGGATGTTATTCACATCAGTAAGATTTATCTTTTCCTGTATAGCAAGAATCAGCCGCATATCCCCCGCTACTCTTGACTGTTGGGACGCTTGTGAGACAGCGCTTTGCTATCTCCTGGAATGACTCCCTGCTGTTGCTTTGCAGATGTGCCAATATCTTTACATCGAGATTATCAAGTTCTATCATATAAGTTTACATACAGTGTAAACATAAGTACTTTATGGTACATTTTTGAGTTCTATTCGAACTCTACTTAATTTATTTCTTATCACTGTATTTTGAGAAGTTCGCAAGTGCCAGAGGTCCGAATGCATCCACAAGTCTATCCAGGATTTTATTAGTGATTTTTGTGGCAATCTCTTTTTCAGAAAAAATAAGTTCATAGAAATATTTTATCCTGCCATTTATGCTCTCTGAGCGCCTCATTGCATACCCAGCCTTAACCAGCCTATCCAGAGTGCCAGCAACACTTGTCAGTGGAATATCTGTTTTTTCGGTCAGCATTGTTGTCGTCATCTCCCCTTCCCTCCACAAAGTTTTCATTATCCTGGTTTCAATCGGACTAAAGAACTTATTGAGACCGTCTTTAGAAAGATCAATTTGATCCAGCCTGACCATATGTTTACAATTAACGTAAAGTATATTAAAGGTTGTGCATAATAAACTCTTATATCCCATAAAATGTCGTGGGGAAATAAGGTGAAAGCCACTTTATAAATAGTTTATCGACACCAAAAAGCAGCATTATTCCAATAAGTATCAGCACGAGACCGGATAATTTCTTAAGAAGTTCCCCATTCCTTGAAAACCATTTGTACCTGTTGGTTATCTTCTTTCCATAATAGGCAATAGAAAGCATGGGGAGGCTCATGCCTATAGAATAGACGAATAGCATTGATGCACCGTATGTCAAATTTCCTACTGATGCGACTAAAGCAAGCACAGCCCCAAGAATCGGGCCGACACACGGGATCCAGAGGACACCAAGCGACATGCCCAGGAAAAATCCACCCATTAGACTTCCTTCGGGCATTTTGGAAGAGAACTTATTTAAGAATCCGATATCTCGCAAACGTTGTGTAATTGAACCCGATATCTTCATGAACTCCATATTTACATCTTCATCAAAAAGTACAAGGCCCATACTTATTATGAACAGGATCGCAATGTTGCGTAAATAATCAGTATATGCTCCAAATGTAGCGCCAAAAGCAGAAACCAGCACTCCCATGGTCGTAAAGCTTACGGTCAAGCCGGATACAATAGCAAGAGGTCGAAGCCTGTGTCCTCCTGAGCCTGAAAATATAACTGGCACAAGCGGGAGACAACATGGTTTCATTATCGTTACTACTCCCGCTAAAAAAACTATAAATATTGAAAGTTCTGATGGTTGCATCTGTTTTTGCCTGCCTGCCTATTGATTTTTTTATTGAATATGGAATTATCCTCTACTTTACACATCATGTAAACAAAGTATAAATACCCGATGGTACTTAATAGGTTTCTTTACATGATGTGTAAAGATGGAGTAAAACAGATGGATCAAAAAATATTAATTTTAAGTGTGATTTTCTTGTTATTTGCATTCGCTTTTCCTGTGAATGCGAATGAAATGGATAATATGGATATGAGTGACCCCAACGCAATGAACATGGATCAACCTGCTGCAGGACATGGTGCGGATGAACCTGCAGCAGGGCATGGCATGAATGGGGAAGTGAACTGGTATGCGATAGCACTATTCATAGCAATAATCGGAGTTGTGGGATATTATGCTTCAAAGACGGAAAAACTCAGGAAAATCAATTTCCTGAATTACGCCCCCTTAAAATCTCTTCTTAAAAGCCGCTGGTATCCCCTGATTTTCGTCCTGCCTACGATGATAATATTCGCAATAATCGTGATAAAACTTTTCTTTGGCAGTGCTGAAGCATCAACGAATTTCGGCTCAATTATGATGTGGATATTTCTATGGCCTATTTTACCCGTCCTTTTCCTGCTGTTCGGAAGGTTGTGGTGTTCGGTCTGTCCTCTTTCAAGAGTGTGCGATGGAGTGCAGAAAAAAGTGGGAATGCATAGAAAAGTGCCAAAATTCCTTCAGACGTATGGTGTCTGGATCATTATATTCGCATTTCTTGTAATAACATGGTCTGATGTTATCTTTGGCGTTGTTGAATCTCCTTTAAATACGGGAATTCTTTTATTGTTCGTATTAACAGGCGTAGTTTTCATGGGAGCAGTGTTTGAAAAAAGAGCATGGTGCCGTTATTTATGTTTCCTTGGCGGTCTTTCAAGCAACTATTCCATGAGTTCAGCCCTTGAACTCAGGGCAGATAGCGAAGTCTGTAAGACCTGCAAGACGCCTTTATGCTATAAAGGCAATGCAAAAACAGGTGGCTGTTCGATGTTTGAGTATCCAAGGACCATGGATTCCAACCGTGCCTGCAACTTCTGCTCCAACTGCATAAAGACATGCGATCATGATGCAATAAGGATAACCCCGCGCCCGCCAACAAGCGAACTCTGGTTCATCAAGAAACCGCGCTTTGAAGAATCATTCCTTGCCACGGCTTTAATAGGGATCGTTGTAAGCCAGACAATGATAATGCTTGAAGTATGGGAACCTTTCATGACATTGTTCGAGAATGCTACGGGCATCACTAATTTCATTGTTGCCTGGACATTGATCTTTGCCGGGGCAATGCTGTTACCTGTCTTGCTGATGCTTGCTGCAAGTTTCATTTCAAGCATAATTCCGGGAAGAACATCTAATTCCGATCTGATATCAGATCAGACAGCAGAAATGAGTGCTGTATCGAAGGATTCCACAGAAACCACCCTTTCCGGCTTTATTCGGTATGGATATGCCCTTATTCCCCTGGGACTGGGAATACACCTTGCGCATAATGCCAAGCATTTCCTCGGTGAAGGTTTTGCCGTGTTCTATAGTTCAGCATCTCTTGTGGGATGGAATATTACGGGAGACCTATCAATATTGAACATGCCCACGATACAGATTATCCAGTATATTCTCTCGATACTCGGGGTCCTGGGCGCCATATATACGGCATATAAGATATCCACCAATAATCCCAATATAAGGTCATCCGTGGTGCCTTATATCGTATTGATATTGATGTTCGGTATTGTAGCTTTGTGGATGTACTCTATACCCATGGCTGCACGGGCGCACTAAGAAAACATCAGAGAATAAGAAACACAGGGATTTAATAAATCTGTTGTGTTTCATTTTTTTTCTTTTAAACAAGAAATGAAGAAGTTAACTATCCAAATTTGCAATTTTCCAAACAAGAATTGCCGCAATTATTACAAATATAGAATATAACCATCAAAAGTTGCTGATTTCTGAACTGATATAAGTGTTGGATTAATTATCAGGTATCTGGTGATAAATTATTAATCAAATAAAAAGAAGGAATCGCCTTTGTCTCCGATAAAGGCAAAGCACAGAAAACAACCCCGGTCCTAAATACTTTGAGGGAATGGCGCGAATTTGAATATTCAAGGGCGCAAAGAAGAACGCCGATACTTGAAACACTTGATTCCATGATCGCAAGAGTTGAAAAAGAATTGGCGGCTGGATTGAAAAATAAACGAACTATTAATTTCAAAGGTCGATGAGAATGACAAATCTATTACTGGTATTATCCAAGGATCCATATACGACTGAGATACCAAATCTCGTTCTGGATATCGGGTTAAATGCCAAAGCAAAAGGCAACAATGTTTCTGTTTATCTTGTGGAGGACGGAGTTACCGCTGCAAGGAAAAGTGAATTCGGGAATAAACTTCAGGATGCTAAAAAGAAAGGCATCAAAATTCTTGCGGACGACAAGGCTGTGCAGTCAAGGGGACTTGATGCAAACCTGGTCGACTGGGTGCAGGTAAAGGAAATAGGCACACTCCTTGACCACATAGTTGAAGATAACACACGAGTGGCTTGGTTCTGAGGTGATAAAATGGCAAATAACGGTTATAATAAAACCTTAACGATCATATCGATAAATGGACCATATCGCGATGAAGCGGCATACACGCTTATCAGGCTCGCTCACGCTGCAAAGGAGAAAGGGATAAATGTCAACTTCTTCAACTATCTGGATGGCACGTCCAGCTGGCCACAACCTTATCTCCTTCTGCGATGGTGTCCTTAACAGAGATAATGATATCGGAAAATCCGGAGAGAAAAACACTGGCATATTGTTTCCAACCTTCATTTCCTTCAATATCACTATTTGAAATATGGAGAACCACATTAGTTGCTAATAATTCATCTCCCACATTAAGGTTCCTTTTGTTATAGGCCTCATCAATGAAACGACAGACGACGGCCTTATTTTGTTTTGTTGACATTCTTATCATCTCTTTTTACTTGGAGTCTATATCCTCTCATTTTATAAATGAAATTTACTCTCGCAAGCTGGCGGGGATTAAAGTTAATAAATTATACTGCTTGAGCTTGGAAGATGCTGCCGTTATAGCGTGTTGTTTTCAGCTATTTAGGCATCCATGCGGATGCTCCCGAGCCGACGCCAAACGCCTAAAGGGGAGGGGGGAAAAGGGTGAATGGGAAATTGGAAAAATTCCTGAGTTTCGAATTTTTAAGTTTGTTTCCCGATATATTTGCCACTTGTTGCTCGAAACTAGAGTCTGAAGCATCAATAGAAATTATTTGCCTAAGAGCCAACCGACAAAAACCCAACATTCCAACGCCAACAGTTTATTGAAGTTAGGCCTTTTGTAAATCCAATTGTATATTTCTGACTGTTTCCATACGCCAGGGACAACGTAGTAATTTGAGGGAGCATCTCGGGGCGATGCTGATGGTTTTTACGGTTCAGTCGGTTTTCTTGCTGTCTTATGATTTCGATTCAAGCGTCTATATATAAACACAATATTATTATACCGAAGACTGGCGTTATAAGAAATGCAAGACCTGCGCCAATTACCATTAATACAAAGGAGAAGGTTGCGAGATGTTGAGGTGTGGGCGGTGGCTTGACCAGATAAGCGATATCTTTCTCATCGCGATCATAAGCGCTATTAAAAGCCAGCGTACCTCCATTCAGGCAGACAACCCATTCCAGCCAGGCTATCAGAAGACTGCTCCATGAGAATATCTCAAATGATCCCCAGGAAATGGTAGCAGCGACCGAAGGAGCAGTAAATATCCCCACCATCAACTGAAATGTCAGAATAGGCCACTGGCGGGGACGAAGGAAAAGGAAATAATCGAATGATGCTTTATTCGTAATTAATCTGTGCTGAAAGAGATTACTTTCGTGTAAAAATGGAGTTCGACATCAAGAGCACGTTTGATATTCTCGCTCGACGGAATCCATGCTGCTCTCCCTCGAATGATATGGATGAGACATGCAATCCCCTTACGACTCAAAGCATTGAACACCTTTTCAGTCTGATCAGGCGGGACTACTTTATCTTCAAGTCCCTGGAAAAATCACTGGACATTACAAACTTGTGGATAGGGAGGTTTTCAGCCACTCCGTCCGGCTTGGTGCTCTTTGAATTTGAATATCTAAATCGGCTGCCACTGCCATGCCTTTCCCTTCTCAATTACATAGCCAAGACATGGAAAGGGAAAATGAAAAGCAAAAACCATGACCTTCTCAGCAGCAGCCCTGTTGAGAAGTTTATGCTTTGTAACACTGGCTTGTTCAGGCGCAAAGTCGAAGGCTGGATACCAATCAGGCTGCTCCATATGGATAGGATAGAGAACTGTGTCTGAGATATGTAACAATTGTTCGCCGCCAGAAGAAATAGCCAGTGCCATATGACCCGGGGTGTGCCCCGGTGCCGCAATGGCAACAATTCCGGGAAGTATTTCAGTTTCATTATCAACAAGAACGAGCTGTTCCTGAATGGGTGGAAGATTCTTTCGCGCAGACATGAGAATGAACTGTTTGAGTTCGTCCATTAATTTAAGATGAATAAAATTGGGTTCTGATATCCAGAAGTCCCATTCGTCCTTCAACATAACATAGCGCGCGTTGGGAAAAGCCGGCTTACCATTGGTATCGAGGGTTCCGCCTATATGGTCTGGATGCCCATGAGTAAGAATGACAGTGTCAATATCTTTGACATCGACCCCCTCATTCTTAAGTTTTTCAAGTAGTTTTCCTGCACTTGGAACCGTACCAGCTCCGGCTCCCGTATCCACGAGGACTTTGTGTTTCCCGGTATTTATGAATAGACTGGGCCACTGGGTTGTTATTTCTCCTGATTGGATATTGTGTTCTCTAAGTACCTGATCCATACGTTTTTTTGGTGCATTGATGAAAAAGCTTTCATCCGTATAGACAAAAGTACCATCGTTTATCACTATGCATTCAAAATTCCCTATTTGAAACGGAAAAACTCCATCACTCATTTTTGACATCCACATACACCTCTTAATTGTATTGGAGTAACAGCTTATGCTGTATATATTCTTTGACTTCATAACCAATTTTCTTTTGAAAACAGTCGTTTTTTGCGTCTTACTTCTCCAAGCATGTATTTTCTCTCATGCATTAGGAGGAAAGCAGAGGCCATTCGACCTCCACTATCGTCATCAAACTCCAAGTACGCTTACGCTTTTCGGGTATGCAGCTTTCGTCCGGCTATCCCTTTGCAGGAAATGGTATAATCCAGCATTGAGTCACCGGTATATTGCAAAAGAGTTCTATTGCAGTTTTGCTTTCTCTCCTGCCATGACAGAAGCAATGAATAATTTTTCACTCTTGCAGAGGGTAGAGTTTTCTCATTTCGGTCATAATTCCGGCCCGATATGACCTTTGGCAGTCTGGCAGATCACAGTTTTCAATCCTGTTCCAGAAAGAATTCTCCAGACATTGACCATTTCATCATATTCAGGTCTCTGTATGTATGATCTTCGAAACGCTGGCCTGTAATCCAGTACGCAGACCTGCACATTCTCGTCGATATTTCTTATCTTATCCCCCATTTTCTGGATCTCATCAAGTGAGATAAGATCCTTGTTATAAGGGATTCCAACACCAAGAAAAACTTTTTCAGGGTAATTATCCACAAGATACTTTACCGCATTCCATGAAGTTTCTAAATATTTTCTGGCTAATTCCCTGTTATTTACACCTGTTATATGCGAAAATGTATTAAGTTCGAGGCTTTTGAGGTCAATGCCGATATCAGTCATCCCGGCGTCAACCAGTTCATCCAGATAATCAGGCGTCAGTATCGAACCATTTGTATCCACATGAAAGCGTGCCTTATCATCAGCATTTTTCTTTTTCAATTCTCTGAGATATTCAATTAGCCATTTCCTGTTCAGAGTGCACTCACCTCCCGAAATAGCCATCCTATCCACTCCATAGTTTCTTCTTGAATCGCTCATGAGTAAAGCCGCCTCTCTTGGAGTCAGGGCGATCTCTCTCCCATTATATGTCGTGGTCCAGTTCTGGCACTGAGCGCACTGGAAGTTACATCCACAGGTAAAACAGGCCGTTTCTATAAAACCAGATAACTTTTTCAAACGCCACGGAGTGCCAACACCTCCAACGGCATGTCCCATCCAGCCGTGAACAGGTCTTTTTGGAGTAACTTCTGTCTTAGTGTCAATATTCATTCCTTCTTTTACTGCTGTAACGCAGCATGGTCTGGGTTCATCATTCACGAGAACAGCACAGCTCCAGCACCCGCCGGTCCTGCAGGGAGAGAATAGATTTCCATCCCCTGGAAATTCACACGGTTCATATCCGCACATTTCAAGTGCTTTTTTTACAGTAACTCTCTCCGGAACTGAAATAATTGCTCCATCCACCGAAATTGATATGCTCTTTCCATCCTGAATTTCAATCATCTGAATAGCTTCATAAGGACAGGCAAGACTGCACGCTCCGCATCCCGTGCATTCCTCAGAATACCCAACATATTTGCTTGAGCAAGCTATCTCATCGCAAAATCCACATTGTCTGCATTTTTCCAGATTTTTTTTAGCAATATACGGCATCCTGATCATTCCGCTTTAGAATTTCCAGGCAAGAGTTACACCATCACGAATCGGAGCATTACTACTTCCACACGTTCATCTTTACATACATGTTTGTTGAATTCATCTATTGCTCTTTCTGTTTCATCTTCAGGGTTAAGAACCGATCCACTCCAGAGCACATTATCAATTACCAATAGACCACCAGATCGGATTTTAGTTAAGCACAATTCCCAATAATTAATATAATTCACTTTGTCAGCGTCGATAAAAACTAAGTCGAAGAGACCTTCAATAGTCTTGAGTGTTTCAAGGGCAGGACCGAGCCTGAGTTCAATCTTCTTCCCATGTGGACTCCTGCTCCAGTATTTTTTGGCGATGGGGAGCAAACTACAATAAAACCTCATGTTGCAATACTAACTAAATGCAATAAGGGAAATGATGCGGAGAAAGGGAGTTGAACCCTTGAATCACTGCTGAAACAGATCTTGAGTCTGTCGCCTTTGACCACTTGGCTACCTCCGCACGTTGCTGATTTACGTTACGACTCTATTGCCAAATTTTGGGAGTAAGTCTTGAGTCTATCACCTTTGGCCGCTTGGTTACCCCCGCAATTGGGGTATTCAGAATTATCCTTATTTGACTTAAGGATGTCGTTGTTCATAAGAAAATATCAGGTAAAATACAAATGTAACAAAGTCTTCTTATGATAAAAAAGAACAATATGATGAAATTAATAAGCTTATAAATAATCATACTACAATTTACTACAATCCGATGACAGACATAACCACAATCAGGGCTTCGATACTTTCATCAATAAAACCTTCAGATGAAGAGAGACAGAGGTTAAAAACACTCTCAGAAAGAATAATCGGGCGCATTAATTCTATTGGTAAAGCCGAAAACATGGATATCAATTGTATACTTGTGGGCTCCTCTGCGCGGGGAACATGGATATCCGGAGAGCATGACCTTGATATTTTCATCATGTTCCCGCCCGATGCCCAACGGCAATTCCTTGAAGAAAAAGGGCTTTATATAGCGCAAAAGATCGCAATGGAAGGGGAAAGTTTTGAGGAACGATATGCTGAGCACCCATACATTCATGCGGTCATTGATGGTTTTAAGGTCGACCTTGTCCCGGCTTTTAATGTAGAAAGCGCAGCCCAGATCAAATCAGCAGTGGACAGGACGCCATTTCATAACAAATACGTGGGTTCCAGGATAAAAGGGCTTGAAGATGATGTAATGCTCCTGAAACAATTCCAGAAAGGGATAGGTGTATATGGCTCCGAATTAAAAACCCATGGATTTTCCGGCTATCTTGTGGAACTCCTTGTAATACATTACGGTTCCTTTGAAAAGGTGCTTGAAGCGGCCTGTGACTGGAAATTCGGGATCGTAATTGACATCGAGAAACATGGCACAATTGTTCATAAAGACCCGATTGTCGTGATCGACCCGACCGACCCGGGAAGAAACGTCGCTGCGGCGCTGTCTCTAGATAATATGTGTAATTTCATGGATAAGGCATGCGATTTTAGCAAGAATCCCGATGAATCATATTTCCATCCACACATTCCCCTACCGCTTTTGGACGCGGATTATGAGAGTATCATTTGCGCAAGAGGCACTTGCCTTATCGCAATAGAATTTGAAGCTCCCGATGAAGTTGAGGATGTTTTGTACCCGCAGCTTTATAAACTTGAAGAATCATGCCATGAGATGCTGGAACGATATGACTTCCGGGTTTACAATAGCGGAGTATGGGCCCATGAAAAAGCTGTTGTTATATATGAACTTGAGTCAGCAAATCTTCCAAACGTAAAAAAACACACAGGACCCATAGTCGGGACAAAAGAACATGCATCGGCATTCAAATCTAAATACAATACCGCCAATAAGTTTTCTAATGTGTATATCCGTAACGGGAAGTATGTGGTTGAAATCCCCAGGAAATATTTCAATGCGAGAAAACTTGTTGAATCTGAAATACTCAAATGCAGTCTTGGAAAACATATCGGTGTCAGCATGAAGAAAAAGTTCAATGTAATGGAAAATTTGGAAATACTAAATATCAGGGATGAGGAATTCAGGAAATTCCTGAGAAGATTTTTCGATAAATAATGAAGAGAGAAATTATGAAATATTTACCCGCAATTCTTGTCATATTATTTATTTTGATTCCCGGATGTCTCGAATCCTCCGGATATAAAGAAATTTCAAGATCGCAATTATTATCGAATCCGGATGTTTTTGAAGGAAAAAAGATCTGTACTGATCTCATATATGAAAATAATGGTTTTTCAGGGATAAATGTCATAAGGAACCAGAATTTTACATTTGCCCTGGAAAATGCAACTCTTGCAACCGTGTGCGGAATATATAGGTCAGGCCAGATAGAACCGGATTCAGTAAACCCTGTCCTGGGCATGGCAACGCAAAAGGATGTTTACTATTCCAATGAGACCCTGAGAGTCCATATTGATTATTATTCCCAGATAGATGGAATAGCACAACTTGGTGTATCCGGAATAAGAAATGATTTTGACCGGCCTTTGATCAACAAAACACAGGATATTTCTTTTGTTAAAGGGACCAATGGTTTTGACCTTGAATTCACAACTCCGTCATGTGAGGAATGTTCTGCACTATCCCCGGGTCAATATGCGATCAACGCCACAGTGACTGTTAGTGGAAAAACATTCGAAACATATAAGAAAATCACGCTTGCACGAGAGGATTCTAATATTTCGAAGAACGGATCGGAGATTGTACAGGTAAATAATTCACAATTGACAAATAACCAATCAAATGATACGCAGGCAAATGATACGATGGCATATAATGCACAGATAGCATCCACATATGGTATACCGCAATCTAATGACACGATATTGGTCGAATACTTTTATATAACGGGATGCCAGAAGTGCGAACAGGCAACACCTGTAGTTGAAGCCATGATGAAATCCTATGGCAGCAGGGTAAAATTTATAAAATATAATGCCAAAGAGGAAGGAAGGGATCTAGCTATTAAGTACAGCATTCCCGGCACTCCTTCTATTGTTATTAACAAAGATAGCAAAAACCTGATCTCATACGAGAATTATAACGGTGATACTTCTAAACTTAAAGAGGTCTTAAAAGTCGGTATTGAAACAGCCACAATATCACAAAAGGCTCCTGAAATTGTACAAAGTGACAAGATCATCCTTTCTGTGCCATCCGTTTTTGTGGTAGGATTCCTTGCAGGATTTAACCCATGCCTCCTTGCTATCCTTGCTTTTATTGCATCAGTGACACTTGCGACCACAGGAAAAAGGCGAAATGTCCTTCTTATTGTAATAATGTTCAGCCTTGGAATTTTTGTGACATATCTAATAGTCGGGATTGGTCTCTTGAGCATATTGGAAGAAGCCCCGGGTTTGCAGGCGGGTATTAAAAATTTCCTTGTAGTTCTTATTGGCATCCTGGGAGTGTGGCATGTTTATGACGCATATCATCTCAGGAAAAATACGGAAAGCTCGTTCTATACACCAAAAGCCTTTATCCGGCTGACAGAAAGCGTGACAAAGAAGGTCAGCCTCCCGGCATCGTTTTTCATGGGCGCGCTGTTCTCGCTCATAAAAGCCCCATGTGTTGGCGCAGTGTATTTCCTGATACTTGATATGGTAAGAAGTGGTGAAGGAACAGGATACCTGTATCTTGCAGCTTACAACTTTGGTGTTGTGCTTCCGGTTCTTGTACTGGGTGGCGCGATAGCATTTGGTCTTGACCCTGAGAAAGTCGAGAAGTTCAGGAAAGATAAAAGGTCTATGATGCGGCTAATCACTGGAGTGACGCTGCTTGTTATTGCGGTTTTGATGTATATGGGGATTATCTAACGTAGTTCCATTTCTGAATATTAGAACAAAAAGGGAAAGAAATTCAGTTACCCTGTTCCAGAAGCGACCCGACAACTTTATCCAGATTTGCTATTGAAAAATCTTCCTGGAACTTCCCATTGATAAAAACAGCGGGAGTACCTGCAATTTTATAATCATTCGCCAGCCTGAGATTATAATTAGCTGCATTTTTCATATCGCCACTTCCAAGTTTCTGATTAAAATCCGGCCCAAGCCCGATGCTTTCAGCAACATTTTCAATTGCAATGGTGCTTTCCAATATATCCATTCCCTTATCGAATTTGGCATCAAATAATGCATCAAGCATTTCATCTCCTTTTCCCATCTGTTCTGCTATAATATAGGCTTCAACACTCTTTGTTGATTGTTTTAGTGAGACAAAATTGATGGGAATGTATGTTATTTCCACTTTAGCTCCATATTTTTGCAGGAGCTGGGGCATATTTTTACGAAGGTCATTACAATGCGAGCAGCCGAAATTCAAAAATTCTATGATCTTTACTTTACCCGGCTCAATAGTAGTGTTCAATTTTTTATAATTGTCATCTGGCAGGTTCTCCGGACTCTTTCCCCCGGAATTTAAAAAATAAATTGCCAGTGCCGAAATTACAAGTAGCGCCAGTATAATATGAATTGTTTTAAGACCTGATTTTTTTTCAGGAAGTTTTTGTCTCTTTTTTGCCATTAAATTTGTTTTAATATGTTTATTATTAATAAATATTGTGTTTTGCAATCCTAAAAAAATGCGCTGGTCGGGAATCGAACCCGAGTTTAAGCGTTGGCAACGCCTAGTGATAGCCGCTACACTACCAGCGCAATCTGAAGCTTTGCGGCATCCTCTTAATATTTCAATCCATATTAATAGTTTTTCTAATCTCAGGATAACTATCCTTGATTTACCTGTTTGTTCTAGTAACCTTTAATAGAACCTCTGACGATTGAAAAAGCCTATATGAGATTAGTGATGAAATTCGGAGGCACATCTGTCGGCGACGGCATCCGCATAAGACATGTCGCAGAACTGGCAAGAAAATACCGTGATGAAGGAAATGAAGTCGTACTTGTGACATCAGCTTTAAGCGGAGTAACGGATGCCCTCCTGAAAAACGCAAAGGATGCCTCAGAGACTGGAAATACACAGGGTGTAAAAAAATTCATCGCTGACCTCACAAAACAGCACCATAAGGCCGTTAAGGATGCCATCGGTATTTCGGAAATTGAAGAAAAAATAACGCATCACCTTGACCAGCGGATTGAGGAACTTGAAAAGGCTCTTATTGGTATCTGCTATCTTGGTGAGCTGACCGCACGTTCGCTCGATTACATATGCTCATATGGGGAGAGGCTGGCTGCGCCAATCATATCGGGGTCGTTTAATTCCCTCGGTGTAAATTCCTGTTCCTTCACCGGAGGCGAGGCTGGAATAATAACTACGGATGAATACGGGAATGCCAAACCCCTTGAGGAATCTTATTCATTAGTAAAAGAAAGGATAGAATCACTCCTTAAAGATAGTATCCCGGTGATATGTGGTTTTATAGCCCAGAACGAGGCAGGTATTATCACAACGCTAGGGCGTGGAGGTTCTGATTTCACAGCATCGATCGTAGGAGCATCGATAAAAGCCAGTGAGATATGGCTCTGGAAAGAAGTGGACGGGATAATGACAACTGACCCCAATATCGTTCCTGAAGCCAGACCCATCCCTGTTATTTCCTATATTGAAGCAATGGAGTTATCATATTTCGGGGCAAAAGTACTGCATCCAAAGGCTATCGAGCCTGCTATCAGGCACGGAATACCTGTTCGGGTTAAGAATACATTTCATCCTGAGGTTCCGGGAACGATCGTAGTCAAAGACCAGGAACTGAGCGAAGATATAGTAAAAGCCGTAACAGTAATTAAAAATGTGGCATTAATCAATATTTCAGGCGCCGGAATGGTAGGAACGATCGGTGTCGCAGCACGCGTTTTCACTACACTTGCAAATGCAGGCGTAAATATTGTAATGATAAGCCAGGGCTCTTCAGAAGCCAACATCTCACTGGTGGTGGACGAATTTCATCTTAATAAGGCTGTAAAGGCAATAAGATCTGAATTCAAGAATGGGATCATTAAAGAGGTCACACCGGACAGAAACATTTCCGTTGTAGCCGTTGTTGGCGCAGGGATGGCAAATACGCCGGGAGTAGCAGGGAGAGTTTTCGGGGCGCTTGGAAAAGCAAAGGTAAATGTGATTATGATAAGCCAGGGTTCATCGCAGCATAATATCTCGTTTGCAGTCAGCGAAGACGGCGCAAAAAAGGCTGTGTCTGTGCTCCATAAAGAGTTTGGTCTTGACAGGGCGAAATGACGTTCATGATAGAATTCAATAGCCTTCCATTATTATCCAAGATCATCCTTGTTATCGGTTTTACTCTTGGCACCATATCATTGATAATATTCCTTCGCTATCCGATAATGTTGATATTGATGAAATATAACCCGAAGTATCGGGAATTCATTAAAAAGTCTCTGGTACAAAAAAAACTAAAAAACAGCTCCATTAAACATAAATACAAATGAATGAAAAAATTTCGATAATCCATGAGAAAAATAATCTTTGTAACAGGCAATTCCCATAAAGTAGTGGAAGCAACCCGGATCATGTCGCCTCTTGGTATAGAAATAGAGCAAAACAATTGTGGATATCCTGAATTACAGGAGGATAAACTGGAAGCCATTGCAGGTTTTGGTGCAAAATGGGCAGCGAATAAACTGAACAGCGAGGTCATGGTGGATGATTCAGGGATATTTATCGATGCTCTTTCAGGATTCCCTGGGCCTTATTCTGCATATGTTGCCAGAACTCTTGGAAATGAGAGGATATTGAAACTTCTGGAGGGGGATACGAACCGGAGAGCTTGCCTGAAATGCGTGATAGGATACTGCCGCCCCGGTCATGAACCAATGGTTTTTGGAGGAGAAGTAGCCGGGGAAATCGCAAAAGATATCAGGGGAAACCTGGGTTTCGGATACGACCCGATATTCGAATTGGGCATATTGACATTTGGTGAAATGAAGGATGAGGAAAAGAACAGGATCTCCCACAGGTATAGGGCGCTTCTTAAGTTTGTGCGGTGGTTGAAAGAAAACAAATAATATCAATAAAATACTTGAAAAGGACTCCGTGTAGGGTGATTTGTATAGAAATGATTTCAGGTAATGAATTAAAAAAGAAGCGAAAAATAAAAATCGGGCATATAAGTACGCTATTGGCAGATCCGGGAGGCGCGTGTTGCGGAGTAGAAACAGTTATAGCTAATCTGATAAAGGAGCAAGCAGATCAGCAAGGGCATGAAGTAACTTTGTTTGCCAGCGGAACATCGAGAACAAGGGCTGATAAGCTTGAATCAATTTATCCTAACTTTTTGGTTCAGGATGGTATTACCTGGGATAAAGCATGGCCCTGGGATTTGGCTAATATTGCTAACGCTATCAAGCAGGCAAACAATGGTAAAATTGATATATTACACGTACATAGCCTTGAATCTTTAGTGCTGCCACTAATCGATTTAATAGAAATTCCGGTAGTCATAACAATACATGACATACAGGGAATTTTGAACAAGACGGATCCGGGTAAAAGGTTTATTTATCAAAAATTTTCAAAAAAAGGCAATTTTGTGGCTGTCAGTAATTCTGTAAAAGAAAGTCTGAGCATTGCGGGTATTCAACCAAATATCGTCGGTATTATTCATAACGGCATTGATATTCAAGAATATTCCATTGGTTCCGGCTTGAGAGACAGGCTCGGTTGGATAGGAAATATAACGGAATCAAAAGGTGTCACTGACGCTATTAAGGTAGCCTGGGCATTAAAAATGCCATTGGATATTGCCGGCCCGGTTACTTCTGACAATAAGATGTTTTTCGAAAAAGAAGTAAAACCATTACTGACAAAGGGGATAAGGTGGGTAGGCAAAATAGAAAAACACCAAAAACCCACGTTCTTTGGAAATTTGATAGCATTGTTAGGTACGAGTAAAATACCAGAGGCGTTTGGAATGGGAATACCCGAAGCAAACGCTTCTGGCGTACCGGCAGTTGCCTATGACCATGGGGCTGCAAACGAGATCATAAAAAACGGCCTGAATGGTTTTTTGGTGCCGGTAAACGATACGCACCAAATGTCTATAAAAATTAAGGAAACAACCAAACGCATTAATCCGGAATTATGCAGAAAATGGGTTGAGGAAAACTTTACGGCCAGAATAATGGCCGATAAGTATGAAAAATTATATTATCGAATCCTGGGAGTACAGCAGGATGAAAGTGGTAATATTCCATTATTGTAAGAAAAGAAGAATATATATATATAATTATTACTATGATAATCCCCTATATATATTTAAATAGTTTTCAACCATTATATCTGCCGTGAATTTATTTTTAACATGATCAAGGCAGTCTTTTGGTTCTATTTGATCTATTCTCTTTATTGCTTTCACCAATTCTTTTATGTTTGGCTTTCCATATTTATTACGCGGCTGAACAAGAAAACCGGTTTTGCCATTTATAACTATTTCAGGAATTGCCCCGCATTTAAAACCGATCAGAGGCGAACTACACGCGCCAGCTTCAATCGGTACCAGACCAAATGGTTCTCTCCACAAAGATGGAAAAATTACTCCTGCAGTTACCTTGAGGAGCTTAATTTTTTCTTTATCGCTTACCTCACCAGCATATTCCAGAACACCTTTTTGTAATCGTGGTTCTATGCGGTCATTGAAGAACTCTTCTTCCTTACCTGGATGTTTCCTTCCGGCTATAATAAGTTTCATACCTGATTTTTCGGCTGCATCGATAGCAGATTCTATCCCTTTCTGAGGATCAATCCTGGAAAGGCACAGGAGCGTATCATTTTTTCTCTTCAATCTCCTTTTGGTTTTATAGCTGGAAAGGTCAATACCATTATGAACAATATCTCTGTAAGACAATCCCGCATCATCGTGTATTGTCTGCGATTTGCTAATAGCGACAAAATGGTGGTGTTTTCTGTTTTTTGCATATCTGTACAGGATGATATTTCCCCAACCCATGTCTTTAGCGCTCATACTATTGTGTATTGTGCTCAGTACCTGAACTCCTGATCCATTTAATGAAGAAGTTATGAGTGGATCACCATATACATGAGAATGTATAACTTCAAATTTCTCTTCGGCGTCTAAAGCCTTCCGTAAGCAGAGCAGATTATCAGTTATATCGTTCCAGGAAACGCTATTTTTACTGTCTTGCCCATTCTTATTATCCTGCCCAAAAACAGAACAGGGATATGTTGGTACCAGTTTTGCCGAAGTTTTCGAATCTCCCGTGGCAAATAAGGTTACATCATGCCCCCATTCCACTAACTTTTCGCATAACCAATAAACAATTTTTTCTGCCCCGCCATATTTTGATTCATGCGGAGGAGCTATCCTGTACCAGACTGAAGGTGCAACTATTGCAATTTTCATTTTTCTTTTCCCCACTAAACTCTAAATTCTTTATCCTGTTATTTCTTCTAAACTCCCTGGTTTCCTATATGTAACTTCACATATTTATGCAAGCGGGTAAAACTATATATCAGGGTTGTACAGACAGGAAGTTATGCGCATTGCCATGTTTTGCAGTGGTTTGCTGCCTACGCCTCCGGCAAATAAAGGAAAAATAATTCATGCCCCGCTTCATCTTACAGACGTCTTAGCCTCTGAAATGGCAAAACGTGGGCACTCTGTGACACTCTTTGGCGCGAAGGGCACAAAATCAAAAGCAAAGGTCGTTGATTTAAATCTTCCGCCCCTGTTTAACCATCCTCAAATAGTTGATTCAGTAGATTTGAAAAACCACAACGTTATAAATTTTTATGAGCAGTTATTTATCTCGGATATTTATCGTAGAGCAGCAGAGGGAGAATTCGACATTATACATATCCATCCGGTTGATCTGTCAATTAACTTTGCGGTCAATTGCAAAGTTCCTACTGTTTTTACCTTACACGACCCTATTTCCCGGTGGCGGCACTTTATTTATAATATACATAAAACGAATAAAAATATATATTATGTATCAATCAGTGATTCCCAACGCCTGCCACTTAAAGATATAAATTTTATAGATACGATCCATAATGGTATTGATCCAGGCAGGTATCCGTTCAATGCTCTTCCGGGGGATTATTTATTATCCTCATCAAGATTGGTTCCGGAAAAAGGGGTCGATGTAGCAATCAGGGTCGCAAAGAGAACAGGTTTACCATTGAAAATAACCGGAGAGCCGGCCTCCGATACTAACAGCTACTGGATGGAAAAAATAAAACCTGAAATAGGAGGCAAGATCAGTTATGAAGGGATGGTTTCAACACAGAGCATGTTCAGTATATATAAAAATGCCGCAGCCTTTCTTTTTCCGATAAAATGGGAAGAACCATTCGGCCTGGCAATGATTGAGGCTATGGCCTGCGGCACACCTGTGATCGCTTTTAACCGCGGTTCAGTCAGGGAGATCGTACAGGATGGCAGGACGGGTTTTATAGTTGATGACATAAACGGGATGGTCCGGGCAGTTAAAAAAATTGAATCTATCGATCGAAAAGCATGCCGCCGCCATGTCGAAGAGAACTTCAGCCTCCAAAAAATGGTGGATAAATATGAACTGGTATATGAGAAAATTTTGAAATGATCATTCCGATAACCTCAGAAGCATTCCGGAACGTCTTGCATTAATAATAGCCCTGTCAAGACCTATCATGCCAATAACCAAATAAAAAAAACCGAGACCGAAACCAAACATTACATTTGCCTCCCCATATCCGTAAAAAGACCTCATGTATTCAAGAAAATAAGTAAGGGGGATCGCTTTTGCTATTATCTGTAAGGCCGGGGGAAGCATAGAAACAGGATAATATATCCCGCAAATGAACATCATTATCCCCGTTAATGTCCAGGCTACCACTTCAGCACGCTGTCCGAATCTGAGAATTGAAATGCAAACAAGTATCCCGACAGAAGCTGAGGCCAGGAAAAGCCCGCCAAGAAAAACCATTGTCGGCCAGACTCCTGCAACAAGAAAATCAAAGCTGAAAAAATAGAATGAAAGAACCATAAGAATAACAAATACAACGGTGCTTCGAAGAATACCAAAAAGAAGCGAGCCGATTATGAGGTGAAAGCCCCTTACCGGGGCCATGAACGTGTGTTTCACGCTTTTGCTCCACATATCAAAAAGCATGACATATGCAATATCTATCTGGCATACCTGGATTATGGATAGAGCGATCGCACCGATCAGCAGAAAAGATATCGTGTTTTGTGCCATTGAAAAAAATGTTGCCATAAGACCAATGGACATAAGACCGATAAAGGGCCAGAAAATCACCTCAAAAATGGTGAAGAAATTTCTTTTTGCTATTATCCAGCTTTTGTAAAAAGAAGCCCATATCCTCCCGGCTTCGATCCCCGGATTAAACATAATCTTCTCCTGACTTATATTTTAATTTTGGCAAAACTATATGAAATGTACTTCCCTTGCCATCACTTTGTGCCCATATTTTTCCAAAGTGTTTATCTATTATGCTTCTGCAAATGGAAAGCCCAATTCCCACGCCGCCGTATTTCCTTCTTGCTGACCCGTCCACCTGGTAGAACCTGTCAAATATGCTATTTAATTTATCTGGCGCAATACCAATACCAGTATCCGAAATACTGATATTTATATGTTCAATATCCGCTTTTGCTTTAATTGTAATTTTTCCTTTATGGGGAGTAAATTTAATCGCATTTATAAGCAAATTCATTAAGACCTGTACGAGTCTTTCTTCATCCCCCCATATTTCGGGAAGTTGTTGAATATCCTTGATGATAGTAATTTGTTTATCATTGGCCTGGGGATGGATATCATGGATCGTTTTTGAAAGAATGCTGTTTAAGGAAACAAGCCCAAACTGGAACCCGAGCTTATTATTTTCCAGATTTGAAGTGTCCAGTAATTCTTTTATAAGCTTGATCAACCGGTCACAATTCCGAAGTATTATTTCAAGACTCTTTTTTTGCTCTGCATTGATCTTACCCATCGTTTCATCTTCAAGCAATTCCACAAAACCCCTGATAGATGTAAGAGGTGTCAATAATTCATGAGTGATATTTGATATGAATTCAGTTTTGACATTATCTGCTTCTAACAATTCCTCGTAGGATCTTTCCAGTTGTTCATGATAATACTTGAGTTTTTGCTCCAATCTGATCTTTTCAGTGATATCCCTGGCTATACCGTGGATGATTGTTAACTTACCGTCTTCTTTGATACATCGATTTTTTATTTCAACCCAAATATGCGTACCATCCTTTCGGATCATTTCATAGGCCATTGATCCCGAAGGCGGGCCTTTGGTATATTTTGCAAGCCTATTCCTTGCGGTTTCCATGCTTTCCGGTGTGAGCCATCTCGATAAATTTGACCCGATTATTTCATCTTTTGTCGCTCCTAATCCTTTAATCCCGGCCTTATTCATTTCAAGGAAAGTACCATTTAGATCGATGGTGTACATCGGGTCCTGTGCATTCTCGAACAGGTCGCGGTATTTTTCTTCTGAATCTTTCAGGCTGATTTCAAGCTTCTTCATGCCTCCGCAGCATTCACGAAATCTTCCTGTATCCTCTTCACCCATACGTATCGGTGGATATTGTATCTTTATATATTTTAATTTATCCCAATATTATATTACATTGGAATTTTCTTTATTTAAGATTGAAGCTAATTTAATCAACCTGTTCATAGTTTTACGCATGCTCTTTAATCCTTCCTCGTCTTCTTTTGCCCCCTGCGCTCCTTTGTCCTTTGACCAGAACGTTCCGCCTAGATTTGCCCCGAATGACCCGCCTCCGACCGGGATTGCTTCATTGATAATATAAAAGTTAAGTATCGCCTGGATCGATGGTTCCTGCCCGCCGATGCGGTCGCCCCCAACTGCAAAAGCAGCCCCGGGTTTGTTGAGGATAAAATGTAAGTCCTGGGCGGCAAGCGCCCTGCACCTGTCCATTATAACCTTTGTCTGTCCGCTGATCATTCCCTGATATACTGGTGTACCGATTATGATAGCGTCAGCCCATTTGAGTTTTTCATAAACCTCCTGCAGATCATCTTTGTGGATGCATCCTTTTTTCTCGCGGATGCAGTAATCGCAATGGATGCAGAAGTTCATTTTTTTACCCATGGCAGAAAAATATTCAGTCTGTGCGTTATATTTTTCATTTGCATATTTCAGGGCTTCCAGTACAATGTAATCAGTTGCGCCTTTTTTTGGACTTCCGCAAATACCAAAGACCTTGAGTTTTTTCTCACTGTTCACATATTATGAATTCGCAGGTATACTCAAATAGCTGACGGGCGTTAAACTTAAGTATGATCATTCACAAAAATACCATTGGAGGTAGTTAGTATGGTAGAACAGTGGGATGATTTCAGAAGATTTGAAGAAATGATGAACAGGATGTTTGAGAACTTCTGGGGAAGACCAACATCAAGGCGTCTTTTATCCTCAGGTGAACGTGGCGCTATTGTCCCTGCCGAAAATCGTGAACCCTTCATAGATCTGATAGAAAGCGATAAAGAAATAAAAGCAACAGCAGAGATGCCAGGTCTTGAAAAACAGGACATCAATATCAATGTCACTGAGGACAGGCTTGAGATATCTGCCGAGACAAAACACGAAGAAAAGAAGGAAGAAAAAGATTATATTTATAGGGAAAGACGAAGCGGCAGTTACTATCGGGCAATTTCCCTGCCTTCGCCTGTCGATCCTGATAAATCAAAAGCAACATATAATAATGGCATTCTTGAAATCAAAATGCCCAAGACCGAAGTCAAAAAGAAAACACCCCTTACGATCGAATAGATCAATGATGGATTAAATGCCATCAATTGTTTTTTATAAATTATTTTTTATATAAAATGATGCTATTTAACCAATGTATCTTAGATCTTCATCAGTTGAAGCAGGCATCTGCCCCTGCTCCATTTCCCGCAGTTTCGCGACTATCTTTTCCATCTCTATTGCTCGCTCTTCCAGGGGTGCCATATCAACTTCTATTTCAAGGATCTTGCAAAGAACTTTGAGCACAGCCTGGGCGCTTTTAGGATCAACAAGATATCCTGATGTTACACCCATGAGGCAGGCTGCATCAATACCACGCAATTCCCCAAGACCAAGGAGTAGTCCTGACGCTCCCACAATACCCCCCCCTGGTTCGTTGGGCCTGAATTCAACGCCGTACTCTTTCAATTCCTTAACAAGTTTAATATTGTTAGCAGCCCCAAGAACTGTTTCAGTCTCAACGAGCTGGCCAACACCATATCCTCCGAGGGCATAAATTCGTTTTACTTTGAATTCTTCTGCTATATCAAGGAATACGCCTGTCAATTCATAATGCCCTTCGTTCGTGGCGCTCTGGTGGTCCCCGATGAGTATTAAAATATCATTCTTACCTTTTGATTTATATGCATATAATTCATTTTTTACAAGCCTGACAGTACCGTCATCTTCAACAATGACCTGGGGGGGCAGATGCGGAGAATAAATTTCCATTATTTTTTTTGCACCCAATTCATCAATCAAATGTTCTGCAACAAGTTTTCCCACATGCCCAACCCCGGGAAGCCCTTCGATAAGAATAGGATCTTTAAGCCTGGGTTTTTTTGTCCGTAAGATGGTTGTTTTGATCATGATTCTGTTTTTTTGGTTATCCGTCTGTATTTCCCGTATCTGTCTTCAAGAGAGAATCGAGCAGGGCGAGAATATTTTGTCGGGGAGCCGCAAAGGGGACAAACTTCCCTGAGCGTGTATCTGCCACATTTGCATTTTCTGATCTTTGATACCATAGGTGCAGTTTTTGATACTACGATCCGGCTTTTTGTTCACTGTGCCTGTGGAACTCACCGCTTCCATCTGCTTTTTCAATTATCTTGATTGCCGATTGCGCCGCTTTCTTAAGAACGCCTTCAGCCTTCTTATAATCAGGCGCTATAACATGAATCCTGTACCTTGGCGCGCCCACATAACTAATATCTACCTTGATGTCATCACCCTCAACTTTATTTGCGGCGGCAAGAGCTTTGCGTATATATTCTATCCCATCAGGGAGATAGCTTGTAAGGTCTATGTAACCGGATATATCAACCTGCGGTTTTTTCAGGTTATCATTCGCGACTCTTGTGATCGCATCAGCAACTTCTTTTCCCACCCCAATTTTTGTAAGGATCGATGCACCTTCAGATCTTGAATTTTCAAATGCTGCAAAAACACTGCCGAACTTGTCATAGAAAAGGTCGGTCAACCTGGGGAGGTCTTCCTTGTTTATTTTAACCGTCTTGGCAACATACTCGATCCATTTCTCTGCTTTCTGTTCATTCTTCCATTGCTGGATCTTTTCCCGGCGCTGGTGCTCATTTACATCCTTTAGCGAAAGGTCGATATGATGCTTTGCCGTATCAACATACATTACCTTGCATACTATTTTCTGGCCTTCCCTCACATGGTCCCTTATATACTTGACCCAGCCGGAAGCCACATCCGAGATATGGATCAACCCTTCTTTATGTCCGTATTCATCAAGTTCTACGAAAGCCCCAAAATCGGTAACCCTCTTAACACTGCATACTACATTGTCACCTTCATCGGGCCATCCGCTTCTTTCCATCACTCAAGAACCTCTACGATCTGTGTTTTTACGAACGCTTTACCACCTGTTGGCTCGGAAAGTGTTCTATTACAGACAAGACAGGTTACAGGGGTGCTTGCGCATCCGAAAATTACTTGCTCATTCTCGCAGTCGTTACATTTTACTTTTAAAAATCTGCTCTTTGGTTCCATAATTAAGACTCCACGATCTCGAATTTCCCTGACCTGAAACATTTGGGTTTCTGATGGGCTTTCTTGCAGGTCTTGCATCTGTATCGCAGGTTAATACGCTTTGTGGGCTTGTCCCCTCCGGGTACTTTTGAGAATTTTCCTGAATTTCCGATCCCTGTATGTCTGGCCTTTTGCCTGACTATCCTTGTCAATGTGGATGCTTGCCCCTTTTTTACTCTCTCTACTACGTGCAGTGTATGGGTTTTGCATGACGGACAATATGTATTGAAGTTTTTGGGTATTTTCATGAGAATCACCTTTTAACCATGATCTGAATGGCTGCTTTGCGATTGATCAATGCTTTAGCATTCACCGTCGATAACACAGCAACATCTTCTTTTGCCAAGGTATAATTGCGTCCATCGACTCCTACAAATGTTGGAATGTCTTTTAGCAGACGCACCACAATGTATTCTTTACTTATATCCTTTTTGTCTAAATGTTCTTTATTGGTATCATCCTTTTTTTCCTGAGGTTCTTTGCTTATATCGTTTGTCTCCATGGGAAATATTTCGGACAGCTTATCTTCCTCCGGCAAAACTACAGGCGGCTTCTCTCTTTTAAATATCCTGTTTATTATTTCACTCCTCCATTGCGTCATCACTTCAAGAAGCCTGTTATAGAACATCCTTTCTTCGCGGGTCATAGAATCAAGATTTTGTTTTTCCTTCTGTCTTGAAGTCTCATGAAGGGACATTTCTGCGTTATACCTTGCTTCATTGATTATTTTGGTCGTCCGCTTATAGATTATGCTCTCTATAGCGTTTTTGACAGTTTTTTGTTCATCCTCGATAATGGCATGCTTTGTACTGTACGAGTCATCGATCCTGCGTTTTTCATCTTCAAGGTCCTGGATCTGTCGGGCGATATTTCCGTAAAAATCCTGCTCAAGGGGAACAAGTTTCTTTCGTTCCTCTCTTTCCACTTTCAGTATGTTGCCCAGATTTACCCGGGATTTTTCAGATTTTTCAGGCATATTCAGCAGCTCCGCGGCATAAAAGATATATTGCCGCATATTCTGGCAGGGTATTCTTACCTTCTGTCACTGTAAAGCTTTTTCCTTTCATCTCAACTATTGAATTCTGCGGACGAAGAGGTGGGATAACTTCAATGTCTATCATCTTTTCACTGAATACCACGGCATCATTAAGAGGCTCAAAATTTTTGAATTCAGAAAGAGACAGTGGCACGACACGCATCCCTGAGCCGCCGTGAAGTGAGGAAGGAAGTCGTATAAGACGACGGATATCGGCTGTAACAGGTTCGTCTGTATGCGCGCTGCCAAGATTGATGCTATTTTCTTCGATCGCCTTCTGGACAATTGCATCAAAAATAGAAGAATCATCTATTATCCCCTGATTTTCGATCCGGTCCAGTGTTTCGGGGCTATTTGATATATTTCTTATTTTTTTGAATATTATCGTTGCCTCTCGTTTATAATCCAGTAGATCGTTCGTCATTAAGAAGTTCCGGACTTTATTTTTATGGACTCCAACTTCCTGCGCTATTTTTTCTATCCCGATTTTGGGATTTTCCTTCTTCATATCAAATATCTGATCAGCGATATCTTCAGGGATCGTATCATAATTCGGTTTCTTCAAATAATAATTCCTCATCAGCTGAACAATTTGATCCTGAGCTTCTGTTTCATCTTTAATTGAAATATCCCTTAAGAATTGAACAAGGTATTTGCTGATTCGTTTTCCCCAGCCGAATCCACGAGATCCATCTTCAAAAGATGTTATTTTCCTTGATGATTCCAATTCTATTTTCTTAAATTTTCCATCATCATAAACCTTATGCTTTGCTGGTTTGAACAAAAAATCGGTACTCAATCCCGTACCGCTCACATAGTCCACGATTTCCCTGCGCTGGGCACTCTCAAGTGTGAGCACGTTCCGATCACGCACATGGATATGATACCCGCGTCCGCCGGAAAACACTATGCTGATGTAATCTTCGGAAAAGCCAAAATCCTCAAGGAGAAAGTCCAGGAGCTTTCCGGTTTCTGATTTTACATTGGAGAGCATTTCTGCATACGACCTTGCCTTCCCAGGTAAATGGTCTGCATCAAGATCAAAAATCAAATCTGCTCCCTGCCATTTTTTCTCTTTCATGGTGCCAGCGCCCGGGAATTCGTAATATGCAGCAGAATGGTACGCATGCGCAGGCACCATCCCGCGAATATAATCAAGCGCTTCGTTTTCCCGGGAAAAAGCCTTGTGGCGGCGCATCACAACTTCGGGAAGTTCATCAAAGAATATGAAACCCCATTCGCGTCTTGTGAAATCGTGAGGAAGGTCAAGCTGGGAGCTAGTATAATAATCTGTAAACCTTTTCCTTAAGAATTGCTTTGTCCTGAAATTCACGGATTTTTATTGTCCTGTAAGCTTAAAACCATAATGTAACTTTACAGATGAATATCTTTATTAATTATAAGCATTATAATGAACTAAAAACCGGAATTTATTAGATTATTTGGGGGAATTCCATGGACTCATTAAAACTTGATAAGATTTTCAATCCGAAAAGCATTGCATTAATAGGGGCCAGTGACCAGGAAGGTTCAGTAGGATATATTTTAATGAAAAACCTCACAGAAATGGGGTATCAGGGGCATGTTTATCCAGTTAACATACGCAAACCTGAGATACTCGGGAAAAAAGCATATCCGATAGTATCACAGATTCCTGAAATAGTTGACCTTGCAATAATCGTAACCCCTGCCTCAACAGTTCCTGACATATTGGAACAATGCGGAATTTTCGGAATTAAAGGGTTTATCATTATTTCAGCAGGATTCAAGGAGGCTGGAGAGGCCGGAAAGATACTGGGAGAAAAAATCCTTGAGATAAAAAATAAGTATAGCCTGAATATAATAGGCCCCAATTGCCTGGGTATAATACATCCCGGGATCAATCTTAATGCGACTTTTATTCCAAAGAAACAAAAACCCGGCAGCATTGCATTTTTATCTCAAAGCGGAGCTCTTGGATCTGCAATTCTTGACCTTGCCGCTCATGAGAACATTAATTTTAGCAATTTCGTTTCAGTAGGTTCAATGATCGATGTTAAATTCGGCGACCTGATTGACTATTTCGGGACTGATCCTGAAACAAGAAGCATTTTAATGTACATAGAAGGGATTACCGACGCCAGGAGATTCATGAGTGCAGCACGGCACTTTTCAAGAACAAAACCAATAATTGTGGTGAAATCAGGAAGATCCTCAGAAAGCGCAAAGGCAGCCGCCTCACATACCGGAGCTATTACAGGGGAAGACATGGTATATGATGCCGCATTTAAGCGGGCAGGAATTGTTCGCGTAAAGGATATCGAAGATCTATTCAATTGTGCCGAAGCTCTTGGAAAGCAACCGCTTCCCAAAGGGCCTAACCTTGCCATAATCACAAATGCAGGTGGTCCAGGTGTAATGGCATCCGATGCGGTCATAGCCCTTGGCGGAAAACTTGCCCAATTAAGCAGCAAAACGATCGGGAAACTAAATAGCGTCCTTCCACCCCACTGGAGTAAAGGTAATCCCGTTGATATACTTGGAGATGCAAAGTCCAAAAGATATGAAGATGCAGTGGAAGCATGTTTTAATGATGAAAATGTTGATAGTGTTTTGATAATTTATACTCCACAGGGAAGTTCAGATCCAGCCGAAATAGCAGAAAAGATCCTGGATCTTTATAAAAAACAAAAATTTTCTAAGCCATATTTTGCATCTTTTATGGGTTATGAAGAGGTTGAAAAAGCCAATCAAATTTTTACGGATAATGGTGTACCGACTTATTCCACCCCGGAACAGGCTGTTAAGACTTTTATGTATATGTATCAATATAAACGCAATCTTGAATTATTGTATGAAACCCCTGTAGAGTTGCCTATTGATAGCTCTCCGCCAAAACAGCCCCTTACTGCCATCATTCGAAACGCTGTAAAGGAAGGCCGAAAAATTTTGACAGAAACCGAATCAAAACGTTTCCTTGAATATTATAATATTCCGGTTGTTAAGGCAAGGGTGGCAAAAACTGAAGATGAAGCCGTAACTTGCGCGCTTCAAACCGGTTATCCTGTTGCCATTAAGATCCTCTCGCCTCAAATATCCCATAAAACAGATGTAGGAGGCGTTAGACTTGATATTAATTCCGAACCTGAACTTCGATTGGCTTTTAACGATATCACGAAACGTGTAAAAGAGTCCAATCCGGACGCACATATCGAGGGGATCACGGTACAACAGATGGTCAAGAAAAAGGGTATCGAAATAATCCTGGGAGCAAAGACCGATTCTCTTTTCGGTCCTGTAATTATGTTTGGAAGAGGCGGAATTGATGTGGAGATATACAAAGATGTTGCCCTGGGGCTTTTGCCATTAAATCGGACCCTTGCAAGAAGAATGATGGAAGAAACAAAAGTATACCAGCTTCTCAAAGGTTATAGAAAAATTCCACCTGCTAATATCAAACTCCTGGAAGAAATTATTGTTCGTTTTTCCCAGATGCTGGTTGATTTCCCGCAGTTGAAAGAATTTGAGATAAATCCGCTTTTCATTAATGAAACTGAGGCTTTTGCCCTTGATGCACGTGGAGTAATAGATAAAGAACGTCTCTATGCAAAACCTCATGAGCATCTTGTAATTAGCCCTTATCCTGAGAAATACAGGTCCTCATGGAAACTTCGAGATGGACGAACAGTGATCCTGAGGCCAATAAAACCTGAAGATGAACCTTTATGGCTTGAAATGTTCCATAATTTTTCGCAAGAATCCATACATTTCAGGTTATTTCAAACCATAATAGAGCCCGTAGCACATGAGTTCAGTACCAGGTACTGTAATATCGACTATGATAGGGAACTTGCCATTGTAGTAGAGCTTGAAGAAGAAGGGAAAAGGAAACTGCTCGGAGTTGTGAGGCTTAATATCGAACCCAATGAAAATGAAGGCGAGCTCTCTTTTATTGTGGCTGATCAATGGCAGGGCCAGGGTCTTGGTTCAAAAATGGTGGACTACATGATAGAGATATGTAAAGATAAAAAACTTGAGAAAATCCATGCGATAATGTTACCGGATAATTACAGGGCAATAAAATTGTTTAAAGATATGGGATTTACCATTGAATCACTGGATGATGGCACACAAAAAGCAATGCTTGACCTGAAAGAGGGATTCGAATGCCAGCCAGAAATCCCGGAAGAGGGATGATTTAAATGTTAATTGTTACATGTGTAAAACAGGTACCTGACACTACCCAGGTCAAAGTTGACCCGGTTACAGGCACTTTGATCAGGGAAGGTGTACCGTTCATAATAAATCCATTTGATACTTACGCCTTAGAAGAAAGTCTCAGGCTTAAAGAAAAATACGGGTTTCGCGTCGCAGTTATTTCAATGGGCCCTCCAAATACTGAAGTTACGCTCCGGAAAGCCCTTTCCCTGGGCGCTGATGAGGTAATACTTTTAAGCGACAGGGCTTTTGGCGGAGCAGATACCCTTGCAACCAGCATGGTCCTTGCCGAAGCCATCAAGAAGCTTGGAAAGAAAGAAGAGGTGGCAATGGTAATATGCGGAAGGCAGACCATTGATGGAGATACGGCACAAGTTGGACCTGGTATTGCAACCCGCCTGGGTTATTCACAACTGACCCTGGTAGATCATATTGAAAATGTGGATTTAAATACAAAAAAAATAAGAGTAAAGCGCAGGCTGGAAGGCAGGCACGAAATGGTTGAGGCTAAACTTCCGGCAATGATCGCGGTGCTTCGGGAAATAAACCGTCCACGCTACCCGACAGTGCCTATGAGACTTTTTGCGCAGGACGCTCCTGTGATATTATGGAATAACAAAGAGATGGGACTAAGGGAAGATACTATCGGCCTGAAGGGTTCTGCGACACAGGTGCGAAAGATCTTTTCTCCCCAGAGAGAAAGAGGCGAGATAATTGGTGACGGGGTCAAAGATCCGCAAGCTTCTGCCCGATTATTGGTTGAAAGACTTAAAGAAAAGAATATCCTGAGTTTATAGGGAACATGAAATTATTACTGGTAAATAGAGGCACAAGTTTATGGAAGAAGAGAAAAAGATACGCAAACCACGAGGCATAGCTAAACTTATCCCGGGAAAATGCATCGCTTGCGGAGCGCGTTGCCAGAGCTCCTGCCCTGAAGACGCCATCGAAATGAATGATAAGGGCGAACCAATCATCAATATAGAAAAGTGCATTGGCTGTCGCAAATGTGTCAAGGTTTGTCCTGCAGAAGCCCTGGAGATGTTTTATACCCCGGAGGAACAAAAGATCCTTGCGCAACTTGCTGCATCTGCAAAGGGAACTGACACAATAGAGGTAAGTATCGGGGAAGCATCAGCACTAGACCAGATAAAAGAATACAGGGGAGTATGGGTCTTTGTGGAACATACCGAAGGTGAGCCTGCTACTGTTTCATGGGAATTACTGGGCGCTGGCGGCAAGCTTGCTAAGACCCTCGGCGTTGAGCTTTGTTCTGTTGTAGTTGGCGACAAAGTGGAGCAGCTTTGCCAGGAGTCTGTTGCGTATGGCGCATCTCGTGTTTATTTAATGGATGCTCCTGTATTTCATTATTATCGGACAGAGACTTATAATAAGGCCATCTGTTACCTGGTGAAAAAGTACAAGCCTGAGATATTACTGATGGGCGCAACAGGCCTTGGAAGAGATCTTGCAGGAGCAGTTGCTACCAAACTCAATACCGGCCTCACTGCGGATTGTACGGGTCTTGATGTCGATGATAAAGGTTTTTTGCTGCAAACACGTCCGGCTTTTGGCGGCAATATAATGGCAACGATCTTTACTGAACGCACAAGGCCGCAAATGTCTACGGTACGACCACATGTGATGCTCTTACCCTGTAAGGATACATCGCATAAGGGCGAGATAATCCGTGAATCTTTCCAGATCAAAGAAGAAGATGTTTCTGTCAAGGTACTGGAAGTTATAAAAGACCAGAGAGCGGAATGTGACATAGCAGCAGCAGAAGTTATAGTTTCAGGAGGCAGGGGTATGCAGGGAAGTGAGAATTTCGTGATGCTTCAGCAGCTTGCTGATGAGCTGGGCGGCGTGGTTGGTTGTTCGCGCGCTGTTGTGGAAGCGGGTTGGATGCCGGCCGAACGCCAGGTTGGACAAACCGGCAAGACTGTCAGGCCTAAAATTTATATCGCTTGCGGCATCAGCGGCGCTATCCAGCACCTTGTTGGAATGCAAAGTTCGGATGTCATAATCGCCATTAACCAGGATAAAAACGCCCCGATCTTTGAGGTTGCCACATATGGGATCGTGGGTGATGTATTCCAGGTAGTTCCAGCCATTATTGAATATATCAGGGATATACGTACCGGCAAGATATGTTCTAAATCAGAAAATATTATCGGGAGTAAATTATGTTAATTAACATCAGTACAATTATTTTTGCAGCCGCTATAGCGCTTTTTTGCTGGAGCTGCTATCGAAGGTTTCGTCTCCTTTTGCTTGGCAGGGCAGAAAACCGTTTCGACGATATCGGTAAGCGTATAGGAAGTGTGCTGTATTACGCCTTTGGGCAAAGATGTACAGTTTCCCATGGATATCGTTTTGGCTGGAACCATCTTGTTCTTTTCTGGTCTTTCATGATACTATTGATAGCTAATACAGAATTCCTGCTTGAAGGACTGTTTCCGGATTATATCAGCTTCGCCCTGCTGCCTGCCGGCGTGTATCATCCACTGGCTTTTTTGATAGAGATCGCATCAGTTCTTGCCCTGCTGGCCGTTTGTATTGCGATAATCCGACGTATGGCTTTCCCTCCTTCCTATATTGAAGCCAGAAGCAGGGACGCTTTTATTATCCTGGGCCTGATCGCTTTGCTTATGATCGCCTTTTTCGGTTTGCATGCCAGCAAGATAGCTCAGGGTAATGAAGAAGCGGCATATTTTATGCCTGTATCTGATTTTGTTGCTTCCACTTTTTTTTCGAATGTTCCTGCAGGAAGCCTGGATGGATATATCACATTCTGGTGGCTCCATGCCATTGTGCTGCTGGTTTTTCTGAATTATCTACCATATAGTAAGCACATGCATATATTGACCGGTATCCCGAATGTCTTTTTCAGAAGCCTTACGAAGGTCAACACCCAGCCAAGGGAAGAGTTCAAAAAGGGCAATGAATTCGGTGTCGGGAAAATTGACCAATTTACCTGGAAAAACTTAACTGATTCATATTCCTGTACCGAGTGCGGCCGCTGCTCGGATAATTGCCCGGCTACAATTACAGGTAAGATGTTAAACCCCCGGCTTGTTATCCATAATATGAAAATCAATCTGTTGATAAATGGCCCAAAGATTTTGAAAAATAAAGAAACTGTATTACCTTTGATCAAAGGTGGAATAGAAGGTAGTGTTGCAGAACAGGTTCTATGGGACTGTACAACCTGTGGGGCATGCATGGAAGTTTGCCCGGTGTTTATTGAGCATGTTCCAGAAATCGTTGATATGCGCCGAAATCTTGTAGAGATGAACGCAAAAGTACCTGATGAATTACTGGCCCTTTTTGAAAATACGGAACAGCGCAGTAATCCATGGGGCATTGTGCCGGGAGATCGTGCTAAATGGGCTGCTGATATGGATATTAAGACTTTTGAGACTGGTAAGACCGAATATTTGTTTTATGTTGGATGTTTTGGCGCATTTGATGCACGAAGCAAAAAAGTATCCCAGGCGATCTCTAAGATCCTGAATGCAAGCGGCATTTCATGGGGTATCCTGGGAAAAGACGAGTTGTGCTGCGGTGACAGCATGCGCCGCCTTGGTAATGAATTTGTTTTTGATCGAATGACCCGGGAAAATATTAAGATATTTAAAGATAAGGGAATAAAAAAAGTTATTACCCAGTGCCCGCACTGCTATAATACCCTGAAGAACGATTATCGGCAGTATGGGTTGGAATTAGAAGTTGTTCATCATACCGAATTTATCAATGATATGACAAAATCGGGTAAGCTGAAATTGAATGATGCAAAGGATTTTGGAAATCTTGTGTTCCATGATTCATGCTATCTGGGACGCTATAACGGGATATACGAAGCGCCGCGAAATGTTTTAGCTTCGATAACCGGCCGTGCGCCGATCGAGATGGAACGCCACAATGATAGATCTTTTTGCTGCGGCGCCGGGGGAGGACGAATGTGGATGGAGGAGGCCACAGGGAAACGTATCAACCTGGAGAGGGTCGAGGAGGCCATGAAAAAAGATCCCGGAACGATTTGCGTGAGCTGCCCGTACTGTATGACCATGTTTGAAGATGGGATAAAAGGCATCAAAGCTGATGATAAAGTGCAGGTGCTGGACCTGGCCGAGATCGTATGCTCAGCCTTGAAGTCACCCTGAGAATCGGAGTTCAATCCAATTTTATCTTTCTTTTGCTGCTTTTTGAAGTTGTATCGACTTTCTCAGATATGATATTTTTTTCCATCAATCCATTCAAAAAGCTATTGCATTTAGATTCAGCTTCAGTATACGGGATTTGATATTTTTCTTTGATACGGTCAATTATTTCGGATATTGTAGATTTCCCATTGCTCTTATCCAGGATGTCCCTGGCAAGATCGGAAATTGTAAATATCCTGTTATTATCTATATCAAATAGAACATTTACTTTTTCATTTTGAAGGTTTACAGGTTTATTTCGTGTAAGGCCGGAATGGATTATCTGCGCCAGATTAAAATTGAAAGTCCCTATAAAAACCCCTTCATTCAAGACCGGTTGGATATCACTTTTTTTTGTTGATTTATTCACCGTCTTTTTCCTGTTCTGTATCGCCCTGATCAATCCGGATAGATCCGCCACTTTGTTATTGGATTCCCTGTAATGGGCAATATACAGGAAAAGATGCTCCCGGTCAAGATTGCTCCAGATCGGCAAGTCCGGGTACTTATGTGCAAGTTTAGTATAGAATTCCTGAATTACACCCTCAGTATCCTTTTTTGATAATCCCTTTGATACCTCACAATCATACCATAAAGACATATCCATGGCATCATCCTGGTATATTTTGGAGATGTTGAAATTTGAAGGATTTTCATATACTTTTGAATGTTTTGTAAGCTGGAAACTCCCGAAGGACATGGAACGGATCTTGTCACTATTATGCAAAATAAAATCCATGGTTTCTCTTGCTTCGCTGTGAGTTTCAGTAGGAAAACCAAATATCAGGAAAAGGTGCGCCCAGATGCCAGACTCCTTGCAATATCTACAGATTTTCAATACATTCTCTTTTTTTATTCCTTTATCCATGCACTTTAAGATTCTTTCGCTGGCTGATTCCAACCCGAAATAAAGCATCTTACACCCTGCATGGGAGAGCTTGTTGCCAAGTTCGAGGGAAAAAGATGACTCAAATCTTGAATCTGCAAGCCAGGAGATGTCCATTTTTTCTTCGATTATCCTATCTGATAATGCACCGATTATTTTTGTGGACAAACCCTCGTCCTGGAAAGTGAAAAATTTGGTTTTGTGTTTATCATTCAATGTCTTGATATCGTTAAAAAGAAGGTCAACGTCCCTTGGCCTGTATTTACCGGAATAGCCAAATCCGTGGTCACAAAAAGTGCAACGATTCCAGTAACATCCTCTTGATGAAAGAACAGGAATGACAAGTTCGGGTGATAAATATTTATCAAGCGGGAGACCATCAAAGCATGGCGTGGGTAATAAATTAATATCTTCCCCACCAGAACTGAGCCTGTTGACAATGATATCTGAACCTTTTTTATAAATTAAATTGGGAATATCCCTGATATCAAATTCATTGCCCAGGTGTTTGATAAGATCAAAAAGTGCAGTCTCTCCTTCATGGACTATCACGCTGTCAAACACCGAAAAAAGCTCTTTTGTTTTGCTTATTTCATTGACAAGACGCGTGAAAACACTGCCTCCGATATTAATATGAATTTTCGGGTCGGCTTTTTTAATGACATTTGCAAGTGTTAATCCCGGGATTAACTGGCTTATATTTATTATTGATATACCTATCAGTCCAGGGTTGCCTTCAAGTACTTCCGGAAGTGTATATTTTTCAAAATATTCAATAAAAATATTTTCTTTCCTGTCATTTATAGCCTCAAGAACGTCTTTACTTCTTCGACATGAATACCGCATATCATAAGAATGAAAAGTAAGATTGGATGGATAATAAGCAGATGATGCAAGTTTTAGGCCAAGTTCAAGGATCTTGAATGCATTGAATAGTTTTTCTATATCATAGAAATCTTCTTTGCTCTTTATGATTTTTTTGGCATCATCAACACCGTTAATGACGTAATCCCCAAAAAGTATGGAACTACTCAAAGCTGCATATTGTTTTTGAAGTTCAGGAGATAATTCTTTTTTTGATTCAAGTTCATGGAATTTTATTTGCGCCCTATCATAGTAAACCTGAAGTCCTTTTTTACTTAAAAGATGATCATAAAACGAAGCATTGATATCGATCTGGGAAACATTGCAGTTATTGGCTTTTAAGAAAGAAGTTAACGAAGGGAGGCTCAAATAGGGCTGGGTTGGTATCCATTGCGGTGGGAAGAGTAATTTTGTAAGCATAATCTGTGTGAGGTGAATAGAATAATTAGGATAAAACTGTTTCGTCGTTCACATTTTCCCTTGTATTCACCACAAACTTTATTTGATTTGATAATGATTTGATGTAAGTGATCCCAAATGAATGATAATGATATTAAAAATATTGGCGATGAATTCGTTGAGGAAGATGAGACCACAAAAACCGAACACGACAAAGCATTAGAAGGATTATATGATCTGGTTTTGCCGCCGGGAGTTCCCCATAAACTCATAATGGAAGTAATGGATAAATTCGATCTGGAAGTTACAACCCGCAAATGCGCAGTAAAGACTGTAGATATAGAGGATGATAATCTTCTGACATTACGAGGAGAACTCGATTCTGTAAATAATGCGCATGATTATATTTATAAAAAAATGAGTGAAAAGTATAATTATAAGAAATAATTTTTTTGAAAAACTATTATTTTATTGATAAAGATATAGGGGAAACCCCTATTTCTCTATGATATTAAAACAGGCGCTCTTTACCAATGGGTCTTGTGGCTCCAGTTCCGCCGCAATTTGTGCATGGTATGCCCTGCATCAAATAACCTCTTCCCTTGCACCACTGGCATTTTCGGGATGAGTCTACAACTTCTACTTCTCCTTTTCCGCCGCAGACGATACATGTCTTGTCCTGTTGTTTTCCAGTCCCATCACAATACGCGCATTTCACAATGCCTGGTACTTTGGGCGTTCTTTTTATTTCTGCCATTTTAAATCACATCACCATAAATCTCAAACTATGTTATAAATTTTTCCTTTTAATTTTTGTCTCCCAAAAAAATAGAGAAAGTAGGCATTTTGCCTACTTAACAAAGTTTACTTTGCTGGGATAACGAATGCTCTTTCACCGGCGCAGCGGTCCCATTCTCTGAGTGCTGCCTTGCCGAATGCTGCTCTTGGATCTGCGAAGTCAAAGTTGATCAATTCATCTGCGAAGCAGGTCTTGACCAATGGATTGACGCAGAAGGCATCCTTGCCTGCGTGAGCTGCTGCTACTACTGAGGTGTATCCACCCTGGTGACCTACGTTCATAGCGTAGTTGGGGTAGTTTGCGCCTCTGCATTCGCCTATGCAGCCTTCATCTGAGGCAATTGAGAACACGTTTGTTGCACCGCACTGATCCTGCAGGTCATACCCGTAGAATCCAAGTCTGCCGTGTGCTTCTTTATGGAGGTACATGGACAGGTACCATGCAGAGAGACCGGCCTGGCTGTGGCCTGTTGCCAGAGCTGTTGCGCCGCCTGCTGCGATGGATATGACTGTTGCGCGCTGTGAACCACCGAAATGGTCTTCCAGTGTTGTTGGGTACTTCTCGTATGCTTCAAGACCGTACAGTGTTGTTTCTGTAGCGATATCTTTTACAGTGTCGATGGTGGCTTTTGCCTTTCCATTTCCGCCATATTTCTTTGCCGCATAGTCGTTGCCCCAGTACAGGAAGTCATCGACGATATCATTGGTGTATGCTGGTGTTGCATACATTGTGAAACCGACGCCGCCTGACATGTAGCCGCCGAGCCAGATCTGGTCATATAACATTGTGGCTGCGCTTGCAGTCTGCAATACTACATTGACTGGATCTTCTGGACCCTTTCTGTTTGTCTGGACGATATCTGCCATATGACCGAAGGATAATCCTCCTGGCTCATTTGGACCTCTTGCTCTGCGTGCCGGGATCATGTCACCCATTTCGACAAGTCCTGCGTGTTTGGCTGTGAATGCAAGTTCTCCGACTGCTGCTTCACCGGCGCACATATGATATGCACTGATAAAGGTCATACCGACCTGCATTGCCATCCAGCGGCTTGTGCCTGGTCCATCTTCTGTTCTTGTGACGATGGTTGGGATGTGTACTGCCTGCCAGGAGGTCTTGCCTACTGCTGCCTTGATCTGTTTTGCCTGGTTTGCGGGGAATTCGTTGTCAATGTTGATAACGAACTGCTTATCTACTTCATCCTGAAGGGTTTCATCACCTGTGAATATTTTCACATAGCAGTCATCTACTAATGCCGGATGTGTTTCGACCATGTGTTCCTGGACGATTGCTGCGCCAGGCATTGCGTGGTTCAAAACTTCAAGGTAGTAGTTGATTGTCTCGGGTGTAACTTCCTTGCCCAATCTCTTCTCAAGAGTCTCATGTGCGAGGTCAAGACCTACGACGCATGTTCTCCTGATATCGTCCCATTCCTGCTGCATTGCTGCATTGTTGACAAAGTGAAGGTCGTCACCATCGCATACGATATCTGTTCCAGATATTGTGTATGGGGTCAACTGTCTCTGACCCATGGGGATACCTGCTAAGTGCAACTTGGGATCATAAGCCTGCAATCCTCTCTTCTTGGTGATTGCTGCTCCGCACTTTGCCATTTCTACCTTTCTTGGGTTCTGCTGATAGCCAAGTCTGAGGTATTTGGTCTTCTTATCGGTTATTTTTGCCTTTGCCGTGGAGCCGACTTTGTTTGATCCCCATTCTTTTGCGTACTTTGTTTCCATTGATTTCTTGAATCTTGGTTCTGCCATTTAGCTCACCTCACGCCTTTGGGACGAACCCGTATTTGGTTCTTAATTCCCATACTTTCTGAACATGTTCAATAACTTCTTTGTCGCTTCTGAAGGCTACATTGTCCACTCTATAGAAAGTGGTTCTCTTTGCAGCTTCTGCTTCGCTCATTGGTTTTCCAAGGTTGACTTTCCTGTCAATTGGTACGCCGACCTGGTCTTTGTCGCTTACAATGACGCCGCCTTCAAGTCTGCGCCTGTCCAGCATATCGAACATTACGCCATCTTCCTGTAATCTGAGGGAGTGTCCGTGAACTGTACAGCCTCTCATGCCTGCAAGACCCCAATCAGTCATTTCGGTCTCTGCCTGTCTCTTGGCGTACTCTTCCATATCTCTCTCTCTCATTTCATTGACCTGTCTGCCTGACAGTGTGCCTGGGTCAACTCCTCTGAAGTTGATTGCCGCATGGTAAGATCTCCAGTATGGTACTGAGGGAGCGTTGTACATAGAGTCAGACCACTGTACATATCTGAGTCTGTCACCGGCTGCTGCGCCTGGTGTTGGTTCTACAACTTCTCTTACAGAGCATGCTGGTTCACCAATTTCTGAAAGTGGTGGATGTGTGCTCGGGTAATCCGAACCTGGTGCCCTATGACCGAGTAATGCTGTTAAATCCTCATCAGAGATATCACGCATTTTCTCTACGTCATCTGACATGTGTTTTCTTCTATTCTTAGCAACTGAGGTGCTGCCAGGATAATATTGTGGTTTATATGCCATATTTTTTCCTCCTAATTGATTTGAATCGGTTCTTTCTGCTCCTTGAATAAACTAATCATTTCTCTTCCTCTGTATTGATCACACAGAGGTTATTTTCCGCTTTTGCATGCGGGTCTATCAGGCCGAGTATTCGTTCGTCTTCAAGATTGATACTTTCATCAGTCTTGCTTTTGAATCCATACTTACCGTAATCAGTCAAAGTAGCTTTCTTCTTTATGAAGAAACCCTGTTTGAATTCAAAGGAAAATGGTAGCGCTCGCTCGCACGCATTTCTTAGTTCTTCCTTTGTGCTTTCATCTTCCAGTTCGACTATTACCTCGCCTACCATGACATGCAATTCGAATGCACAATCTCCGACATGGATAATTTCCATGTTCGGGTGGTTGACATCTGTTCCGGTTCCAGGTCCGCTTGTGACCTTCCGGGGCAGATTTTTTCCACCGATTAGCATTCTTATTACTCCTTTGACGTGATCGATCTCATTTAAGAGCTTTTCAGCAGTCTGTGGTTGTAATAATCTTTGCGGAAATATTTTGATCTGGATTGGTTTACCCGTGACTGAAGCAGTTTTTACCATTCAATTCTCCGAATTTATACGGCTCCTGCTACTGCCTTGATTGGCTCTCTGAATTCGTCGACTGAGCTGAAGACGTCTCCTACTAAGCCTGAGGTCTTCTCTGGGCTGTATATCTGTACACCTGCGTCAAGAGCAACTGCTGCTGCTACGCATGGTACTGCGAGACCCTTTGAGTGTCTGGTAACTACGTGGTTGCCGTTGAATACTCCTGGTCCACCGCCTCCATAAATGGAGTGTGAGAAGAAGGAGAATCCGACTGCTGCGCCCTGTACTTTACCAAAGTCACATCCTGGGAGTGAGGTCTCTTTCTCAATGAGGTCATTGAAGTACAGCAATACTGCTGATACTGACTGTGGGGCTCTCTGTGCACCGCAGTTGATGAGTGTTGCTACAAGTGTGCCTGCTGCACAATATGCATTCCACTTTCCGACATCATTGGTCTTGTATGTTGTATAGCCAGATGCGAATTTCTTATCTGCGCTGATTACTTTATCTGCAATTGCCTTCTCGACGCATGCATGGACAGCTGAACCGATTGTACCGGTCTTGCCCAATGCTTTTGTTGTTCCATACACCAAGTTGTTTGCGTTTAAGCCCTGATGTGAGAATGCAAGTAATCTGTGTCTTGTCTGGTTACCGATTGCGTCACCCATTTCGAATACACCTGTATTCTCAAGGATTGAGCACAGTGCTGCTGTGTTCATTGCGCTCTTCTTGCATGTTGCTGCAAGGTGGTTTGCCATGACGTTTCTTAATGTATAGCCAAATCCTTCATCTTTCTGTGGGATATCGACGATTGACTTTACGTTTCCGCCTACCATATCAAGTGTCTGTGGGTACTGTCCCCAGACTGCGGACTTGATGGTTGGGGCATCGAACATACCGATATTGAATTGGCTTACTAATGCCTGTGTTACTGCGGATGCTGTGCAGGTCAATGATGATACATATTCTGCTGCAACATCGATTCTTACTGATGGAACCTGTACGATTAACTGTTTTCCACCGTTTAATGCCTTTACAACGGTGTCATCCCCGCTGTCAACCTGTACCAGTTCGTTAACTGCTTTCTGGATAGCTGCTGCATTCTTTACGATGTCTAATTTCATTTCTCTGCCTGGGATCTTTCTGCCTTTGCCACCGATTGCGGATGTTGCTAAGGTTTTCTCGATTCCTGCTAAGTCAACGGCTGCTGTTCGCTTTATACCGGTGACTATTGATTTGATAGCGGCATTTCTCATTGGGCTTATGTCGTTTATGTCGACGCCTGATTTGAGTTTTGCTCCTCTGTCGCTATATAGGTCTATTGTGTCAGCCACGTTTATTTACCTCCTAATTTTTGTTTATTCCAAGAAATTGCTCACTTGGAAGCGATACAACAAACGAGCGACTGCAACATTATCGAGTATAGAACCCAAAATAAGATAATTATGTTCTATTCATCCCGACCACATTGTGTTTTATTGTATCGAACAACCATTACAATCCCTTGCGACACCTATCAATTCCTCTAAAGTACTTAAAGTTTACGAATCGATCATGATAAAACATTATAAAATAAATGAAGGCGTCGCTTCATGCTTGTGCAATATATTCCAGTCGATTTGCCTATATATTTTTATCCGCCGCTCTCCACACTCACATCACTCATTTCGGCTTTGGAGGCTTCTTTCTGTTTTTCCAGAACTTCATTGATTTCATCGCGGGAGAATATTTTCTCCCCGATTTCGTTCTCTTTTACTTGTGTTATTTTTCTTAGAATTTCTGTTTTGTAGTAAAGATCAGTCTTATCGACGAGCGCCCATGTACCTTCATGATCTGAAATGATTTCAGTGATGTTACCTTTCGTACCTGTGTTTACGTATTCTACAAAATTCCCAATCTGTAAAGGGTTTCCAGACATATCTGTTGCCTTTATCTCACTCATCTAAACCCTTTATGTCATTTATTGTTATTAATCATTGTGGTTACCCCGGGCAATAAGTTTAAATGACTTTCTGACATTTCGTGATGCCATGGAAATTCTTGCTGACATCGGAGGGCGTCCCGGTCTTGACTGCCGCGGTTTTTGTAGATATTGCTATTTTAAAGGTGTAACCGAAATCCCCGCATTTGGCTGCAAACATTGCATGCCCTTCAAGAAAGGATGCAATTACTGCACAAAGAGTGTCAAGGAGGGATATTCAAGTTTTAAATCCATGTCAATGGTCGCGCAGGAAGTCAAACAATCGGTTTTTTTCAATAAGAATGTAACAAAATTCAATGTTAGCGGAGGAGGGGATGTGAGTTGTTATCCTGAGCTTAAACCTCTTATTAAATTCCTCTGGGAATATAAAAAACCAATACATCTTGGATATACAAGCGGAAAAGGCATGAATAAGGATGATGCTTTGTTTTTCATAGATCATGGTGTTAATGAAGTCACCTTTACGGTTTTCGCAACAGACCCGGAACTGCGCCGAATTTATATGAATGATAGGACACCCGAAGATTCACTTTCTGCACTTCAGATTCTTGCCGAAAAGTGCGATGTTTATGCAGCAACAGTACTTATTCCAGGAGTAAATGATGGCGATGTCCTCCTGAAAACCTGTGCAGATCTTGAAGAAATGGGCGTAAAAGGGCTCATACTTATGCGGTTTGCAAATGAAAATGAACAGGGGCTGATCCTTAATAATTCTCCTGTAATAGAAGGAGTCACTCCCCACACCATTCTTGAGTTCAAATCGATCGTTGACGACATTAACAGCAAATTCGATTTTCGAGTAACCGGCACTCCCCTATATGATCCTGAAACAGGGTCGCCATTTGCCATACGCAATGAACCTGAAGCACTATTAAAATTACCTGAAATAACAAAAGAAGCAACGATCATAACAAGTGATGTTGCAGCGCCATTATTAAGGGAGATTTTCGATAAACTCGGCGGGCTTGTAAATGTCATTCCAGTGAAAAAGGATATTGGCTGCCTTGTTACCATCGATGATATAAAAGGATTGGACTTATCACAAATAAAGGAAACAGTATTTTTCCCGGGAAGGGCATTTGTTCATGATCCTGAGGTAAAGAAAATACTGACTGCCGATGGAAAAGACAGGTTAGTAAGAAGAGGGCCTGATATGCTCACGGTTGATGGTGAGATGAGCATTTCAATGACAAAAGAAGAAGTTATTTTAAAAGAAATAGAAGCTTTCACAGAACTTATCCAGACGATAAATATTATTGGAACAAAACCGAAAGCATAGATCCGTTCAACTTAATTTTTTTCTTCGGGTATACCGCAAACCTCACATTTTTCTTTTTCAGCATCATTCCGCTTTTGTGAATCAATCGCGCGCGTGCCTTCGGCAAGGACTGCTGCATTGGATAATGTCCCTGCGATCAATATCGCGTCAAAAATCTCCTCTTTTGTAATTCCAAGCCTCTGCGCCACCCTGATATGCATCTTCAGGCAGTGATCGCATCTTAAGGCTGCTGAAACCCCAATGGATATTAGCTCTATTGTTTTTGCGTCCATCCGCTTAAATTCCCGGAATATTGCATTATCATAAAGCACCTTGGTGACCAGTAACTCTGGAGATTGCCTCATGAAATTAAGGATATAAGGTACCTCACCATATGCTTTTTCAACCTCTTTTATTAATTCTTCAGCTGCTTCTTCTGGTTCCTTATTAAGGATCTTATCTATTTTTTTAAGTTCCATGATGATTATTTTATGTAAAGCAGACCTTTACCATTACCTATAACATCACCAGTATATTTCTTATATGTTACACCATCCAATGTCTCGGAACCTTCCAGCTTAAAAACAGGCATCATCTCTTCAACAGTCCCGTTTACAATTATCGTGCCCTTGGACATCTCGCTTCCCGGACGGCTGGTATTGCCTTCGATCACGATCTTGCCGCCATTGTTGCTCAATCCCGGGAGAATCCCTGTATTGCCCTTAACAATGATCTCACCGCCGCACATATGTTCGCCAACGAAATCAAGGGCATTTCCCATCACAGTTATTTTCCCGCCGCGCATGCCGCAGCTCTCACCGCGATATCCGGCGCCAAGGTAATAGCCTGCGTTTCCTTCCACGATCAACTCGCCGCCTTTCATTTCCCTTCCAGCCCATGAGTCCGCATTTCCCTTTACGGATATCTTCCCGCCGCTCATTTTGGCGCCGATGTGCATATCCACGTTGCCAGTGATAATTACGAGGCCTGCGGTCATTCCTTCCCCGATCCTTTTAACACGGGAGAAATCGCCTTCCATCACAATTTTTGTATCCGCTGCTGGCGAAGAACCTTCCACCTTAACAGAGAAAAGCTCTCCGATCGTAGTTTTCTGGTTTCCGACCCATGCTTCCAGGGATTGGATCTCTTTTTCTGTTTTACCGGCAAATATATCAGGTGAGATATTCTCAGCTTCAGTTGAAATCCTGATCTCTTTTTTTGGTTTTATGGTAACTGTTTGCATTTTAGCTCACCTCGACCGGTATTGCTCCGGCTTTTACAACCAGCGGATGAGTTACATATTCATCCTGGACCATGTAATTTGCAAGCTGTATCGAGTAATAATTCTTGAATTTCTTAACTATATCCTTCATCATCTCATTTGTGTGCTGCACAGGGACATAAGCATCCACCCAATAGGTCCTGCCCATAGGTGTAGCTGCGATCTGGCCGTCCTTTACAACAACCTGGCCGCCTTTTATCGTATATGCGGCGGATGAGAACGCGCTCTTTATCTTTGCATGTTCAACCGATGGATCGATCCGGTTTGGTATAATATCGTATATGGAGACATCAGCATCTGCACCAACTCCAAGATGACCTTTTGTATCAAGAAGCCCGAGTACTTTTGCAGTGCCAGCTCTTGTCATTATTGCGATCTCACTGAAATCAAGCTCACGCTCGATTCCCGGAAGCTTTGTTCTTGAATGAACAGCTTCATGAACAGTCTTAATTTCTTCCTGGCGCTTTTTATTGCTCATAAGAAGGGCAATGACCTCCGAATAATTCACAAACGGGCCGCCATTTGGATGATCTGTGGTCAAAAGCATCTTATACGGATCTTTGGTAAGCAAGGCAAGTTCAAGCCCTATGGCCCACATGATAGCATAAACCGATACCTGCTTGACATAGTATAATGGCACAACACCTGAGGCATCTTCAAGTTCAACATCACCGTTGCCCCACTTTGCATGCAGTAATTTTGCATTTGCGTACTGCACAGGGCCATCTGCGGTCATAGTTGTAGCGCTTCCAAAAATAAGCTGCCCCATATCTCCCGTAATATTCTCGCTATTATTTAGATAATTGGCTACCTCATCTGCTTTTGATTCAAAGTCGCCCCAGTTTGTTCCACCCATTGAATTAAACAATAGGTGAGTAACATGCAGAACCTGCCTGTCCTTGCTCGGTTTTACCTGTTTTGCAAGCTCCATACTCGCAAGCGTGGTCTTGTAATTACCCGGTTTCCCAAGATTGTTGCAGTGAAGATGCACCGAATGCGGGAGTCCCAGCATTTCATTTACCTTCATTAACGATACGATAATATCTTTTGGAGTTACGTCAAAATTCGGGACAACATCATCAAGACCAGTAACGTTCTTGCCAAAGCCCCACATCTCGCCGCCGCCTGGATTTACGCATTTGACACCAAATCCCCTGCTTGCAAGAAGTCCCCAGGCCACATAAGCAGCCAGCTTATCCATGTTCTTCTCTCGCACAAAGTCCATTGTGGGCCAGTTGCTCCCAAATAACGTAAGAGCGCCTTTGTCTATAATGGGTATCTCTTCAAGTTCTTCATGGGTATGGCGCGCTTTCATTATTGCCTGCGCCGCCTCAAAGACCGTTGTATAACCCATCTGTGCATAGCGGTATCCCATCGCATAGACATTTGGCACCGTATAACCTGTTGTAGGTCTCGTGATCTTTGTCCTTGGCTTTATCCCTGATCGCGTATCTTCAGGGCGCATTATCCTTCCCACATTGACTTTTGCGCCTGCGATATGAGAATGCGCATCAACGCCGCCCGCCATGACAAGCCTGCCGCCGGCATCGATCACTGTAGCTTTGGCGCTTACCTTATCTACGATTTTCCCGTCTTTTATAGAGATATCGGTCTTATCACCCTTTATTCCATTAGACGGATCAAAAACCGAACCGTTCTTTATAATAAGTTCCATTTTATTCACCCCTCAATACTTTTACTCGTTCTGTTATTTTTTCAAGGATCTCAGTGTCAGGCAGATGTGTGGGTTCAATCATCTTTCTCATCCTGAGTGATACGCCGTCCATCCTGTATGCCGTACCTTCCACCTCTACGCCGCAAATGGCCACTGGAATGACAACATTTGCTACTTCAGTCGTGGGATTCCAGTAAGGATCGATCTGAACGACCGGAATTCTTGCCAGGTGGCGGACAGAATCTGCCGGGAAATGAGCGCCTGCATCACCAGCTATTATCATTGCTGCATCTGTTTCTTTTCTTGTGAGCACATCGTTCGCCGCGGTCTCGCCGGGATTGTAATAAGGAGCGCCGCGTGCAAAATCCACAGCGGTTGCAAAACCTGTCTCCCATGCACATACATTTCCAAATCCTGTAACATTATAGTGGCCTCGCATCGGCGTTATAACGCATTTTGTAAATGCATTCAACTCTGTAACTAAAGAGATGGCATTATCAATGTTCTTATATCTTGATTTGCTCTGCGTGAGCCCCATGCCAAAGAAAATCCCGACGAATTTTCCTGTTTTTAATAAATCAACCATTTTGTTAAGCTGTTCCTTCGGGACGCCTCCAACTGTCTCAGGTACCACATCCGCATGACCGGAGAGTATCGCCCGCAGGGCAGAAACCACAAGGTAATCGCTTCCCTGTTCTAATTGTACGAATTCATCCGCCATATTAGCAGTGTCTGTTTTTCGCACATCAACTACAATGACTTTTCGCCCTTTTCTTCCTTTTTCCGAGAATAATCCTTTTGCAAAAACAGAATATCGTCCCATATGCCTGGGATGGGCATGTACGGGATTGCTTCCCCAGAATACAATGACGTCCGCCCTGTTCTTTATCTGGCCAAGGGTGGCTGACGGAAGACCTTTTTCATGAACTGCAAGCGTGGATGGGGCATGACACACTGTTGCTGTGTTATCGATAATTGCGCCAAGTTCCTCAGCAAGAAGAATCCCTTTCTTATGGACTTCACACACTGCTGATGCCCAGCCGTACAAAAGAGGTCTTTTTGAATTTGAAAGGATATTTGCAGCTTCGTTAATTGCCTCTTCATAAGAAACTTCCTTGAACTCGGAATTCTTATCCTTCCTCATCATAGGGGCTTCTATCCTGTGGTGCCCCATTATTTTTGCAGAGCCGAGCTTGCATGCTTGTTTTGCTTCAATTATTTTATTATCTTCTACAACAATTGTAAGGTCATCGCACAGGCAGCCGCAAAAAGGGCAGAGTGCATCTGTTATTACTGTCATTATTTATACCTCGCGATCAATTCTTTCATTGATAAAACTTTCTTGTCCGTAGGTTCTATCCGTGCGGGAATTCCTTTGAATCCCGGCATCCCGCAGCCCTTAGTATCCGGATCGACAACAGCATTTGCCCATGGACCCATGGGGATAAAAGCCATCCCATCGGGATTTCCCTTGTTCTCTTTCAATTTCACAACCACATCGCCATGATCTGTTCTAACCAATAGACAGCTTCCGGGACTTATTCCCAGGATGCCGATATCCTTTGGATTCAATTCACAATAAGCAGTTGCTTCCTGGTAGTCCAGCGAGGTCTTATTTTCAATAGTTGCTCCCTGATTTATTGTTCTTCCAGTTATAAGTGTTGCATTTAATGTCATCTTACACCATCTTTCTTTATTATTTGTAAATTACTTTCTTATTTAAAAAGTAATTTTTTATATTCATATTTTTATTATTTCGGCCTTGAAATACTAGAAGAATAGTTGATGTTTAGTAATATAAAGTTGTCGAAAATAACCACTATGTATTGTTGGTGGTTACCAAGACCCCCTTGAAACCATTGGTAGATTTTTTTTACCTCCTATGTGAGATATGCAACTGAAGAAAGATTTTCTTTTATTCCATGCTGCAATCGTACAAATGCTACTGCCAGCATGACAATACAACACTCTGTTACGTGAAGATCAATATTCTTCATGCCTTTGCCATTCAAGTGTACCTCAACTTCAAGGTGATCTTTCAGATAGCTATTGATTCCTTCATTGCTGTTCCTTCTATTGTAAAGATCAAGAACATTATCGGGACACTCATCATATTTATTCATATAGTCATTTCTAAAATACATGGCAACAGCATCATGAAATCCCTTGTTTACAAGAAATTGCATCTTATATTCAAGAGAAGCATCTTTCTTATATTTTAGATCTTGCCAATTTTTTCTATAGAGATAATTGATCTCCTGTTCAGGGGAGTAGAGATAGGTTTTTCCGTTAAACCTGTGCTCATATTTTACATTTTCTTTCCAATCTTTGTCAATATGATAATGTGACATCAAGCCCATTTCAACATGTGCGAAGGCAATATTCTTATTGCTATTATAACCGCCATCGAACCACGTCTCTTCCATGTTCATCCTGGCAGATACTGCCGTATTTCGGAGCATTTCTTCAAGATATTTATCATCATCTTCAGTTCCACCGCATACTTTTTTGGCCAGAGGAATATTGTGCTCATAATCCATGGTTATTTGTGCTTTAACCATCTTTTTCTTATAATGCCCATTGTATTTTCCAACAGGATCGTTATGTGTTTTGATTGGAGTACTATCTGTTCCCGTGCATTTTCCAATTTTTAAACCCAATCGATTGCCGGCTTCTACCACATTTTTGCAAAAAAGTTGCATTATGGAATCCATTCCCTTATTGCTCATTCTCACTTTTTCGAAATGCCTCAAAGTTTCATGATCCGGAACTATGACATTTTCATCCTAATCAATATTGAAACCCAATTCTAGTGCCTCATCAGGATGAGTTTTTAATATTCTTTCCTCTTTAGTATAATATTTTATTGTCTTTATGTTTCTCCAGATAAATGCCTTTACCATTGCCCTTCTTGGATATATTTCCACTCCTTCTTTAACGGTATAATGCTTGTTGATTTCAGGCATTATCGTGTCAAGGTTTAATCCTTCCAGAAACTTTGATGCTCGAACGCTGTTCTCGGAGGTCGCATCTGCAAACTCTTCATTATTTGTATCAATTAGACCGATGAATTTGTTCCAAAAGTCTTTTATTTGCTTATCAACATTAAACTCCAATGTTCATCCCTCCTTTGGAATTTTGTGATTAAAATAATAATGGGGGGATGAATAATATAAATTTTACTGCAAAGTATAAAAAATAGTTAAATTTATAAGGCAAACCTATGAATTGGTAACCACCATTGTTATGTTTATACCAACATATCAGGTCAAAGATGCATGGTTCGTCAATATAGAGTAATAAGAGAACTTGAAAGTGGAAAGAAATTAGGGCAACTCAGTCGTGAGAATAACATCCATCCGAATATGATTTCCAGATGGAAATTGGAATATGATAAGGATCCAGGATCAGCCTTCAAGGGAAATGGGAATACATACAAGGACGCTGTTCGAAATCATATTTGGACACATTTGATTAAGATGCAAATGGAAAAAGAAAAGTAATATTAGATAGGGTAGTAGCTGTGCTGCTGAATCCATGGGCCACGTCAGCCAGCAACACAAATGCAAGCGGTGGATTTGACAACAGGGTAGTAGCTGTGCTGCTGAATCCAGGGGCCACGTCAGTAAGTTTATAACATTTGGATAAACATCTATAGAAAATTAATGTAAAATCATCCTGCGTTCAGAATTATTAAAGATATATACCATATTTATTTAATGTTTAAATGCCATTTTTAAATGGTGAGATTAGATGTCAGAAATAAAATATATCCAGAGCGAACTTGATAAGCATCTCTATTTTGAGTTAAAGAGAACAGCAGAAAAGAAGGGAATTTCAATAAAAGAAGCAATAAGAGAGGCTGTGACAGAATGGGTAAGGGACAAATCCGGTTTTGATAAAAAAGATCCTTTTTTCATGATGCATACTTTTCATGCATCAAAAGACCTTTCAGAGAAACATGATGAAATCTACGAGGATTAGTCATGATTTTCGTAGATACCTCGGCTTTTCTGGCGCTCGTAAATGAGAAAGATGCCAATCATGCCGAAGCTGTCCATTTTCTTGAGCAAATAAAGAACGGTAGAATAAAGGTAAGAAAAATAATAACATCTGACTATATAATAGATGAGACTCTGACTAGAATACGCTACTCAGTAGGGCATAAAGAAGCTGTTGAATGGGGAAAGGACATTCTTGGATCAAATGTTGTTGAGAGGCTTGAAGTGGGAATAGAGATGTTTGAACTTGCATGGAAACTATTTCAAACCTATGAAGACAAGAAATTAAGTTTTACTGATTGCACAAGTTTTGCTATTATGAAGAAAAAAGGCATAGATAAGGCTTTTTCTTTTGATGAGGATTTTGTGAGAATTGGATTTGTACAACTCCCGTAACCAACATTTTCCCCATGATTTTTATCTGAATGATATAACCTACCTGATATGGCCCCAAGATGCAGCAGCACTGCTACTACCCCTAGATGTTGGGGGGAATATACCGCATATAATAGAGTTATATTCAGTTTTTAAGATAAACGCTATGCAGTGACATTAATATTAATTTGATATAAGCGGATATAGGCAAAAATCTAAGATTCAATGATATGTTCTATGCCCGAAAAATAAGATAATCGCTCATATCGCATCCTCATGATCGGCCTCAGCCTGGGAAGAATTGCGGGAAATCAATAGGTTTTGCCTATGGATTTGTTTTAGCAGACGGATGATTATTTCGTTTTGGCGAATCATGATTTTATTTTCATCTGAATTTGCTTTAAGCATAGCTGCCATGAGCTGAGTTCCAGAGTCCATACTAAGTATGGAACCTAATTTCGACCATGCAGACCCCGCCTCCTGCATTTGAACATCCATAAGCGAGAACATATTTTTATTGCACAAATCTTCGATATTATCTTTCGTATTGAAAATCAGTTTGCCTTTATCCATTTCTCTTTCTATGTCTTTTATTTGGCCCTCTGCTTTTGCTGCATCTCTTTGCTCTTCCGGAAGCTCTGCAATTCTCTCTTTTTCTAAAGCTTTTTCCAGAATTGGTTTACAGTTCTCTTCTGCAAATTTTTTATCGATTTTCACACATTCATCATACGCAGCTTTTGCTTCGTCACTATTCGGACCGAATTTTTTTATCACATTTTGTAATGTTGCTTTCGCAGCACCGCTTGCCCAAGCGTTTCCTAATAATCCCATTTTAATTACCTTTTCTCATGATATTTTCTTTATAATCTCCCATTATAATTTTCTATTCATGCAATATACTTTGTCATTTTTTCATGATCCCCACTACCTTTATAGTGAACATATTCTCCGAGTTGGACAATTCTAAATATATTTATCCTATATTTTTATATTTCCAGTTCAAGAAGACTATATAATAAAAATAACGAAGAATCCCCCCAAGCAAGAAAGGATGAAGTCCAGTATATGTATACAATTGAAAATAAACATCACTTTATTTTAATCCTTATGCCAGTAACTATAAACCAACGTGCTGCAATGATGTATTTTATCAAACTGTTTAAATACATAAATAAAGTATCCAAGTCTGAGATTTTGTTCACTAAGGGTATCGCCACGATTTTAACGTAGATGTACGCTAAGGAATTAACGCCTAAATTTGCTGATGAAAAAAGTATGCTGTTGACGCGTGGATTGAAAAAACTGTCAGCAGTACAAGAAAAATTGAAGATAGAAAGCTCGGCAAAAAACGGGATGCTTAAACCCTTAGCGTACGTGTACGTAGAAATCGTGGCGATACCCTTATAAGGCTTATAATATTCACTTTTTTGTTGCGGGAAAGACACTTAATTCTCCAGTTGAACTGATATGTGCATACCAGTTCAAGTGCACTTTTATGCGTGAAGTGGGAGAATGCCATCACGATAATGCAGGAGATTCGAGGAAAGCCAGAAGCTGCTGTGCCAACTAATAATATTATAAGCGTTAAGGTCAATCTTGAAATAACTAACCAAATTAAAGGAGTTGAAGGAATTTGTTTGAGTTTTTCCGAGATATTTTTCTCATGCGCTGGCTCTGGAATATATTTGCGGGTTTTTATCTAATAGCATATACGTTCTGGGTTCCTGGAATGTTCACCAAGATATTTTTGAAAATCTCGGTCTTTGCCATAACCCTGATAATCGGTGGGGGTCTACTTGCCGAGGGTTTCTTGAGAGTCATGGCGCTGGATAGTGGCGCAATCATGCCAGAGCTGCCTTTCAAACATATATAGATGGCCTTTGGAGGCGTGCTCCTGCTGGGCTACCTGTGGGTGTACATTTCACCTAAAGGGAGGATAGTAGCACACTGGGCGTTGGACATGGTCATAACACTGGTCGCTGGAGTGGTAATGCTTGCATATAGTGCAGGATTTTGATTGAAAGGAGACACATTTATATGAACGCCAGCTTTTAGCCCAGTGCCATAGCATATTCCAGATTCTATGATCTAGTTTAAGAAATGTTTAATATTTTCAATATTCGTAGGACTTACGCGTTTGAAACGTTATTTTCAGTATCAGTAGACGTTTTTTGTATGTTTACTCCAAATTGACTAATATTCGATATGCGGATGCATATTATCTACAATCAAATTGCGTAAGTCCTGTATAGAATAAAATCTAAATACTAACGTTACCGTACTAAGCGTTCTATGACATGCCAAACTTGCGGAAAATCAATACCAGAAGGAGACTATTGTTCTCGAAAATGTAAAGACGTTAAGAAAAGAGAAAAGATGGGAAAATCAAGAAATTCCATAAGATAATATTGAAGAGTTGGGCAATAAATATGGAATCGCTATGGATATTAAAATGCATGAGACGGGGGCCTGCATGGTCGAATCCGGGTTCCATGCTTAGTATGGACTCTGGAGCTCAGCTCATGGCAGCTATGCTTTAAGCAAATTCAGATGAAAATAAAATCATAGGTTTGTGATTTGATTGAGATGCGCTTGAGAATCGCCCGCGCTTTCCTGAGAATCGCTTTTTAGAAAGTACGTGTCTATTATGTCTCTTATGAAATTAGCTCTTGGTTTAAGCCCTCTATGCTCTTCGATAAGAAAAGTATTTGTGAGTTTGTGGGAATGATATAAGCATGAAAACCACAATAGAGAAAGCCCGAAAATATGATTATGCCGATGTTATAATCTGGCTGGGTCTTGCTATTATCGTCTTATGGATGATAGCCAAAATCATCGGATTAATTCCATGACATGGTATGAATGAAAAAAATATTTTGAATATCTATTTCAAACTTCTGCGGTTTCTTCTACGGTTTCATGGACAGCTTCAAACCCGAAATTCTGCTCAAAAGTAACATCTATCTCTGGCAATATATCTACATAATTTACTAATTCATGATATATCTCATGTCTCGGACTTACAATTATTACATGTGCAGGCGGATGGATCTTTCGAAGTCTTCCTATTGCAACACTTGCCTGATCCTCAAGCGGAACAATAGCAGCATATGAACAACACGCTCTTAATGGACTTTTCATTATGTGAGTGAGAATGTTATCTGCAAAAGTCGGTTCCAATTTTCGTGCCTGGTCTGAAAAAGTCAAATTTGCATATCTGACAAGGTCATATAGTGCTATTTTTACTTTTGATACATCATCTGCCCTAACTACGGCCATTGAGTTCATTTTTCCCCCCTTATTTTTCATCGTATCCATTTTTAACATTATCTAATTCGTAGTGGTACTGATATAAATGCTGGTGCTAACTAAAGACTATTTTAGTACTAC
>UBJH01000033.1_pt1 | contig 60110 bp, 52 predicted proteins | sample 2193721 | NCBI WGS metagenome assembly UBJH01 (sample SAMEA4703186, study PRJEB27089) | metagenome | reverse complement strand
CATAAAAGAGATCAAAGGTGTCAAAAGGATCAGGACCGTTATGCAATCAGACCAGGAATGAAATTCGGATTAATTCTAATTATTAATATATTATTTTCTTCAAAGCAACCTTTTAATCCTTTCCCCACCAATAAACACTCAGGGAGAGACAACACTAATGTCCATCAGATTTGACCGATTCANNAACCAGCAGCAGCTTGAAGTCGAGCATCTTTTACTCGCGCTCATCAACCAGAAAGAAGGGCTCACACTCCAGCTCCTTCAAAAACTTGGCGCGAACACCGCAGGAATAATCTCACGGCTTGAAGACGAGCTCAGCAAGCTCCCGCGCGTGGAAGGAGCCGGCGCCGGCCAGGTTTACATGTCCACACGATTGAACAATGTCGCTGAGGCCGCATTTTCCGAAATGAACACCCTTCGCGACGAATACCTGAGTACAGAACACCTCCTGCTTGCGATCGCCGATGAAAAAAATGGCATCTCTGCGCGCATCCTGAAAGAGAATGGGGTTTCAAAGGATGCTCTCATGAAATCCCTGAAAGAAGTGCGAGGATCGTCACGCGTCACAGACCAGAATCCTGAAGATAAATACGAGGCGCTCAAAAAATACGGACGCGATCTTACCGAACTTGCACAGCGCGGGAAGCTTGACCCGGTCATAGGTCGGGATAATGAGATCCGGCGTGTGCTCCAGGTGCTATCGAGGCGGACCAAGAATAATCCTGTTCTTATAGGAGAGCCCGGTGTCGGAAAAACTGCTATTGCAGAAGGTCTGGCGCTTCGGATATTTGCAGGCGATGTCCCGGAGACCATAAAGGACAAGAAAATTGTGGCGCTCGATATGGGCGCGCTTGTGGCAGGGGCAAAGTTCAGGGGTGAATTCGAGGAGCGCCTGAAGGCTGTGATAAAGGAAGTGCAGGATTCAGAGGGGGAGATCATACTTTTCATAGACGAACTTCATACCCTCGTGGGTGCAGGAGCGGCAGAAGGGGCAATGGATGCTTCAAATCTTCTCAAACCCGCGCTTGCCCGGGGGGAACTGCATGTGATCGGCGCCACAACGCTTGATGAATACAGGAAGCATATCGAAAAAGATGCTGCACTTGAGCGCCGTTTCCAGCCAGTGCTTGTGGATGAGCCTTCTGTGGATGAAACCATTTCAATATTGCGCGGCCTGAAGGAGAAATACGAAGTTCATCACGGTGTCAGGATACAGGATGCGGCGCTTGTGACAGCCGCTATTCTATCTCACAGGTACATAACAGACAGGTTCCTCCCGGACAAGGCTATAGACCTTATCGATGAAGCTGCATCAAAACTCAGGATAGAGATCGACAGTATGCCTTCTGAGCTTGATGACATCGAGAGGAAGATCAGGCAGCTTGAGATTGAGAAACAGGCGGTCAAAAAAGAAAAAGACGAATATTCAAAAGAACGACTTGTGAAAATCGATAAGGAACTTTCAGACCTGAAAGAAAAAGGCAGCTCAATGAAAGCTCACTGGCAGCTTGAAAAAGATGCCATCCAGAAGATCCGGAAGATCAAGGAAGACATCGAGAAAACCCGCATAGAATCTGAAAAAGCTGAAGTTGAAGGCAATCTTGAACGTGCGTCAGAACTGCGTTATGGGGTTCTAATGGGTCTTACGAAGCAGCTTGATGAAAAAAATAAGAAACTTGTCAAACTCCAGAAAGACCAGAAGATGCTCAAAGAAGAGGTTGATGAAGAAGATATCGCCCAAGTCGTGTCGAAGTGGACGCACATCCCTGTCAGCAAAATGCTCGAAGGTGAGATGCAAAAACTCGTTCACATGGAAGAGCGTATCAGAGCGCGCGTTATCGGGCAGGAAGAAGCGGTTGTTGCGGTTGCCAATGCTGTAAGACGCGGCCGCGCCGGAATTTCAGATCCGAAACGTCCCATTGGCTCATTCATGTTCCTTGGTCCAACAGGCGTGGGAAAGACCGAACTGGGACGGGCGCTTGCCGAATTCATGTTCGACGATGAAGCTGCAATGATACGGCTTGACATGAGCGAATATATGGAAAAGCACACAGTGGCAAGGCTCATAGGCGCGCCGCCGGGATACGTGGGTTACGAAGAAGGAGGCCAGCTCACAGAAGCTATCAGGCGGCGGCCCTATGCGGTCGTTTTGTTAGATGAAATAGAAAAAGCGCATCCTGATATTTTTAATGTTTTGCTCCAGATACTCGATGATGGAAGGCTTACAGACGGCCACGGGCGCACTGTGGATTTCAAGAATACGGTCATAATAATGACTTCCAATATCGGGAGCCAATGGATTTTTGAGTTGCTGGAAAATGAAGAAGAAATGAGGAAAAAAGTGATGGAAATCGTTCGAAGCAGGTTCAAGCCTGAATTCTTAAACCGCCTTGATGAGATCATTATTTTCCATCCGCTACGCCTTGCCGAGATCATTAAGATCGTGGATATCCAGTTCAATATCCTGAAAAAAAGGCTTACTGATAGGAAGATCGAAATAACTCTTACAGAATCAGCAAGAGATCTGATCGCAAGAATAGGTTATGACCCATCATACGGCGCACGGCCCTTAAAGAGGACTATCCAGCACAGGATCCTTGACCCTCTTGCAATGAAGATACTTAATAAGGAATTCAAAGAAGGAGATTCGATAGAAGTGGATGCAGATGGCGAAGAGCTTGTGTTCAGGAAAATAAAATAGCACAATGATATCTATCGGTGTAATAACGCGGGGAAAATACGGCTTGCGACTGATCGAAAATATCAGGAACAATTCCAATTTTAAGGTCTCATCATTAGAGCTTCCAGAATCACTTCCCGATTTCATAGAAGAACCGGCAGAATTTGTCAAAGGGCTGGATCTTGACAGGAGTTTCTTTTCGAATGACCTGATAATAACTTACATAATCCATCCTGACCTGACACCTGAAATAGCGCGCATTGCAGGTGAGAATGGGGCTCATGCCGTAATTATTGCAGGAGGCACGGCAAAAGCAGGCGGAAGAGATGAGCTGTTAGACATCTCAAAAAAATATGGCATTCATATCGAGATACATGAGATATGCTGCAATATAGGACAATCAAGCAACAATACCGTTATGGATTTTGGATCATGCTTTGGAAAACCCCGGATCAGGATCACAACAAAAGACGGTATAATCTCGGACATATTGGTCATCCGGGGTGCTCCATGTGGAAGCACATGGCACATGGCAAAAAACCTCATCGGGTCTAAAACAGAAGATGCTCCTGCAAAAGGCGGTCTTCTTGTGCAGCAATACCCATGCAGGGCCATCCGGGGCTCAAAAGGCGGAATACATAAAGCTGCGAAGCTGCATAAGGAAGCAGTTGAAAAAGCATTGAAAGAGAGTGGTCAAATGAAAGGATCAATTTATGAACGCTCACTCAAGTTCCATGAAGCACACCAGGGGAAGATAGCTCTAAAAAGCAAAATAAGTTTCAAGACAAAAGATGATTTAAGCCTTGCCTATACACCAGGCGTAGCAGAGGCATGCCTGAGGATACAATCAAACAAAGATGATATTTACCGTTATACTTCAAAAGGAAATCTTGTTGCTGTAGTGAGTGATGGCACATCGGTTCTGGGATTAGGAGACCTCGGTGGTTATGCAGCGCTGCCTGTGATGGAAGGAAAAGCGGCACTTTTTAAGGTTTTTGCAGGCGTGGATGCTTTTCCGATATGTCTTGACACCAGGGATACTGAAGAAGTGATCAATATCGTAAAGAACATAGCGCCTGTTTTCGGGGGGATCAATCTTGAGGATATCGCAGCTCCCCGGTGTTTTGATATCGAGACAAGGCTAAAGGGATTACTTGATATTCCTGTATTCCACGATGACCAGCATGGAGCAGCTCTGGTCATGCTTGCGGGGCTGATAAATGCCCTGAAAGTTGTGGGAAAGAAATTCAGCCAAATAAAAGTTGTAATCAGCGGCGCAGGCGCAGCAGCAACAGCAAGCGCAAAACTCCTGATAGACCAGGGGGTGAGGGACATCATCATATGCGATTCGACCGGGATAATTTATGAAGGAAGAGCCGGGCTTAATCCCTATAAAGAAGGACTTGCAAGGCTTACTAATAAAAACCAGGTGACAGGAAATCTTGCAGATGCCATGAAAGGAGCGGATGTATTTATTGGTTTATCAGTGGGCGGGATAGTCTCTGAAGAAATGATAAGATCCATGTCTTATGATGCAATAGTGCTGCCTCTGGCAAATCCCACACCTGAGATCATGCCGGAAAAAGCAAAAAAAGCAGGCGCACGGATTGTCGGGTCCGGCCGTTCGGATTGCCCCAACCAGATCAATAATGCCATTGGATTCCCGGGTATATTCAGGGGGGCGCTTGATGTAAGAGCAATAGATATCAATGAAGTGATGAAAATGGCAGCTGCAAACTCACTGGCATCGCTTGTCCCCGAACCTTCGGAAGAACAGATAATACCCAGCATTTTTGATACACAGGTCGCACCCGCGGTAGCCTCTGCTGTTGCCCGGGCTGCAATGGAAAGTGGAGTTGCACGAAAAAGGGTTTCTCCTGAAGAAGTGGCAAGGCATACAAGAGAACTGGTAAGGATTCAATGAAGTTCACGAATTTCCTTATTATTTTATGCGTATCTTTAAGCCTTTATTTTTGGGGCACAAAAGAGAATCTTGCATTCAGTGAATATGCCCTTTTTCACGGAGCATATTATACTTTGTTGACCGGGCTTTTTGTGCATGCAAATGTTGCCCATCTTGCAGGGAACATGGTTTTCCTTTATGTATTCGGCAACAGCCTGGAAGATGAAGTCGGGGCATTCAATACCGCTCTTGTTTTTTTCACAGGGGGTATATTATCGTTCATTCTCAGTATCCCGTTTTATCCAGGGGCGAACATGGTTGGCGCATCAGCCGCTATATTTTCGGTGATGGCTGCCCTTTTGCTTGCCCGCCGCCCCGGATATTCTGTCCAATTCCTCTCCCCAATCGGGCCGCTTGCGCTTTTGTATTTTATTTTTAATATAATCGCGGTTAAAAACGATACTGGTGGGAATGTTGCATATCTCTCGCATATCATCGGTTTTATAATAGGAATGATTTTCGGAGCGAAATTTAACAAGAAGTGGAAAAAGAGCCTGTTTCTTACGCTTGGATTGCTAATCTGTTATATCATTGTATACAGTTATTTGAAAAAATGGATCTAAGAATGGCAAACCCATGAAGCCAGCATGAGTATAAAATTTTAAATGTGACCTATAATGTCGTATTTGTCAAATAAAGAGCTACCAGTAGACGATATGAAATAATGAGCGTAAAAATCAAACCGAAAGGTTTATGTATTATGATAATAATTCTTATGTCCAATAGGAAAGATAATGGAATAGGTTTCAGCAATGACAGGCTGTAATTGCCCACGTCTCAATTGATTGATATCATTATAACAATCATGAACGGGCGTTATGGTATTACATCATGTTTTGTTAGAAGATATTGGGTATCAAGAATTGGATATAGAATGCAAACCGCACTAAAATTTCCTATCCTATCCTATCCAATCGTGAACATTTTTGGGCGGGCAGAAATCTATATCTAATTTTTATAAAATTCCTAAAAGCGACATGCAATGTTGTATTTATTAAATAAATAGACAACAGTAGACGATATGAAATAATGATCATAAAATCAAACCGAAAGACTTATGTATCATAATAATAATTCCTATATCTAATAGGAAAATAATGGAATAGGTTTCAGCAAAGGCAAGCTGCAATTGTCCTGGTATGAATTAATTCATATCAAATATAATAATCATGGATAAGTACTACAGAATTTATGCTCTACTATGTCATAAATGGATAAATCAGTTGGATAGTGATATGTGGATTTAAAGCAAGACCTCTAAACCCGGATATCACTATCCATGGATAGATAGGAAAAATGGTATAGTGGATGTAAAGTAAAGGAGAAAAAAATGAAAAATTTTAAAATAGTAATTCCAGCTTTGCTGTTATTCGCAGTATTAGTTGGAATAGGAATAGCAGCAATACCGGCGCCGCCGGTGAATCAAAACCTTGGTTTTGCTGATACAAAGTTTGTAAATGTGTCAGTGGATCACTCTGCACCAGGTTCGACCGCATATGCTTGTAAAGATTGTCATCCAGGCGCGCCTGATATACATCACTACATGGTATCAGGAGGTCCAGGTTCAAATATGACTCGAACAACAGCTCTGGGCTGTGCGGATTGCCACCCCATAGTTGGCGGGCAGTTGACTATAAGCAGAAACTGTCATGACTGTCATGATGGAACTGTATGGTCTGGAAATCCAACTGGAATTATAAACCTGTCAAAAATTCGAGGATCCCCCGGCAGACCACATCATAACACCACAAAGAAATCTGCGTCGTCAATATTCGATGCTACGTACGTGGCAGCAGATAGACAGTGCACGTTCTGTCACGGTGATGGGTATCTAGACAATTATAATGATGGACATTACGTACCAACCTACAATGGGTCCATGGTAACTCCAATGGCCGATTTCAAGGTAAATGACTCAGGAAAACTATGGGGCGGATGTTTAGCTTGCCATGATGACGGTACAGAACAAGCCTATGGAGTCTTTAACAGCGATACTACTCACCATACCGTGAGATTCTGGATTGGTTACCAGTGCAATAATTGTCACGTGTCATCAGGATTTAGAGCAGAACCAGTTCCTGACTATAATCCAGAGCCACAGGCGCAATACTTCAGAGTATGGTATAATGAATCTTATCCATCGTATACCACAATGTTTGGATGGGATACCACAAAGAGACATTTTGAACTTAGAAATGCAACAATGATTAATGCTGGCGATACACTTAATGGTACCGGATGCGAAAAGTGCCACAGTGTACGTGATTTGCATAATATCGAGACAGCAAGTCCAGGTCGCAATCTTTCTCAGACTCTTGCCGATGAAATCCCAGGATACGGCCATATAGGCAATAACTCTGACTGTAACGGTTGTCATCAGGGCTGGGCAGGTTCAGTAGATAATCCATTCCCAGGACCAAAAGCTATGTCTATTGGCAGTGTAGCTCCAGGAGTGTTGACTGCTGATGTCGCGACAGATGTGACTATCACAGGCAGTAACTTTGTAGAAGATCCATACACGACAACGGTTTTAGTAGATGGAGTTTCCACCGCGCTGACGTCTATAACAGAAACATCAATAGTAGTGAACGTCAATCTGGCTGCAGGTGCCCATACCATCGTTGTTCAGAAAGATGTTGCAACAACTCCACTGACCACAGTAATGGCTGTAGCACCAGGTACAATATCATCAGCGAAATTGTCAGGTACAACCTTGACCATTGATGGTGCAGGACTTGGAGCAGATCAGACGATGGTTGTCATTGTAAAGTCTGATGGAACACGCGTAGCATCTGACAGTATCACCAGTTCAACCGATACACAGATCGTTGCAGTAGCTTCCCTTGCAGCAGTTGGCGACACCGTAGAAGTGATAACACCAACCGGTAAAGCCACCAAGGTAATTGAGGCTGGAGAGGTTCTGGATTCAGTGACAGTTACTTATCCAAATGCAGCAGGAATAACCTGGAAACGCGGTACATCGAAGACAGTAACATGGGATAGAGCGGGTTCTCATCAGGCAGCAAATGTTAAGATAGAACTCTATAGTCCTACTAAAGGAACCAAAGTTCTGAAGTCAAGCACTACGAACGATGGCAGCCAATCTGTCACAATTGCCAGCAACCAGGCAACGGCTTCTGACTATGTGATAAAAATAACCAGCTTAAGCCATACCCCGACGTACACGGATTCGAGCGACAACGCTTTCGAAGTAACGAGGAACTAAAAACAATAAATAACAGAATTAAAAGAAGAAGGGATGAATAATCTCTTCTTTCAATTTTTTTAATATATATTATATAAAAGATGAAGTTTGTAAAAATAATAAGGTCAATAAGGAAATTACCTCTAATAATTGAAATAATGGAACTATTCATTCTTTCAATTTTCATAAATAGGATAGGAGAGATGAAATAATGGATAAGAAACATTTTATATTACACTATTTAATACCTATAGCAATAGGCCTGATTTTGGTAGGTCTGGCATTTGCCCTGCCTCCTCCGGTAGATCAACGATTGGGCGTCTATGACACTTTATTGGGCAATCTGGTTGAGACTAATTGCAGAAATTGTCATGCCACGGGTGTACCTGATACACATCATAACCTTATTGCAAGTTCTGCGATAAATCGATATACCAATGCGCCATTCGGTTGTCAGGATTGTCACCCTGTTCTTTCAAACGGGACAGAAATTACATTGGTCCGGAATTGTATAGAATGTCATGATAATACTTTTAACGGGATGAACATAAGAAGACCGCATCACGAAACGCAGGCTGCGGCAGATAGACATTGTAACGCCTGCCATGGAAGTCTGGTAGATAATTACGATGATGGGCATTATATACCAACTTCCCCACCGAGCACAATGACACCTGACACAAAATATAAAGTAATTAACCAGACAAGTGGCAGGAAATGGGGTGGTTGTGAATCATGCCATGAACCTAATTTGACGGCAAGTCCTCCCATATATGGCAACAACAATACACATCACAGGCTGGGAAATCTGAGCGGATTCAGGAATAACGATTTTACAAAATGTTCTATCTGCCATGATATGCATAATGCCACATACGGTTCTGATTCTATACGATATTGTGAGAGATGTCATAGCTATAGTTCCCTGCATAATATTCAGTATGATATTGCCAATACGGCCCAACTGCCAGGATACGGTCATCTTGGACCCAATGATTGTCAGGGGTGCCATGCATCATATGTAGCAGGTAGTTTAGCACCGGGATCTGACATTATTATACCAACTATTGACTCCGTGAGTGTAAATCATTTACACGAAGGAGAACCAATGGAAGTAACCATCTATGGAGATGATTTTGTGACAACAGTTGATGGTATTACCCGGTCATCAGTTGTCGCGATTGCAGTGGGAGTCATTACAAATGGAACAACTATACCTAATATTACAGTAGCTCCTACTAATATAACCGCTTCTGCGATGGTTGTGACAATACCGGCAATGAATAAAGGGTTGTATGCAATATATGCTATAAAAGATGGAATTGTAGAAAGTAATAAAAGACCATTGGTAGCTGTGGAGAGAGTGTTAGTCAACTCTGCTATAATTAATTCTACAACAGTTACGATCAATGGTTCAGGATTTGGAACATATGATCCAGCATATAATAATTGGACAAATGTGACGATCAATAACGGAACTACATTCCGTTCCGTACAGGTGATAAATTGGTCAGAAACCTCTATTAATGTCACGAGTCCTGATGCCGCGATCGAGGATACCGCAACGGTCAATAGCATACATGGCACCAATTCTACACAGGTCACAGGAGGATAGAATATGAAAAAACATCTGAAAATACCACAAAAAGGTAAAGTGGTTCTGAATGTGGCTCTATCTGCCTGTGCTGTTATCATTATTTTGAGTGGAATGGCACTTGCAGCAGATCGTGACGTTATAATCGTTTATAATGAATCTATTGGAGACCGAGAAAAGGAATTGGTTACACAAAGCCATGGCGGCGAGGTGGAAACAAATTTTAATCTTATAAATGCAGTTTCTGCAATAATACCTGAAGATAAAATCGAAGAGGTGAAAAATGATCCCAGAGTTGCTTATATCGTAAATGACACTATTTTCAGGATGACAGATGAATATTCCAGTTCCTGGGGGGTCAAGTACATCGGCAGTCAGCAGGTTTATAACCAAAATATCATAGGAACCGGAGTAAAAATAGCTGTGCTCGATACGGGAATCGATTATAACCATCCGGACCTTGCTGGAAATTACAAAGGTGGATATAATTTTGTCTACAATAATGCAGATCCATGGGATGACAATTGTCTATCATATTTTAAGACATGTCACGGAACACATGTTTCTGGTACTATAGCTTCAGAACATAATGGTATTGGAGTTGCAGGAGTAGCGCCCGGGTCAAGTATTTATGCAGTCAAGGTACTGGACGGGGGCGGTTTTGGAGGTGCCAGTTTAGTCGTATCTGGCATAGAATGGGCTGTAAACAATGGCATGAATATCATTTCCATGAGCCTGGGAAGTACTGAAAATAATACTGCTGTACTTGATGCGGTTAATGCCGCATATGATGCTGGTATATTATTAGTAGCATCAGGAGGAAATACAAATGGAGGACCTGTTTCATATCCTGCTGCATATGATTCTGTTATTGCTGTGACAGCTATAGACCAGAATGGCCAGAAAGCAAGTTTCTCTCCAATAGACCAGAAGATTGAAGTCGCTGCTCCGGGAGTAAATATAAATTCTACGGTACAGAGTGGATATGGTTTATTGAGCGGAACATCCATGGCGGCCCCTCACGTGACAGGCCTGGCGGCTCTCATATTTTCAACGAACTATCCTGATGTCAATGGCGATGGAATAAGAGATAATAAAGATGTCAGGGAAATAATCAGGAATACAGCATTCGATGCAGGAATTCCTGGCAAGGATGATGTCTATGGATATGGTATAGTAGATGCGTCCAGAGCTCTTCTTGGAATTTCGGCATATGCTAATGCTGACCTATCGATAACCAAAGATGATGGCGTATCTACAATTACAGCAAATGACGGAAAAACCTATACTTATAATATCGCAGTAAAGAACAATGGTCCATCTGATGCATCTGCTGTAAAAGTAATTGATACATGGCCGGCTGGATTTACCAGGGGAGCTATAACACCTTCTCAGGGAACATGTGATACGGCAGTTAACTTTACGTGCGATCTTGGAAGTATAGCGAAAGATGGTACGGCAACGATTACTATTAACTATATTGTGCCTAATATATCAGCAGGGAATTATACAAATAGTGTTAAAGTAAATTCTGCCACTACAGACTATAATACGGGCAACAATATAGCTGAGGACAAAAACAATGTCATCGTAAATAACGACATAGTGCTGGTACTCGTTAAGAAAAGAGATGATGATGCGAAGAAGGTTTCTTTATTGAAAGGTAATTATTCAATAACCATAAATAATGTAAATCTTTCAAGAATTGATATGAATGTTTTTGAAAATGACAGGTTTAGAAAGGACCTATCCTCCACATATCGGCTTAATAAATCACAGGTTATAAATTTTAATATGAATATCGTATCACGTAAACTTGATATTAAATTTATACCGTATGGAGATAGAGGTTCGACAGGAATTGTAAGAATCAAGAGGTTACAATGATACGAAAAAATAAAAACAAGCACAAGGTATTAAGACAGAGTATAATTTTGTTGGTTATATTTTGCTCGATAATATCTTCTATTAATGCTATAAGCGCTGCAGATAATACGTATTACTGGAATCCTTCTTCAGGAGCTATAGATTCTTCAGGATTTACAGCAAACTGGGGAAATTGTAATGCACAACCAACATCATACAGAATTACTACTCTTAGCAGTACTGGATTTACCTGCAATAGCGATAGATTAACAACATCATCATCGGGAGACCAGTACCTGGCAATTTTCCCGACAGCATATAGTTCGGATACACAGGTAACAGGCAAGACGGGCGCTACTTTTTATTTGTCAAGTCAAAGAAGCGGCTATACTGCAACGTATCGTTTTGATCTGGGATATGCAAGTTCAGGCGCTTTTACTTCATTGGGATATGTGACAAGGTCCGTTTCTTCTTCAAATGGCCAGAGCTATACCATAGATATGAGCAGCATTACGGGTACTGCGCCGGCGGGATCATATCTTGCGCTAAAAGTCTCGGTAACAACGTCAAGAGGAGGAAGAGTATATCTTGGAACTAATGGCGGATCAAGCGGTTCAAATAGCGGTCGTTTCTATGTAAATGAGACTGCTGCGATACCACCTGCACCGACGTACAATGTTACAATAACAGCATCACCGGCATCTGCTGCCATAACCCAGGGAAGTAATTATACATATTATATTACTGTAAATAATAACGGTAATACAAATGGAGATTATACTCTCGCAGTATCAGATTCGGATTCAACAAACTTTGTCACACCATCAGCGCTCGACAGAACGTCGATTTACGTGCCTGCCGGAGGCAGCAACACAACCACTCTTAAGGTTACAGCAAAAAGTACGGCAGCAGAAGGAGCGACAGATACAGCTACGGTAACAGCCACTTTCATCCAGGATCCTTCTTATGCCGATTCCACGACCGCCACAACAACAATACAATCAAACTATTCCATGAATGCTGAAAATGTTACGAAAACATATTACTGGATCCCATCTTCAGGAGCTATAGATTCTTCAGGATTTACAGCAAACTGGGGAAGTTGTAGTGCACAACCAACATCATACAGAATTACTACTCTTAGCAGTACTGGATTTACCTGCAATAGCGATAGATTAACAAGGACATCATCGGGAGACCAGTACCTGGCAATTTTCCCGACAGCATATAGCTCTGATACACAGATAACAGGCAAAACCGGTGCTACTTTTTATTTATCAAGTGAAAGAAGCGGCTATACTGCAACGTATCGTTTTGATCTGGGATATGCAAGTTCAGGCGCTTTTACTTCATTAGGATATGTGACAAGGTCCGTTTCTTCTTCAAATGGCCAGAGCTATACCATAGATATGAGTAGCATTACGGGTACTGCGCCGGCAGGATCATATCTTGCACTAAAAGTCTCGGTAACAACGTCAAGGGGAGGAAGAGTATATCTTGGAACAAATGGCGGATCCACCGGTTCAAATAGCGGTCGTTTCTATGTTAATGAGTCTGCTATGGCGACGCCATTGAATATAATTGCCCCTGCAGATTTAACAACCACGGCAACAGGAACATACACTATGGTAGATCTGGGTACTCCAACAGTTAGTGGAGGTACACCGTCATATACAACTGGCAATAATGCACCTGCAGAAGGATTCCCTGTTGGGACAACGACGGTTACATGGAATGTTACAGATTCTGCAGGAGGAACAGCATCAGATACACAATTGGTTACAATAACAACACAACCACCTCCACAGGAAGGCTCTCCTAACATCGTAGTAAGTACTAATAGACCCGTGGTGTTAGATGATCCAAATACAGGAACCACTTCTTCAGGATTCTCTAATCCTAATAGTGCTTGGAACTCAGACCTCTGGAGTGGAGAATCTACTACGATAAGAACAACTGCTTTGGTAGTAAATAGTGGAGGAACTCCCCAGCCAGGTATTAGCGTTACTTTCACACTTAAAAATCCGGTTGGAACTGTTTTAAGTGCGGCTACGACTACTACTGATAATCAGGGTATTGCTTATTATTCTTCCAATATGAATACGAGAAATTATTGGGGATATTGGAAAGTAGAAGCTAATGCGACAGTGTCGGGAACGAATGTTGTAAATAGAACATCATTTATTCTAAACTGGTGGGGTTGTGCACGATGTCATAACAATAAGGTTACTGGCACATTGGCAAATGAATTTGGAAGTTACTCTCCTAAGTCATATTATACCATGGGGGCAAATTTCCATGCAAATCCATTAAAAAGTGCTCATAGTAACGCTATGACCGGTGGTGATTGTACATATTGTCATCAATCATATAATGGACTATCGACACACAGTAGCACAACTCCACAGTATTCGCCTGATTGGCATAACGGTAAGGTCAGATGCGAAGGTTGTCATAGAGGTTCCAATATAACAAATACAAAGGCTGAAATTGCGGGGTGTTACGATACCGCAGGTTGTCATACTAAGAAGAATGCCAATGTTAGCAGAGCAAACTCTACGACAGGATACCTGGTTGGAGGTAATTATAGGACGAACTATTCGATGATTCCTGATAATATCGCCAGGGCCCATACAGATACTCCAGGTATTACTTGTATAGCATGTCATGGTCCGGGACATAACATTTCGAAACCATATAATGTCAGTAGTACAAGCAATACATATACTGAGAGTGAACAATGTTGGGCATGTCATACAAATAGAGCAACAACACACATTTCCAACACGAATTGTGTCAGCTGTCATTCCCAGAATGCACATAATATATCCATAGCAGGAGGAGGTCCTGATTGCATTTCATGTCACAACATTACCGGAGGAACTGCGACACATAAAGTAGATGGAAATGCAATGGCGCAAGGAGAACACGCCAATCTGAATTCTAATGCTATTGCAAGTGGAGTACCTGCAGAAAATAAGAAATGCTGGGGTTGCCACCAGACTGGAGGAACGCAGCCTGCTGATATGGGAGACAGGTATACGAATCCATACAAGTGTTACGATTGCCATAATGCCACTAAACCATATACTAATGTGAGCAGCGCACTGACAGTTAATGAACACTTCAAGAGTGGCACAGATATTCAGTCTGCTATCTCGGCAACTGATAATTCCACATCATGCCTGGTATGCCATAATGTTTCCGAGATGAAGGTTTCTTATACGGACAATGAATTTACCGGGTATTCACTTGCATCTCATTATGGCAAGAACAGAAGCGACTTGAGAACTGGAGGTATTACAGAGTGCAAATATTGTCATCAGAATATGAGTACTGCATTCTTGGGTGCAATGAGCAATTTTGACAACAATAACATGACCAACCATTCGACTTTGACTTCGTCACCTGGTTGTACAAATGCAAATTGTCATAATTCAGGAAAGATACATGATGCACCTTTGAGCAAACCAGCGAATTCCAGTGATAGCTATTGTAAAACATGTCATGGGACTAAGAATGAGCACAAGACATTGTATTGCACGGAATGCCATGCCAACAATACGGATGGAAGCAAAGCCGGCAAAGATGTACATGGCATAAAGTTCCTCCAGAAGGACAATACCTTCTCTCAGGGCAAGACCAATGCAGTAGATTGTACGACATGCCATCAATCCGGTGCAGTAGACAGTTCTCTTGGAATAACTCCAGTTAAGATAAGCAACCCATTACATCATTCGGATGATGTCCTTAATGGTTCGAAATGGGGCAGCTACTGGGCGGATCAGGCAGATGCCTGTTTATATTGCCATAATGACACGAAACATAGCGCGACACCACTGGGAAGACCTCTGGTATGGAATTCATCATATATACTCAATACCAATATTGGTGCAGGTACTAACTGTGCAGATTGTCACTATCAGGGAGATGGCAACTATGGTGTTATGAGTTCGGCATTTACAGGCGCGGGCCTGAATATATCTCCGGAAATTACCAGTGGAAGCTGGAATGGCAAACCCGGATACTATAACCATACACTGGGTGATTATACCGATTCCCAGTGCAAGTCATGCCACGACAAATCAGGAAGTACGACTGTAGGCCAGATTATGCATAACGCATCAGTAGGGTCATCAGGAGGTCCTGATTGCAAGGCATGTCATGATATAGGTGGCTCGGCTCCCGCACACGTGAACTTCAGTGTATCAGCAGGAATAGATGCATTACATTCCGGATTGAACAGCGGTGCAAGTGCGACTGTTGATCCGGATAATAAGAAGTGCTGGTCGTGTCACGGAGATGGTACCCAGCCTGCAAGTGGTCATCCATCGAACTATACGACTCCAAAGACATGCGAAAACTGTCATGTTTCGCTACAGGGCGGATATAATCCTGCTACCATAATGAAGGTTGATAACCACTACCAGAACAGTATGAATATAACGACCGGAAGTGTATCTTCATGTCTACAGTGTCATAACAAGACTGAAATGATGTTGTCTGTATATGATCCTGAAGCAGCGGATAATCCTGGTCATTACGGCAAGAAGAGATCAGACCTCGGTGCATTGTCAGGAACAAATGAGTATTGTACATACTGTCATAACTCTACTGTGAACGGTGCTACGTTCTATGTCAGTAGTGGAAATAATAGCATAGTCAATCACTCGACAGGTGGCAATACTCCATTATGTAACAACTGTCACAGTACAGGAAGGTTGCATGATTCCAGCCTTGTTAAACCAGCGAATTCCAGTGATAGCTATTGTAAGACCTGTCATGGGACTAAGAATGAGCACAAGACATTGTATTGCACGGAATGCCATGCCAACAATACGGATGGAAGCAAAGCCGGTAAAGATGTACATGGCATAAAGTTCCTCCAGAATGACAATACCTTCTCTCAGGGCAAGACCAATGCAGTAGATTGTACGACATGCCATCAATCCGGTGCAGTAGACAGTTCTCTTGGAATAACTCCAGGTAAGATAAGCAACCCATTACATCATTCGGATGATGTCCTTAACGGTTCGAAATGGGGCAGCTACTGGGCGGATCAGGCAGATGCCTGTTTATATTGCCATAATGACACGAAACATAGTGCGACACCACTGGGAAGACCTCTGGTCTGGAATTCATCATATGTGCTCAATACCCCTATCGGTACAGGTACAAATTGTGCAGATTGTCACTATCAGGGAGATGGCAACTATGGTGTTATGAGTTCGGCATTTACAGGCGCAGGACTGAATCTCTCTCCGGAAATTACCAGTGGAAGCTGGAATGGCAAACCCGGATACTATAATCACAGTTTGGGTGATTATACCGATTCCCAGTGCAAGTCATGCCATGACAAATCTGGAAGCACGACTGTAGGCCAGATTATGCATAACGCATCAGTAGGGTCATCAGGTGGTCCTGATTGCAAGGCATGTCATGATGCAGGAGGTTCTGCGCCCAACCTTGTAAACTTCAGCGCTGCAAATAATTCAGGACATAAGAATTTGAACAGCGGGGCGTCTTCAACTGTAGATGGAGAGAATAAGAAATGCTGGGCATGTCATGGAGATGGCACTCAACCTGGCAGCGGGCATCCTTCTGCATATATGACACCGGCTCCCTGTGAGAATTGCCATTCAGGTACAGGAAGATATAGTGCACCCCTGGTTAAAGAACATAATCAGAATGGAACTGATGTGCAGACCACAGCAGCTTGCGTTTTATGTCATGACAACAATGGAATGTTCATAGACAGCGCAGGTATCGGTACAATAACACATTATATTAAAAATGTTACCGATACAACGACAACTCCATACGGACATTCTGGCACAATTAATACTACAAATTGTATCATTTGTCATAGAGGCCAGTATACAAATGATCCAACATGGGGTTCGCCAGTGAATATCAGCACAAGCTCAAAGAGACAGCACACAGAGACCACAAATACCCAGTGTGACACCTGTCATAAGGACAGCAGTGTACAGACGCTGGCAAATGTAGACTTCCATAATGCGGCCCTGACCGCTGGCGCCGGAGGTACTAATTGCCTTGCTTGCCATGCTGGTGCGGAATAGAAGATATAGGACCCATGGTCCCATGACCTGGGTCTTATTAAACATAACAGGGTCACATGAATAAGAATACGCAACAACAGGAGGAATCACAATATGCTTTCGTTAATTGAATTAATGTTGGCAGTATTACTAATTAATATACCTTTTGGCTACTGGAGATCAAAGGCTGATAGGTTTTCCAGACATTGGATGATGGCTGTTCATATACCAGTTCCTTTAGTATTTTTGTTGAGGATAATCTCTGGTTTCAGCTGGACGATCATACCACTTCTTATGGTATCTTTTGCTACAGGGCAGTTCATAGGAGGAAACATTAGAAATATTTTCTATATGCATAAGATTTAGAGTTTGAAAAAGATAGAATAAACTAGAGAAAAACGTATTTATAAAAACAATGTGTGGGAATTATGAACAGGATAAATAGCACTATCAAATTACAGAGTATTATATTTTTTAAAATATTATTTTTAATATTATTATTATTATTTAACAGTGCAGTTGGTGCGGGTGCCGAAACTACTGTTGCGGGAACTCATGCTATGGAAAATGGACAGGTCTGCACAGACTGTCATAAATTTGATGAAGTTAACAAAAACTCAAACCCGGATTCATTGCCTGTAGCTAATAAGCCAGAAAATTCTAACTTGAAAACATCCGGAAATGAATTTATCCAATCTGATATACAAGGAGGAGGTCAGGATTGTGTTTTCTGCCATGACATCACAGGGAACGGTGCACCTCCTGATAAACGCATAGATACCTTGGCTGTTAAACAGGGTGTACATAAAAACCTGGGTAATAGCACTATTAACACAACAGCGCTTTCAGATATGATAGATAAAGCATGCTGGGCATGCCATGGTAACGGGACAGAACCTGCACTTCATCCGGATAACTACAAAACTCCTTACGGGTGCGCCGATTGTCACAACTCCACATATAACCTTACAAAAACGAACCTGAGCGTAATACCCGATCTCATCACCAAGAAGATATATGAGCATATCCCTCCTCCGCACTACCAGGAAATAGACTCCACTCTCAACAGTTCCAATGCGACATGCACGGGCTGTCATAATAAGAGCATGGTCAGTTACACAGATCCTGGCTTTTCAACTGTTTCTAACGTTTCTCACTATGCTTCAATAACGAACCTTACCGGCCCGACAATTAACTGCGGTCTCTGTCATAAGAGCCCCGCAAACGCTTATTGGGCGAATGTTGTCAGACATCCAGCCAGATCACAGAACGACAGCTTCTGTGCCAATTGCCACAATACAACGCTTGCAGTGGATTTGCACAGCCAACAGCTTGTAAAACCCATGAGCATCCATTTCGGATTTGACTGGAATAACAAGGATTACTTAAATGGCCTTGATCCCAATGAAGCCTGTATTGCCTGCCATTCTCTATTTGGCAATGTATATTCGAGATGCGAGGATTGCCACCTTGAAAATGGAAGAGGTCCTGTCAATATTTCAGGGGAAATAAGGTCGGATTATAATAACACGGTACCCCGTGTATATGCACATACGAACTTCTCTGCTTCGGTTAATGTTCCCAACCAATCCGGTTTCTATCCGGGTTCCACACGACCTTCATCATGCTTTTCCGGCGATTCATCAGGAAGCACATGTCATGGCAATCCATATGGCACAAGGGACCAAAATGGCGGATACTTCGCATCCTTTACAGCATCGTATTTGACTGGCTCACCCTACCACTTTACCGGCACCATTGACTGGTTGCCAGATACCACGAACTGCCTGTTCTGCCACAAACAGCCCGACACCTCCATACGAAATGCCTGGGGCAATGCCACCCAGATCACAGGAGGCACACATAATTGGTATATGGGGGATGATAACAGCAGGTGCTGGAAATGTCATGTAACCACAGGAGTTGTCCCAGATGACTTCCACTCGGATACTTTGCGTGGAGCAGGAGGCGATGATTGTGTTGGGTGCCATGTCCCCAATGATGTCAATGACTCTAAATTTGGCCGGCATGCCAATATCAACACCACCGACGGTTCAGGAGTAGTCTCAAATTTTGACTGCTGGACGTGCCACTACCAGAAAGACATGGACAGGAGCCACGTTTACCTCTGTGATAGCTGCCACATAAATAGCAGCGGAATAGTAAATATTTCGAACACTTCGCTTATTATGAGTGATTTCATGCACGGGTCGATGAACACATGCAGGGCCTGCCATGCTCCTTCCGGTGGTTCTCATCCCGGTTATCATCAAAAGGGAACTGTGGGTCCTCTGGGAGTTGTAGAAAATATATTGAGAAAAGTGTTAAATTCATGAGGATGGGGGCTATTATATTTTCAGGTATGAGCTGGAATTGTAATACCCACCAAACTCAGCCATTCACTCATTGATATATCTCTGGGGTTCGACCTCACCCCTCCTCTGGAGTGAGGGTTTATTATTATGATTTATTGGATGGGCTCGGGATAATCCCCTGCAATTCCCGTACATGAATTTTGATAAGATACATCATTTTGGCCATAGACAGGTTTATAGTCCAATACTTTCATATGATTATAATAATAATGGTGATATAATCTATGAATGGAAAAATTCTTGTTGATGATGATCAAGCTGTATCTCCTATAATTGCCACAATTCTGATGGTTGCTATTACAGTAATAATGGCTGCGATCATTGCTAACTGGAGCGCTGGTGTAAAAGCACCTGTTCAACCGCAAAGTGTTGGATTGGATGTTTCTCGATTGAGTGCGAGCAATGTGACAGTGACAATAACATCTATAGATCCACCATATGCAGTGGTTGATGTTATTAAAATTACTTTTAGGAATGGCACAAATCAGTTAACTACAAAAAGCGTTTTAGGCAGTGGTGCCCCCAATCAAAACGGGTATAATAATGGTACACTTTATCAAGACGTGAAAACCAGTTATGAATATTCTAATAATGATGTTGGATTCTCGCAAGCCAATGTGGGAGACTCCGCAACATTATGGATGGAAGATTTCAATCAATTCACCATCATAACAGTTAGATATGGCGATGGCTCTACAAAAACAATCTACTCCCAGAAGGTCTAACCTGGCCTTAGGCTTTCTTGTATTCTTTTTCAGAAGGTTGAAAATGGAGCAGGACATGGTATTTTCTGGAATGGTTAACGCAGAAAATGGCAATCGGAGTCTTGATGATTAATTTAAAGAATTTTTATAATGGACAAAGTAAGGCCAAACTCATTTGCAGATCTTTTTTTGAACTATTAAAGAATAGAAATGAACATACAGAAATTACAGAAATTCCTGTTTTTGAGGATAAGATTTTTAGTTTTGAACAGCCTGAAGATTTCGATGTAGTGGAGCAGATATGGATTTCAAAGCCCTTTGGTATGATTACTATACTTAATAACAAAAAAACCCACAAAAATATGTATTATGTTTCAGAGCCTATTCTCACTCCTTTTGAGGAAGTTCTTTTGAATCGATTATATGACAGTCTTAAGATTATTCTTCTTGATCATAATATTGAATTTAATTCAATGAATAAGGAACTTATCCTTTATAACAGTTTTATAAAAATATTGGGTATATATGACATTACGCTTGATCCAATTTCTCAACAAAAAATATGGTATTATATAAAAAGAAACTATGTAGGATATGGAAAACTGGATGTACTTTTGAAAGATCCTATGATCGAGGACGTATCCTGCGTTGGAGCAGACACACCTGTTTACCTTTATCACAGAAAATACACCAACATCGAGACAAATATCACTTTTAAAGAAAGAGAACTCGACACGACAGTAATGAAACTGGTCCAGATGAGCGGGAAATCCATCTCAACCGGATACCCCATAATGAATGCGCGCCTCCCTGAAGGCTCACGCCTTGAAGCAACTATCGGAAGAGAGGTGACTACACGTGGTGGTACTATCACGATAAGAAAATTCAGGGCAGAACCATTCACGCCCACAGACCTTATAAAAACAGGAGTATTCAACACTGAAATCATGGCCTATCTATGGTTTGCGGTCGAGAATAATAAAAGCTTGATCATTGTTGGCGCGACAGCCTCCGGGAAAACCTCTACTCTAAATGCGATTTCACTTTTCATTCCATCTGAATCAAAAATCATAACAATAGAAGATACAAGAGAACTTACTCTATTCCACAAGAACTGGATACCTGGCCTTGTAAGGGAAACATTTATGGGTCAGAAGTCAGCGACCATAGATATGTTCGAGCTCCTTCGCTCTGCATTGAGACAGCGCCCTGAGTACCTGATAGTTGGGGAAGTAAGAGGAAAAGAAGCATATACACTTTTTCAGGCTATGAGTACAGGCCACACTACATTCTCTACTATGCATGCGGATAGTGTGCAGACTGCCGTAAATAGACTCCTTAATGAACCCATAAATGTGCCTCTCATGATGCTAAGCGCTCTTGATATAATGGCTATTCAGGTGTTGCGATATGTGGGTCAAAAAAGAGTCAGGAGATTGGAATCCCTCTCAGAATTCGTTGGTATAAACCCGGCAACGGGAGATATCAGCACCAGGGAGATATTCAGGGGCAACCCTGTACTGGATATAGTAATGCAGAGCGGTTCATCAAAGGTTCTTGAAGACATAATGAAAAGTAAGGGATGGAACAAAGAACAACTTAGAAAAGAACTTGATAATCGCGAAACTGTTCTGCAATATCTTGTAGATAACAATATAGAAAATTACAGGGATTTTTCATTGATTATCCGAATGTATACCTCAGATCCTGAGACTGTAATATCAGCGATCAAAAATGGAAAAATATTACCCCTGGAGATAGAATGATTATTTCCGGAATTGATAGATTAGCTTACGCCCTGCAGGGGAGAAAAATTACACAAAAAGGGTCTAAGTATATTGATTTACAGAAAAAATTGATTTTTGCACGAATTGCAACGCCATTTGATGTATATATTGCCAGAGCATATATTATTTCAATATTTACAGCATTGCCTCTTGGTTTAGCAGTCTATCTGATTTTCAATAGAAAATTTTCTGCTCTTTCCGGGCTTGAAACCCTTATAGTGATTCTAGCCCTGGCAACTTTGCTGGGATTGGGGATATATAATGTGATACTTTTTTATCCCGGCATTATGGCAAACATCAGAAAACATAAGATAGAGATTGCTCTTCCTCATACTGTAGCGCTCATGCATGCTCTTAGCAGAGGGAATAACGACATAATATTCTTTTTTGAAGTCATCGGTAAAAACAAGAAAATATATGGTGAAGTATCAGAAGAGGCCAATAGCATACTTCTTGATATAAGGGTGTTCAACCAGGATATCCAGAGCGCACTTCGGAATGCGGGAACGCGCACCCCATCAGAGACTTTCAAAAACTTTGTTGAGAGCCTGTCCACAGTTATTACAAGCGGCGGCAACCTTGATTCTTTTTTTCTATCCAAATCTGAAGAATATAGACAAAGGGCGCTGGATGAGAATAAGTCTTTCATGGAAATGCTCGGGCTTTTATCAGAGATCTATGTCACAGGATTTGCAGCAGGTCCCTTATTTATTATCACACTTCTTGTTGTGCTTGGAATTATAGGAGGTGAATATTTCTTCATTCTGAAAATAGTGGTTTATATCCTGATACCCGGCAGCGCTCTTTTGTTCATATTGTTTCTCTCTTCGCTGATAAAAGAACATGAATCGGAACTCAATGAGATTGTTGAGCCAGATCAACAGGACGAGGATGCGATTTTTCAAAAAGCTCGCATCAGGTTCAATACTTTTCAATTCATGAAGGATCCTCTATTGAAATTTATTGATATACCCGAAACCGTTTTGTACCTTTCCATACCATCTGCCCTGTTGTTTTTTTTCCTGTCAACCTATAAATTCTATACTATGGAATTTAACCAGATGGTATATGAAATAGATGACTACATAATATTTGCCGCCCTTATTGCCCTGATCCCATACAGTGTATTTGTGGAGATACACGCCAGGAAAATAAGTAAGATCGTCAGCAGTTTCCCTGATCTTTTAAATAGGCTAACAAGTTTTCACGAATCTGGTTTTACACTTACGAAATCACTGAATGAGCTTCAGTTATCTGATCTTGGAATTCTCAATTCTGAGGTAAGAAAAATGAATCTGGATATTGAATGGAACGGCAGCGTGGTTCAAGCCTTCAAAAACTTTGGAAAAAGAGTAAAAATAATTACTGTCCTGAGGGTAGCTACACTTCTTGAGAGTGCAAGCAGCATGACCGGGAACATCAAGGAAACACTTTCAATAGCCGCAGGGGATGCTCTCACAAACAAAATGCTGGAAGAGGAAAGAAAAACTGCCATGAAAATGCAGATAATAATAATATACGTATCATTTTTCATATTTCTATATGTCAGTTATTCCCTTGTATCCGGGTTCCTTCCCCAGATACCTGATGTTACTGCCGGGTCGGAGGTGACGGGGATAATAGGGGAAGGGATTACCTTCTCAGGGATAGATAAGCCCATGTACGAGAGGATATTTTTTCACGCCGCAATCCTCGTGGGATTCTTCTCAGGCCTGGTTGCAGGGCAGATAGGTGAAGGAGCCCCACAACATGGTTTAAAACATAGCATTCTGATGGTACTCATAGGATTAGGGACTTTCCTGCTGATTTAGCAGATGAATTATCATATCAAATTGAAGATTTTCAAAATAGCTCAGAACGCATCAGGGACTCAAAACCCATCAAACCAAATTCAATAGCGATTGTTAACCCAATGGCGCAAATGATGATCCCAAGGCTCATCCAGAAAAAAAGGCGATTTCCCTGAATACCCATGGCAATACCAAGCGCTGTCCCAAGGGGTGCTCCGATAAGCAACGGAGCCATTAAACCAAAACCTGCTACTCCATAACGATCCCATATCCGATTAATAAACTTTTTTCGCTTATCTTCACTATTAACACGTTTTAACAACCTGTTCCTTATTCGTTCTCCAAGTGTCAAAATAACAAGCAGGCCAAGCATTCCACCTGAGGCGGCCGTGATAGCTGTCACCGACGGACTGAGTTCCAGCGCAAAACCGGCAGGGACAGCTATCCATAGCTCAACTGCCCCCAATCCCAACACGGTAAGCAGTTTGAATAACAGTTCCATCGATCAATCTTGAAAAAGCCCATCTCCTGCAAAGATCCTCTTTGCTTCATCAAGCGTCAGGTCAGATGGCGGTATGATAATTTCACTTGGCTTGATCACCTCATCGGATATTTTCGTCCCATTTTTCCGAACATATTCTGAAAGTTTCTTGAATTCATCTTTGAAAACTTTCTCATCTCCTTTTTGAACGATCTTCACAATGTTATTATCGATCTTGTTGACTTCATCCATATACCTTTTATCAAGTTCGTACTGACCTTCTCCCATTAATCTTACGATCATTTTCCCATCTCCTTCTTTAAAGCCTCAAGCTGCATATCCACATCTCCTTTTGACTTGATCTTTGAAAGCTCGCGGTCAATATCATCCTGTGATCCGCCAGTAACATCTTCAAGTGTTCCTGCTTCTACAAGTTCATCAAGTGCAGAAGCCCGTGCTTTCATATTTTCAGTCTTGTCTTTCGCGCGCTGAACGGCCATTCCTACATCACTCATTTCCTCGCTGATACCGCTCACGGATTCGGTTATCTTGACCTGGGCTTCAGCTGCGCTATATTGGGCTTTTATTGTTTCCTTAGTTGAGCGGAATGATTCTATCTTTGCAGACAGGCGTTTTTCTGTTTCTATAAGTTTATCCTGCTGGTTTTTAATATCCGCTATCTGCTGGGTCATACTTCCGATTTCAGCCTGGGAATTACTCTTTCTTTCAAGAGCTATCTTGGCAAGGTCTTCGCGTCCTGCTTTTACAGCTTCGCGCGCCTGATCATCCAGTTTCTTGATATTCTCTTCCAGTTTTAGCTTCTGGAGTTCAAGCCTCTTCTTTGAAGTTGTTACTTCAGCCACACCGCGTTTAACGTTCTGTAAGAGTTCAACCTGCTTTTCATAAGAATAATCAAGAGTCTCTCTCGGATCTTCGTATTTTCCCAGTATCTTATTGATCTTGGCTTTTATTATCGTACTTGTTCTATCTATGAGCCCCATAATTTTACCTCCTCTTTTCAATTATTTTTTTGCCCTAAATAGTTTTTCTTAAAAGAAAAATATCATTTCATATGTTTTTCTTTATTTTTCAGGGCAATTACGTTTCATAATGTATTTCTTCAATAAAATGGTATCCACAAGGTTCATGCGCTTTTTCCCATTTAGCCCTTGGATATTTCCTGCATTGTGGTGGTCTTAAACCGTGAATAGTACACATGGATTTATTAGAGCCATGGTTTTCAAATTTCAGGAATGGACATTTAAAGACGAACATACAGCATGCTCCACACCTTTTACACTCCCCGATCCGGGTCTTCTCCACTGGAAGAAGAAGGCTTGTAGCAGTTCGTATGATTTTTCCTGACACCATCTTAATTAATTACTTTTATTCCGCCTCAAACCATATAAATATTTTCTTTTTTTGCTATCATCCTTTTCTGATTTCATAATCCTTATCACATATTAAAGATATCCTATCTGTCATGGCGTTCCTGTGCAATAGATCAGTCGTGGCATCGATCAGTAAAGATCCTGTAAATACATCGATCAAAGCAAAAGAGCTTGGAGCTGATATACTGGAGCTACGGATAGACCTGATCAGTGAAGATCCTGTAAAAATACTCATTGAACTTAAGAAGCTTGGGTTGCCAATTATTATTACTAATCGAATGAAGAAGGAAGGCGGAGCATGGCAAGGAAGTGAATCCCGGCGCGTCCGGGAATTGATATCGTTAATACCGCATGCAGATGCCGTTGATATTGAGCTATGCGCCGAAGAAAGGGATATGGTAGTCAAAGAAACAAAGAATGCAGGGAAAAAAGTCATAATTTCCACGCATGATTTCCAAAATACACCGGATGGCGAGGTCATGGCAGGTTTTATCAGGGATTCATTCGAAAAAGGCGCGGACATTGCCAAGCTTGCAGTAATGCCTCACTCACTTGATGATGTATTGCGGTTGCTTGATGTCACATTACATTCATCCGGGCAGGTATGTACGATAGCTATGGGAGAAATTGGAAAGCATTCCCGAGTCATGGCGCCTATTTATGGTTCTGTGATGACATATGGATATATTGATATTCCTGTAGCTCCCGGGCAGTTAAGGGTTGACGAACTGAAAAATGCGCTAAAAATTCTTTTGCCCCCTGCCTAAGTCATATTATCCGGATCAGGTTATCCATAAAAGTCAGAAAACGTTCAATAAAGCTTTATTTCGTTTTTACTCGATAATGCTAAGTAATGTAAATACCAAATTGATAGAATACAATAAAATTATGAGGGTACTATAAAATGGAACTTAAAGTCCAATCACTTCAGATCAAAGCAGGTAAGTATAAAGTAGTCATCAATTCACAGGATGCAAAAGAACTCGGCGTCAGAGGCGGTGACCGTGTCCAGTTAAAAGACCATCTCCATTTGACCGCGATCGTAGAAACAGGCGACATGATCCCGAAAGGAACTGTGGGAGTATACCAGGAATGTTGTGAAAAACTCGGAAATGTGTGTCCCCTTACAATTAATCTTATTCCTGCTTCAAGACCGAATTCCGTAGGTTTCATAAGGAAAATGATGGACCACCAGAAATTGACGCAGGAAGAGATCCACCAGATAATCCAGGACATTGTCAGGGAGAATCTTACGGATGTAGAAATGTCTGCATTTGTTACAAGTTCCTATATCCATGGGATGACTACGGATGAAATTGAATGGATGACAAGGGCCATGATAGACACCGGTGAAAAAATTGAATTCAATATTCACCCCATTATGGATAAACATAGTATAGGAGGAGTTCCGGGTAATAAGATATCCCTGCTTGTGGTCCCGATTATCGCCGCAAACGGCCTGCTCATACCCAAGACAAGTTCGCGCGCAATAACAGGCGCAGCAGGAACTGCTGACCTTATGGAAGTGCTTGCGCCCGTTGAATTCACAGCAGATGAAATAAAGACCATGACTGAAAAGGTTGGAGGTGTGATAGTATGGGGAGGAGCTACAAATATAGCTCCGGCTGATGATAAGCTCATACGCACGGAATATCCTCTTTCGATAGATCCGCGCTGCCAGCTTCTTGCTTCAATTATGGCTAAAAAAGGTGCAGTCGGCGCTAATTGTGTTGTTATCGATATCCCTATTGGCAATGGAACAAAAGTTCACTCAATGGAAGAAGGAAAAAAACTTGCACGGGATTTGATCGACCTTGGAGAGCGTCTGGGGATGAGTGTAGAATGTGCAATGACATACGGCGCATCACCGGTTGGCAGAACCATTGGTCCGGCAATTGAAGTAAGAGAAGCTTTGAAAGTATTGGAAACCATGCAGGGACCGAACAGCCTTATTGAAAAGAGCACAGGGCTTGCAGGGATTCTTCTTGAAATGGGGGGTGTGGCCACAAGAGGTCGTGGAAAAGAGATAGCTATGGAAACGCTGCGTTCGGGGAAAGCATTTGAAAAACTCAAACAGATCATTGAAGTCCAGGGCGGAAACCCAAATATTGTCCATACTGATATCAAACCCGGGGAGCACAGGGGAGAACTTATGTCCCCGGCTGATGGCTATGTCATTGAGTTCGATAACAAGCGCATTGTGGAGCTTGCAAGGATCGCGGGTGCCCCCGCTGATAATGGAGCAGGGATCTGGATACACAAGAAAAAGGGCGAAATTGTCAAGAAAGGTGAACCGCTTATCACGATATTTGCAGATAAAAGCTGGAAATTGACAAATGCATTAATGAGCGCAGAAAAGGATTATCCGATAATAGTGGAAGGCATGCTTCTTGAAAGGGTCCAGACCTACAAGGTATTTTGAATATACAAAACTGAAAGAGTTAATCTTTTCAATTACCTCGCCGCTTTCGAGAATATCTTCTATGTGCAGGCGGATAGCGTCTTTTATATTTTCAAGGGTTTCCTCATAAGTATCCCCCTGAGAGTAACAGCCCTGCAAAGCCGGACACATTGCAAAATAGCCATATTCGTCTTTTTCCATTCCAATTCCACTGGGAGGGTATATTTTTCCACAGATAGATTCTCCTTTCAAGTCTAATTGATTTGGAAAGTATTTAATGATTACATTTCCCAGTTCTGTTATTTCCTTTTTTATCGATCAAACTTTTCCTCAACATCATATTTTTGCCCATTATTGAGGGTGTTTTAATTCCCTGCTCTCTTTATTGTATGCATTTTCATGACATGCTTTTATATCTTCAATAGTCACCAACCGACCGGATTGGAAATCCAGGGCATCAGGAGGATGCTCATATTAACTTATCTATTGCTATATCTGCTTTCTTTGTTTCTATTTAGGCGCGGTAATTGATTTAATTTAATTGATAGGATTCGCCTATTCTCAATGCTGCAACCTTGATATTTGATCTTGCTTCTACTTTCTTCTTAAATTCCTGGATATCTGCACCCATATAATGCATAGGAATTACGATATTGGGTTTAATTGCAATTGCAGCATCAACAGCCTCATGGATATCCATTGTAAACTTTCCTCCGATGGGAAGTAAAGCTACATCTATATCTCCAAGTTCCTTCATTTGTGGTATAAAATCCGTATCTCCCGCATGATAGATTGTTTTGCCTTCTATAGTTATCAAATAACCGACACCATATCCTTTATGATGAACCTTTCTTGTAGAGCTTCCATGTTCAGTATTGTAAGAATCTATAGCCTTTATTTTTATATCCTCAAAAGTAATTTCATCCTCCGGTTTAATCACTTTTACGTCATTACCTAATTCTTCAATACATCGCATAGGGGCCACCACCAGAGTATCCGCACATTTAAGCCTATTTACTGTAACACTTTTGCAATGATCTTTATGCTTGTGTGTTACCAATATAACGTCAGCTTTTTCTAATTCTTCTGGTAATCCGTCGATCTCATCCGGCCATTTAGAAAATTCAATTTTTTTTGGGTAATTTGTGAAATATGTCCTCAAGTATGCAGGATCAATATATACAATAATGTCTTTTGTCATTATCTGAAACCAGGAATTTGGAAACCATTTAATAAATACAGACATTTTTTCTACTCCCATATGATTAACATCATTTCAACGAAATGGAAATAGGGGGACGAATACCCCCCTGACTACTCTTCTATTGGCACTTGTATTTCCGTGAGCAACTCGGTCTCAGGCGTCTCTTTCGGATCATTCAGATAGAGCTCGCGGCAGTTATCGGCTACCCTTAGCCCTTTCCTGTCGATGTACTCAAAGACCACCTTCCAGGCTGGGCCTACATCCGGGTAAGGGCCCTTGTAGATATAGGAGACGACCTTACACCCATCAAGTGTCTTGACTTCGTATTCGGGACTCACGGTAATATTTCCTGAAATTGGGAAAGCCACCTCTATATCTGCATCATTCTCCTTATGTTTGTTATCGTGGTAGATGGTCAAGGGCGGCCCAATGCACCTTACCCGCGCCTGCTGGCTCTCAGGGCTAAACACCATTCCAAACAGCTCGCTTATCAGGCGAGGTATCACGTCCTGGTATGTACCTTTCTCCCTCCTGCTCACTACTCTTAGGCCTGGCACGTTTTTTAATACTGGTTCATTCTTTTCCATATGTATCACCTCCAAGAAACTCTTGGTTAGAAGCGATTCCCTTATCTTTTCAAGACGGTTCATCTCGATATTTACATCCTCTATCCTTTTACTGAGGAAAGTGTCAAGCTTCCCTTTTTCTACAAATCCATCCGTAGAATCCATTATATCCTTCATATCCTGGATGCCAAAACCAAGGTCAGAAAGCAGTTTAAGCTGTAATCCCCTGTATATCTGGTTGTAGGAATACTGCCTGTAGCCTATTATGTGCTTCCTTGCCGGAGAAAGTAGACCTTTTTCATCATATAATCTCAAAGCTCTCCTGGTCAGCCTTGTTATCATTGAAAAGGTTCCGATGCCGATGAGGCCGTTTGAATCTTTCATAGGGATCAATATGGCATTGGCATTAATGTGCATTAAACCATAGGAAATTGACGTGGGTAAAGGTTGCAGAATAAGGGGATATGACCTATGCGGTGCGCCTCTTGTTGGTTTGTTTCTCTGCGCCCTCGCAGAAATGTATTATTCCCGCCCGCAGGCGTTCAAGCATTCCCGCAGGGCAAACCTTCAAGTTGGGCGCACCGCATTTGAGAAAGGGCGGGCAGGAGGCGTCGTGCTTAGTACGGCGCTCATCACCCATCATATTAAACGATTAATACAGGGGCGATTGTTGATGTCGAACCGGAAGAAGCTGAGTGGGCGCTTGAAGTATTAGAATGACTTTTTGATTTCTATTTTGTTCAACCTGATATAGTGTCCTGTCAAGGCTAAATTGTCAAATGATATCGAGATAATTATAATTTTCTACAAATCATATGAAAAAAAAATCGTGATCGATTGTTATATGGAAAAAATAACATAAACAGTATAAGGATGCGGCGCAATCCAGCGCATGCAGGAATACTATATTCGGCTTTTAAAAAATTTAGCCGCAGATGAACGCGGATAAACGCAGATTTAATGCTACGGTTTTTGAAAAATAGTAACACCAAAACCATAGACCCCACGCGCCGATACGTTGCAGAAACAACCACAAGTGAAAAACTCAGAAACAAGAGGAGTGCTAAATCCCACGAACCGATAAGATGCGCTGGATTTGATGCTATAAATCTGCGTTCATCTGTGTTTATCTGCGGTTTGTTTTCTTCAGACCCCATAGCAATCAACAGAATCTTTTTCCGGAGCTGCTAATGTATTTTCTTCAGGAAACATAAATCTTCATTTTTCAGAAGTTTGATGGAATACTATAGATGAGTTTATCTCGATTATTTGCTGCTAATTGACACTTGACAAGACAATAGTGCAGAAGAAGAAAGATGCATTAAATAAAAAATTGGCAGATACTGGGAAATCCCCAATGATGTGATAGGTGATTTTATATTGCAACTTTGTTTATTATTTAAACTAGAACAACTCAACAACGTCCCTATATAACCTTTTTTCGGGTCGTTCTAATCTAACTATCAATACGAATTAAAATGGTCATGGAAAACCATAAATTTATACAGCTCAACTGTGTACTAAAACTTGTTTCAGGAATTTTGTACATGGAAAATGGTGAAATTGCAGAGGAACTTTCAGATGAAGAAATTGAGTTTATAAAAAATCAAGAAGCAGAGGATGAGCATAAATATGAAGAGGGACTTCTAATATTAAATGAACTGGATATTAAAAGAATATTTAAATATGCAATCCAATGTAGTGAAAAAACTAATAGCGAAAATTTTGATAAACTTCACAAAGCATTTAATATTCAGAGCCAAATTTATGCTAGAGAAAAAAATTTATTACCAAACCGATCCTACAATAATGAAAAAAGATCTTACTATGTATTTCAGACAGTTTTGAACGTGCAAGTTGAATTAATGGAAATAATAAATTCAAGTATTTTCCTTGCCTTTATTGGTAAGTACAAACCCGCTCTTATTTTACTTAGACAATGGCTTGAACAATACATTATCGCTATTCGTTATGACCTTCTTATGTATGATCATTTAAAAAAATCCCCTGAAGGGATTGGATCGAAGGATAAAGGAACAAAAACATGTGACCAAATAAATGGAACATTAGAGAATAGAGAAAAATGGCTAAGTGGAGTTGTGGATAAAAAAAGGAGTTTCAAGGACTATTTGAAAACATTCGAAGACAAGGGTATCAACGATAAAATCAAATGTATCAATAAAAATTATTTTTTATGGTTTAAAGGCGAAACAGACTTTTTAGATGTTGTGACTAATTTATATTCCGATTTATCTAAAGTAGTACATATAGGAAATATTAAACCTTCATACACTATCGAGAAAAACTATTCGTTCGAGATTTTTTACAGCAAGGATTATTTTGAGGATTGGTATTATAAATTCGTCAAGGTTAATGACATTACAAGCTTATTATTAGTTTTCAGTTTTCCGATGTTGAAAGAAAATTTCGATGAAAAAATTTGGAGAAATTGTTTTCCTTTCAATAAAAAAATTATTGAATGAAAAAATTAAACTTGTCTGCAAAAGTTTAAATTAAAAAATCCATTAACTACCATCACGAATAGCAACATAATAACGGTCTCCCGGCATCATTTTTCTACTATGACAAGGTGATAGTAACCCAGGGCATTGAATGGGTAATACCATCGAACTGCATCTTCAAAACGAATGAACATTTTTTCATGCAATAATAATTTCTTTGAATTAAATGGGTATATCAACAATAATAAACTTCCAATTCTTACTTTGAACCCGATACCTTCGAGTCTTTTTATCAGGTCCCCTCTTGAAAAATAATACGTCCACAACCCATTAACTACATACTCTTTACTTCTCAGGGAAGAAATTATCCAGCTTCCTTTACACCGTATAAAAGCATTTACCCACCATGTCAGGTTCCACCTGTTAACCACTGTAAAGATTGCTCGGCCGCCAGTTTTCAAAACCCTGGATGTCTCCTGGAAAGCCTTATCGACTCTTGGAATATGATTAAATACTCCAAATATGGAAATTATACCCTCAAAACTTTTATCGCGAAATGGAAGAAATTCAGCTGATGCCATAATAAAAGAAATCCTGTCCTTAAAATTGGCATCTTTTATTCTTTCTTTTACTATTTTTAGCATTTCTTTGGATATATCCACACCCAATACACGATATCCTTTTTCAACAAGGAACACGGATTGCTCACCTGTCCCACAACCGATATCAAGTATCAATCCCATCTTCAAAATATCCGGGAGAACCATTTTCTCTACGGACCTCATATAATTGATACGGGGATTATCAAATCTGTGATCATAGTCTCTGGAGAGACTTTCGTAATGTTTTAATACACTGGTTCTTATGGACATTTAGCTATTATTGCTCCCCTGTTCCTCGCTTTTGTACCAAATACCATCCCTTTGCTTCCAAGGAGTTCACGTGCGATTTTCTTGAGGTTTTCCGTATCCTCACCGAAAGCATACACTGTTGGCCCGAATGAGCTCATACCTGCGCCATTGGCGCCGCCATCTCTTAAAGCATGCATCAAATGCAATGAAGCCGGCTGCAACTCAACTTCCCTTTTCTTAAAACCCAGTTCCTGGATCGCATCGATACTTTTCCCGAAATTGACGATGTCTTTTTCGAAAAGTGCAGGAAGAAGCTGCATCAGGATCACGTGGGATAGCGCCTCAACATCATGGAGTGGAACCGGACATACTTTCCGGAATATATTTACTTCATTTTTTTGTGATGCGCCTTTGTGTTCCGGCACAATTACCACGATATCCCAATCCGGGAACTCTTTTCTTAATATAACAGGCGCTGGCGGAAGCTTGCTTGCCGCTGAGGGAAGAAATGCCCTCTTCATGCTGAATTTGTGCCCCCCGTCAAGGATAAATCCGCCATTTTCAAAGGCAGCAACCCCAATGCCGCTTGTCCCTCCACGTTCCACTTTCACTGCGATCTCTTGAACACTTAATCCAAGGCTATATAATTCATTTACGGCCATGCCTGCCGCAAGAGATGCCTGTGTGCCTGAACCAAGACCGATATGTGAGGGGTAATCTTCTTCAATCCAGAGTTGTATTCCCCCGTCATCCGGAAGCAGAGCCTTTGCGCTATTCCTCATGCGTTCAATATGCTCGCTGGAACCTGTAATTTCAACAATATCAGATTTTTGGGCTTTTATTTTAATAACAGGATTATCAAGAGTCAGCCCAATGCTGCCATCAACGCGCCCGATGCTTGCATTCATATCGATAAGGGTCAAATGCAGACGGGAAGGAGTTGTGATTTCGAGCATTGGTTAATGCACTATCTTCGTAATATCTATTTCAAGTATATCCTCTGCGCCAAGAGCTTTGAGCCTGGGTATCAGGATATTGATCTCGCTCTTGCTTACCACGGTTTCAACCGCATAATAATCAGATTTATAGAGTTTTGAAACAGTTGGCCTTTTCATTGCGGGAAGACCGCTTACTACTGCATCAAGTTTGTCTTCAGGGACATTCATTACTATGAAAACTTTGCCGCGCGCTTCAAGTACTGCCTGTAAAAGGATCCTGATCTCTTCTATCTCTTTTCTCTTTACAGGGTCTTTCATTGATTTCTTATTAGCGATGAGTTTTGTATTTGATTCAAGAATGATATCCACGATCTTTAACCCATTTTTCCGAAGCGTCGATCCTGTCTCTGTCAAATCCACGATTACATCCACAAGTTCAGGGACTTTTGCCTCGGTTGCGCCGTAGGAATAACGAAGATCCACCGGTATTCCAAGCTTTTTAAAAAATTTTTTTGTGAGGTTGGGGTATTCAGTTGAAACCCTGCTTCCCGGCTGGATGTCCCTGGCGCTTTTGATGTCCTTTTCATTCGGGACAGCGATCACGATCTTGACAATACCTTCACCCATCTTGCTGTAGAACATATCTGCGACCTCCACAATATCAGAATCAGATTCCATAACCCAGTCCTTTCCTGAGATACCCAGGTCAAAATAGCCTTCTTCAACATATTTGGGGATTTCCTGGGGCCGCAGTATCTTGACTTTCCTTATTCGCGGGTCTTTTACGGTTGGATTATACTCACGGTCAGTTTTTCTTATCTCAAGGTCTGCCTGTTTGAATAAAAGGAGAGTCTGTTCTTCCAGACTTCCCTTTGGGAGAGCGATGTCTAACATAATAATTCGGATTCCTAAATGGATTCACGGATTAAAAGCTTTGCTGACTATTCTTGCTTTTCCTGGCCAGTTTTTTCTTATTGAATATAACTTCAAGAATTCCGTTCTTGTATGTGGTTTTGATCCCGGTTTTGTTAACCATGGCTGGCAATTCCACCAATTCATTTACTATAATTTCCGGATTATTTGCGCAAATCTCCAGAACTTTTCCCGAACATGTTAAAATTATGTCTTTTGGTTCAATTCCCGAAAGTCCAATTAAAACATGTACATTTTTTTCAGTTTCAAGTACATCCACAGGCGTTTTGTCTTTTCTTGTTATAAAAATATCTCCCGGATTGGCATTAATTACCGGTATGATATTAACTGAGACCGAAATGTTCACTGGCTTTTTTTCCGGAATATCGTTCTCATCCATGATATCATTCAATGTTTCTTCCAATTTTTCAAGGAATTCCTCGAAATCATTTATTTTTTTCATGTCTATATCTTCATTTCTTGTTCTTGTTGATAGCTTTTGTGATGTCAGCCATGTCCTCGTATTCTTTTTGGTCCCATTGTGCGGGTCTTACCATAGTAAAAGCTTTTTCAAAATGATCCTTTTGTATCCTGACATTTAAAGCCTCCTTTTTCACGGTTTCCCTGTCCATTCCTGGTTTAATCCAGTCCCGAAGGGCGATTATGGCAGCTTCATGGCATATTGCCTCGATATCTGCGCCAACATACCCTTGAGTCCTTAGTGCAAGCTCCTTTATATCAATTTCAGGGGCAAGCGGTTTGCCTTTCAGGTGGATATTGAATATGATCTCCCGTTCTTTCAGGTCAGGAGGACTTACATATATGAACCTCTCAAGCCTCCCTGGCCGAAGCAGCGCCGGATCGACCATATCCGGGCGGTTAGTGGCCGCAACAACCACTACATTCTTGAGTTCTTCAAGTCCATCGATCTCAGTCAATATCTGGCTCACCATTCTTTCTGTCACACCAGTATCAAATGAAATTCCGCGTGTTGGCACCATCGAGTCAATTTCATCAAAAAATATTATCGTAGGCGCAGCCTGCCTTGCCTTCCTGAATGTTTCCCTGATCGCCTTCTCTGATTCCCCGACATACTTACTTAGCAGTTCAGGCCCTTTGATACTTATGAAATTTGCTTCACTTTCTGTAGCTATTGCTTTTGCAAGCATGGTCTTACCTGTCCCCGGAGGGCCAAAAAGAAGAACCCCCCTTGGGGGTCTTGTATGAATTGCTTCAAAAGCTTCAGGATATTTTAGCGGCCATTCAACTGCCTCAATGAGTTCCTGCTTGACCGATTCTAAGCCCCCTATCTCTGTCCAGTGCACAGCGGGAACTTCGATGAACACTTCACGAAGCGCGGAAGGCTCGATATTCTGGAGCGCATTCTGGAAATCCTCTCTTGTCACAACGATCTTTTCCATTATTTCAGCAGGGATCTCTTCTTCAATATTGATCAGGGGAAGGATATTTCGGATAGCGTGCATTGCAGCTTCCTTGCAAAGCGAAGACAGATCAGCGCCCACAAAACCATGCGTCATATCGGCGATCTCGCGTAAGCCTCTTTCTTCGGACATATCCTCAGCTAACGGCATACCCCTTGTGTGTATCTGGAGTACATCAAAGCGTCCAAGCCTGTCCGGGATGCCTATTTCGATCTCACGATCAAAACGCCCCCCGCGCCTGAGGGCTGCATCCACGGCATTTGGCCTGTTCGTGGCGGCAATAACAATAACCTGCCCTCGTTTTTTCAGGCCGTCCATCAATGAAAGAAGCTGCGCAACAACACGCCTCTCCACTTCACCTGTGACTTCTTCTCTTTTAGGAGCGATACTGTCGATCTCATCTATGAATATGATAGTAGGGGCGTTTTTTTCTGCTTCTTCGAAGATCTCGCGGATGTGCTTCTCGGATTCGCCGTAGAATTTACTCATTATCTCAGGTCCGCTTATCGAAACAAAATTCGCATCGGTCTCGTTTGCGACTGCTTTTGCGATCATGGTCTTCCCGGTCCCTGGAGGGCCGTGAAGCATAACGCCTTTTGGCGGCTCAATACCAAGTTTTTCGAAAAGTTCAGGGTGCCGGAGCGGAAGTTCTATCATTTCCCTGATAAGGCCGATCTCACGTCGCAGACCCCCGATATCTTCATAAGTAAGATGGGTTTGTCTCACTTCAATCTCTTCTATGACCTCTTCTTTTACAACAAGGCTTGTTGTCCTTGACACGATAACAGGGCTCTGGGGCTGCGTTGATATAACTATGAAAGACAGTGGATTGCTAACGGTCTCAATGCGCAGACGCTGTCCTTTGGTAACAGGTCTTCCTTCAAGAAGCCGGATCAGATACTGTGGACCTCCGACGAGGCGGATCTGCTCAGTCGGTGCAAGAACCACTCTTTTTGCAACCTGGGGTGTGGATTTCTGGAGATATATTTTATCATCTATTCCTACGCGGGCGTTTCCTCTTATGTTCCCATCTATCCTTATTAGATCCATCCCCTGGTCTTCAGGATATCCGGGCGCTACGATGACGCACGCTTTTTCCTTACCTACCACCATCACGACATCCCCGCTTAAGATACCTATTTGTTCCATGATGTCGCGATCAATTCGTGCAATATCCCTGCCTACATCCCTGTGATGGGCTTCGGCGACCCGCAGCATTATTCTTTCGTTCATTGTTATTCCTGATTATATTTTGTCGTGATAATACTTAAATTCACATATCGTTTTATCAAAATCAACCTGGTCTTCGAATTATCACTCTCTCGTAAGAAAAAGTCACGAAAGAACATATAGAGAAGATGGTATAATTGAACATTGGAAATACAATATGAAAACCATAATTATTTCAGACCTTCATAATAGAGTCGATGTAGGAATACTTGAGAATAGTATATTTACATACATAGAGACTGACAAGGTGATGTAAAATGCCCAAGAGGAAGCCAGATAATAATTTCTCTCATTTAGAGACTGATAAACTCAGGAGACATTTTTCGATAATCATTCTGAGAAAAGAAGCACAGAGGTCAGATGACAACAGTTGGATTAGATGAAAGAGATAGTGTACAAGGTCATAAGATGTGCCCATTTTGCGGTGGGAATGTGGAATATGCTGGCATCAGGAGCGGCTATATATTTCCCGACATCAACACTGGACAGATGTACTTATGCAAAGAATGTGGTTATCAGGGAAGTTTCATAATGGAGTTTGATAACCCTGATGATATCAATAAGATAAAAGAATACTTGATCACCAACCGAAAGGATATTGAAACACCTGCATTCAGGTTCCCTGAAAAATGGAGATGGTTCTGGAAATTAATTGTGGTCATCATGGTTGCGTTTTTGGTGTTTGGAGTTATCATTACATTGTTTTACCAAGAATGAATACGAATTAAAGAATAGCATTAGCAAGGTATGCTACTGCCAGATAGCGAAGGAATTTGCCCGTGAATACAAGGATAGAAAAAAGCTTGAAATTCAGCCGCAATAATCCCCCAACAACAGTAATTGCATCTCCTATGAAGGGAAGCCATGTGAATAACAGCACAAAAGAGCCGTATTTAAGGAAAAATTTTTCTCCCTTTTCGAGTTTTTTCGGATCAAACCTTAGATATTTTTCGACAAGTATTCTACCCTTAGAACCAATGTAATAACTTGTACATGCCCCAAGAAAGTTGCCCACTGATGCTACCAATACCAGCGCTGGTATGTTGAATTTCTTCTGGACAAGATATATCAGGATCCCTTCACTTCCGAAAGGAAGAATGGTCGAAGCCAGGAAACTTGCAAGGAAAAGACCCTGATAACCATAATTAAGCAGCATGCTTTCAAGGGATTCAAACATAAGCTGAAATATACCCGCCGGATATAAAAACAATGGTATTTAATTAAAGATAAATACTCTAGTGTTGTTCAATCTTCTATAATTTATCGGGAGGACTTTATCTGGAAGGCGATGAAATAATCCGTTTATTGAATGAAGATTTCGTAAGGGAAATCGAAGCCACATTGATCTATGTCAGGAATGCTTTTATCATACCTGAATGCGATCCAAGCAGGGTGACCGAAGCGATAGCTGTGGATGAAATGAGGCATATGAACTGGCTTGCGGATCTGATCGTAAAGCGAGGTGGAAAGCCCAGTATGGGACATAAAGAACTTGATTTTGGCGGGGATGACCTTTATGGACAACTCAAAAAACAAATCGCGCTTGAGACGGAAGGCATCAAAATATACAAGTATCAGATTGGAAGTATTGACGATCAGGAAGTTGTTGGCGTATTAAAGCATATACTTGATGAGGAAAAAAGGCACAGGAAAGAGTTCAGGATGAGACTTGAAAAGATCATTCAGTAATTTCCAGCACAAAGATTATTTATGGATACATTAAACGGTTTTGAGGAACTTTCAGTTGATAAAGAACATTCCCAGGTCAAAGTTCCCATAATGCATGTGGAATTGGCTCTTAATGCAAGGTATTTCATTAAAGGTGGGGAAATTGGTTATTGCAGGTTATTGATAAATGGGGTCAAGGGAAGCGGTTTAAGAGGCAGGCTTGCAGCCGCTGCCGCAAAGAACTATATCGGAAGGACGATCTTTTGTTTTGTATCGCAGACAAGTGAAGGAAAAAAACTGATCACAGTTCCTGCATTATTTGAAAAAGAACCGACATTTGATGATAAACTCGATTTAGGCGGCCTGATCATAAATACTTACTTTCCTGACGATTTTAAAAAAAGCGCGGCGCAGGTTCATCAAGAGCATTTGCACTCATTGAATGGAAAACAAATATCCAATGACAAAGATAATCTTAAGAAAAGCCTTCTTGAGCTTCCAAAAAAAGGTATTGAAATATTGAAATCGTATAGATAATTATTAAAATTGGAAATCAATAAAGAAGGGGTGATGACTATAGAAAGAATTAACTGCAGGAAAATGCCTGTACTGTTTATAGGTCATGGTTCACCAATGAACATGATTTTAAAAAATGACTTTACAAACAGTCTTAAAAAATTAGGGAAAAATTTACCAAAACCAGAGGCGATATTGGTCATTTCAGCACATTGGTTAACAAATGGGACATACGTAACGTGTATGGAGAAACCCAGGACAATTCATGATTTTTATGGGTTTCCCGAAGAATTATATGAAATAGAATATCCATGCCCCGGTTGGGCACATGATGCCAGGTATTTGATAAGATCGGTACAAAAAACCCAGATCAAATGTGACAACGAATGGGGATTAGACCATGCTTCCTGGGCAATTTTAAAGCACATTTATCCCAGAGCGGATATTCCGGTTTTTGAGATGAGTCTTGATTATTCGTTTAATGAATGGAATCCAAAACCGGTACAATATCATTATGATCTGGCGTCAAAGCTTGTGTTTTTGAGGGAAAAAGGAGTTCTTATCATAGGTAGTGGCAATATAGTTCATAATCTTGGAATTATTGATTTTAGAAATATTGATGCCACACCTGTTAATTGGGCTGTGGAATTCGATGAAAAAGTAAAATCAGCTCTAGTAAATATGAACCATATAGAACTCATTGAATATCAAAAGATGAATGGTTCGCACATGGCAGTGCCAACACTTGACCATTATTTACCAATGATATATGTATTGGGTTTACAAGAAGAAAATGACTCATTACAATTTACTTATGAAGGATTTCAACATGGTTCTATTTCCATGAGGTGCTTCCAGATCGGGTAAGAAAGAAGCTCTGGCTTTTACAGGGATATATTTGCCCTTGATATCATTTTTGCCTTATGGGCTACTTCTAACCACGGGATCATTTCTTTTGCCTTATGCATTGGTTCAAGTTGCGGGATCATTTTAGCCTCTTGTATTGGAGTTTCCAGTTGCAGAGTTATTTCTTTAGCTTTTATTAGGAAAATCTTTCCTTCATCTGTTGTGATATATTTAGCAGAATTGTTCTCAAGAAGCCCTTGTTTTTCCAACAACTCAATATATTTATCCGCTAGCGTGAAATTAATATTTGATCTATAAACGATAGCTGTTTTGTTTACTCCATTTTTTGCGACTTCCAATATGTCAACAACAATATCGATCCTGCTTCGTCTCATTTTTTAACCATCCATATTTTTTTCCAATACATCACAGTTATAGTTTTTTCCAATTATCACATTTATAGTTATGATTATGATTATACTCATTGTAAATATATCTTTCTATCATTTTAATTTAATTATATAAAAAATATTAATTTCTCAAAGATAGCTCTTTTAATAGTTCTTCTTTTGATACCCTTCCGACAAAAACAACATCCCCATCGATAGCCACTGTTGGCACCGACATAATATTCAGTTCGGATGCCCTCTGCTTTCCTTCAAGGTAAGATATATTTATTTCTTTGAATTTCGTGGTTTTGGGAAGATTTTCCATTAAAAGGGCTCTGACCTGATGGCAGGTTGAGCAGGTGTCAGAATAATAGAGTTCGACAATAGTCATGCTCATCCTTTAAGCTTTTTTACCTAATAAATAATTTGTTCTTAAGGCAAAATCAGGAATATTATTTTTCGAATTTTTTATAAAATATATGTAAAGAAATAACCTTCTGAGGATTATTTCTTTGAACTCAAATATCCTTTCTACTCAGATTGCTTACTCTTTACCGGGGGTCTATTATTTGTTCTCTACAAGCTTATTATCCTTTTTATCATCCTTTTTATCATCCTTTTTATTATCCTCTTTATCATCCTGTTTATTATCATCCTGTTTATTATCATCCTCTTTATTATCATTCCTGCCCATAACCACTAAGGGTCGCATCATATCGTGCTCTTCGTGCTCCAGGATGTGGCAATGCCACACGTACTCATTTCCACCCGTGCGAGGGCTCGCGGGAACCTTGAAGGGAACCTTGGGCAGATGGAACTTCATGATGACAGTAGTAACCTCTCCAGGATTCATCTTGACCGTTTCCTTCCATCCCTGCTCGGTTGGATCAGGACCGCGGGCACGCCCTTGATAGTCCGGCACGCCGTTAGTGTAATGGAACACTTCATTGGAATCTACGAACGGCTGCCGCGCAAGAACCTGCACATTCACCAGATGGAAGTGTATGGGGTGGACGTCCATAGTGAGATTGGCGATTTGCCAGACTTCCACCGTCCCGTTCTTTGGCGTTTCCGTCGTCGGATCTACGTACGCTCGAGCGTAATTATTAGGAGCATCTGGAGTTTCCGGGTCCATCGAGAATCCCGAAGGCAAGTTTACTGTCTGGTTTGTCCCCAGCATCTGGATCAAGCGGCCGTGTTCATCGAAGACTTCGTTCAAAGTTAACTGGCGGACCTTTGTAGCCATCGATGGGATTATTACATTGCCAGTTGGGTCAATAGAAGTATTCAGAGGCACAAGGAACTTATCGATTAAGGAAAGCGGGTTCAGCGCGAGAGGGGTCGTTGTTTCAATACGCAACGGCTTGTCTGCGGCACCTGTGATCGCCATCGAGACATCGAACCGCATGATATTTCGAGTGTCAGGTCCGACATTGGCGTTCTGATAGTCATTGACCTGGTCGCCTCCTGGGTATGGTGCAGGTGCGTCGTTATAGAGTATGACCTTCTTTCCTTCAAATCCTTTAAAGTCCACGATGATGTCCCAGCGCTCCGCAGGGGCGGTGATAAGACTTCCACCAGGATTCGCGGGATCAACTGAGGTATTGTCAGATAGATATTTCATCTGTGAATGCTTGACAAGCGCTGGTTTTGCCAGGAAACCGCCTTCTGCTCCTATGACGAGAAAATCAGGACCCGGTTTGGTCGTATTTGCCTTCCCTGTGCCGTCGTCTTCGTAAAGTTGCAGATTAAGGAAGCGGGCCTGGCAGGCATTGAGGATGCGCAGGCGATAGCGGCGCGGTTCCACTGGTGCAAAGGGAAAGACAACACCGTTTGCAAGCATTGTGTCCCCGAACATCTCAGGTATGACTGAGATATCCGGCTGAGTTGATCCAGGTGCACTGCTCCACCGATCTTCATAAACGTGCGGGTACCAGAGGCTGCCCGGGGTTGATATACCAGTCCAGGTGGGATCAGTTGTTCCAATGTCAGTGCCGACAAAGATCTTGTCCTGTATGATAATAGGTATCTCACGTCCACCGAGTTCAACAAAGGCTGGCAAGCCCCTGGGTATCAGGCTCGCCTCAAAGAGGTCCCGGATGATATATGCAGATGCAATTCCTGCGTAAGCATTCAGCCGCGTGATGCCTATAGTATGGTCATGATACCACTCCAACCGGGCGCTCTGGTTGTTGGGGTAGTAGTATTCGGCTTGACCAGGCTTGAGTTTTGGATTTATGACCTTATAGATGTTCAGTTTACCTTTTTTCGCGCTCTCACCATAATTGCCGGTGCTGTCAAACCAGGAGAAAGGTCCTCCATCGCTGATCCAGGGGACCTCACCACCATGAAGATGATTCGTAACACGGTTCACACCATCAGACGCCCCCATGATGGAAGTGTCCACGGGAAGAGGATGTGTGCCAGTCAGGTTGTTTTGGACAGTGATCTGAACCGGTATGCCTCTTTGCGCCACGATGATGCCGCCAAGGTGTCTTTGCGTTGTAGATCCGCCCAGATTTTTTCGTGAATTGTAGCCGCGCAGAGTCGTGAGGCCAAGGTCGGGATGCAATTTGTCCGTATACTGATTGATGTCAATCGTATAATGAACAGCTGGAGTACTTTCTTCCCAACTTCGTATTCCATCCGCCATTGCTATCGGAATGCCTGCCCCTCCAACACCACGCAATGCCTGGGTGAACTTTGCAAGCCCCGGGCTCTGGTAAAATGCAGACGCTGTCGGCATCATATCAATGTCTATGAATCTTCCCAATGCTAAAGCAGCCGCTGTCGCACCTGCCATCTGCAAGAACCTTCGCCTGCTCATCCGGAATATTGCGTTCTCTCTCACGTCATTTTTAACGATGTATTCAGGACTTGTGACATCCACATTTTTAATTTCTTTCTTTCCCATATATATCACTCCGATTTTAACTGATTTCCCAATTGAGAAAAATGTGGATATACCATCAAATTTTCTATATTATATTGAATTAGCTTTTTCCACACCTATCCATAGATTTTTGTGTTATCATGGTATAAATGCTTAACGCAACTATTTCTAATTACAAAGAATTTCGAATTGAACTTGTTTGAAATGGGGTCGCTGAGATTTGAACTCAGGTCTCATGCACCCCAAGCATGAAGGATGGACCAGGCTACCCTACGACCCCGCAGGTGCATGGCCTTAGATATCCTCAGAGTATTTTATTCTTTCCTATAAAGTTCCTGATCCCGGTATATTTGGATTAATTCGAAGGCTGATATTAAGCCAGTTCGAGGAATGTGTGAGCGACCCGATCGAGATAACATCAACGCCACTTCTTCCATACTTATCTACATTTTCAATAGATATGCCGCCTGACGCTTCGAGTATGATACTACCCCTTAGCCCTTTTTCTTCAAGCGTTTTTACCGACTTTTGAATTTCATTCACGGTCATGTTATCGAACATTATGATATCCACATCCATTTTGGCCGCCCGGACTGCATCATTCACTGTTTCCACTTCAATTTCGATCTTCTTTGTGAAACTCGCAGCTTTTTTTGCTGCCGTTATAGCTCTTTCAAGCCCGAAGACTGCGATATGGTTGTCCTTTATCATAACAGCATCTGAAAGATTGAACCTGTGAGGATCTCCACCCCCTGCAACTACCGCTTTTTTTTCAAATTTTCGAAATCCCGGTGTTGTTTTCCTGGTACATGCGATCCTTGGCCCGCCAGCTCTTTCCACATACTGGCGTGTAAGTGTTGCAATCCCACTCATTCTCCCCAGGAAATTCAATGCAAGCCTTTCCGCCTTGAGTATTGATCTTGCTCCTCCATCCAGGTTGAAAATAATGTCGTTTTCCTTTACCATATCCCCATCATGGAAATCCGTAGCCGGGAAAACTTCAAAATATTCAAATATCTGCGTGGCTTCGGATAGTCCTGCAACAATTCCAAATTCCTTAGCGAGAACTTCTGCACTTACCCCGCAATCAGGAATTATATTGCATGAAACATCATCATAGCCTATATCTTCTTCAACAAAACGTTCCAATTCAGTTAATAGCATAATCAAATCCCTCTAATTAATTATCCAGAAATTACTTATATGCTGCTATTAAAGTATTAGAAAGTGAACTACCTCACGCTAAAGCTGTGAGGCTTCCTGTTTCATAGACCGAGCTTGCTTTGATGCGTGGGATACTGTTGAAGTATCTCAGGGCAATCAAAGTAGAGGACTCAATCTCCGCAGGCGTTAATTCGATACGTTCCGTACCTACTTGTTTTAATCCTTCAATTTCCATATCTATGCTTGAATTATAGTCCCTGTCCATGATATTACCACATTTCTTATTCTCACAGACATAGATCCGTTTATCCAGAGGCATATCCTGAATGTTTCCACATTTTGAGCATGTTTTGGTTGATGGGAAATTCTTTGGTACTTCAATCAAAGTATGCGCTTTTTTCGTTAATGCGCTTATTATCCCGCCGATTGAAGTGGATAACATTTTCCTGCCCCATATCTGCTGCCATGCTTTTAAACTTTCATCCTGAACGCAAATGATCTCATAATTGTTTTTCAGGAAGCTGACGACCTTATTCTTAATATCCTGTTTGATATTGGTTGCTTTTTCATATTCCTTATTGAGTTTGATTCTTGTCTTATTCCAGTTCTTGCTATGGAGTTCCTGCTTGCTGAGTGTTCTTGCGATTCTCCTGAGTTTCGGACTGACGGGAATGGAATACTGGATTGCTATTGCTGTTCTTGAAAGCATTAATTGATTGCTAATACCAAAATCAATTCCTACTGATTTGTTTGCTGGTACTTGTTTTACCTTTTCCTGATAGGTTGTTATGGAAAGATAATAATTACCGTTCCTGTGTATCAGAGTACCATTTGCAATGTCAACACCTTCTGGTATTTGCTTTAATCCGATCACCTTTAATTTCTGGTCAATATTCTGAATATGGATATACTTTTTATCCAGAATCTTAAAAGTATTACCAAACTGTTTCAAAGGAATGGACTGCATCTCGCTTTTGTATTTCAGTTTCCCGACTTTATAACCTTTCTTTTTCTTTTCAGCAAGACCACGAATATCATCCTGTATTCTTCCGATAATGCTTTGCCTCATCTGAGAGGACAAACATTTCAGTTCACGGATTTCAAAAACGTCTTTGACTTTCACAGGAACTTCATGGATTTTATCATCTATTCCAAAAATCTTCTTTTGAGATAAAACATAATTCCGTAGCCACTTTCCTTCAAGAAATAATCGGTTAAGATGTTCCTGTGTTGCATGATTAAGATGAGATAAGTCTATTTTTGTTTCATAGACCCTGCACATTTGGGTTTTCCTCTTTGCTTTTGTAGCTTTCATAGAGGCTTTGATAGCGTCATTCTTGTTCATGCAATTTCGACAAGCCTATATAGGTTCTGATGCTATTTATGTGTGTCTATCCCTAAAAAATGCAGTTTCGACAACTCTTTTTCGGGATAGATGTCGCTCATGTTCCAAGGGGTACGATTCATCCCCATGCTAAAGCCGTGGGGCTTTCTCTACCCCTTGACCCCACTAACGTAATCAGGAAAAACTATGCTTAAAATTGGAGTTATCGGCTGCGGTGCGATAGGTACCCAGATATGTAAAGCCATAGACAATGGAAGTATAAGCGCTCACCTTGTGGGTTTTTATGATAGGAGCAGTGAGCATTGTGAACGTATTCTCAGGTCACTTAAAAATAAACCGGTACTATCTTCACCCGATCAATTAATATCAAAAGCTGATATTGTTGTTGAATGTGCCTCACAGGCAGCTGTAAAAGAAATTGGGCTTTCGGTTCTGGAGGCTGGAAAAGACCTGATGGTCATGAGTGTTGGTGCTTTTTTGGATACGGATTTGTTGAAAAAATTTGTTTTAGCCGCCAGGAAAAATGGTTGCAGGATTTATATACCATCAGGAGCCATAGCCGGGATCGATGGTCTAAAATCGGCATCAATGGCAACAATAGATAAAGTTATTCTTTCAACCACAAAAAACCCAAAAGGATTAAGTGGGGCACCTTTTATCGTGGAAAAAAATATTGATCTTGGCTCTTTTCATGAAAAGACCCTGATATTCGAAGGAAATGCAAAGGAAGCGGTCAGGGCATTCCCGGCAAATGTTAATGTAGCCGCATCATTGAGCCTTGCAGGGATCGGGTCTGAAAAAACACATGTGAAAGTTTTTGTTGATCCTGAAGCTTCAAGGAACCTGCATGAAATTACAGTTATCGGGGATTTTGGTACGTTCACATCCCGGATTGAAAATATCCCGTCACCTGACAACCCAAGGACAAGTCTTCTGGCATCGCTATCGGCGATAGCAACTTTGAAAAAGATAACAGAACCATTACAGATAGGGACTTAAAATGACTTATGAAGGGATATTTTCAATAATTTCTGAAATTAAAAAAAAAATAATTTATATTGTCGCGGTTTTCGGAGCAGGAGCGTTACTATCTTTTTCATATATGGGAGAGGTAATTAAAAAGATAGAAACGGATATGTTCTGGCGTTTGAACATGCCGGATAAACCAGATGCTTCTAAACAATTGCTTGATATTTCCAATAATCTTGTATCGATATCAAACAGGCTTGCTGAAAATAATTCCATAATTTCAGGGAATAATTCCATAATTGCACAGAACCTTACACAGGCCTCCAATGATATTTTAAACATTTCCCAGAACCTATATTTATATAAACCGAATATTATTTACCTGACACCTATGGAAGTAATTATGCTTGAGTTCAAGATGTCCCTTATATTCGGTGTTCTTATAGTCTCCCCCCTTATACTGTTTTATGCCTACAGAGGAACAAGAGGCAGGCTTACCAGCCTTCCGTTTATAAGTGGAAAAAAATCCCTCGTCGTTTTAACAATTCTTGCTTCAATAGCTTTGTTCTTAATTGGCGCAGGATATGCATATTTTTATATGCTGCCATTTTTCCTGGATTTCCTTTATCAGGATGCCATGAACCTGGGGATAAACGCGACTTTTTCAATTTATGAATTCATTTCTTTTATTGTATTGACGACAGTGATCCTTGGAATTGCTTTTGAATTACCTGTGATCCTGACTTTTCTTGTCCATCTTGGGGTCACATCCAGGAAGACGCTTGCTCATTACAGAAAGCACGCATATATTATATTGTTGATAATCGCCGCATGGGTCACGCCTGACCCCACCATGTTCACCCAGATCATGGTCGCACTACCGTTTATAGTACTGTATGAAGCAAGCCTGGTAGTAATGAGATTGACAGGTAAATGAGTTTCATAATGCCAGCTCAAACTTATGAGGGTCCTATTTCTGCACAGACAATACTTCAAAATTTATAGATACAGCAGCACCCTGGAAACGCTTTAAATACTAAGAGATCAATCAATTTATAGGGAAAAATGGGAGTAAATGCTATGTCTAAAAAGAAATCAGAGAAGATGCCAGAAAAGGAACATGTTCCTGGTGTAGGCGAGAAAGAGCAACGCGAATACGAACATATCAAAGAATCGGCTGAAGAATCGGGTCGCTATGGGAAACGGGCCAAGGAAGTGGCTGCAAGAACTGTTCTGAAACACCATAAAGAGAAAGGCCATAAGAAAGGTGAATAAATATCCATTTTTCCGATTCAAATTCCATTTGGCAAAAAAGTATAATCCGATTTTTCACCTCACTCTCGTCCCTTCCTTCACCAGCTTTTCCGGCATCAGCAGCACTGCACCCTCAACATCAGCCGCAAGTACCATCCCGCGCGATTCCACCCCGAAGAGCTTTGCGGGCTTCATATTTGCCATCACCACTACCTGCCTCCCCACAAGTTCGGAAGGATCATGGGACTTTGCAATCCCTGCGACAATCTGGCGCTTCTGGCCAATATCAACTTCCAGTTTCAGCAGTTTATCAGAACCCTTGATGGGCTCTGCCGACAATACTTTCCCGATCCTGATATCAAGTTTCTGGAACTCTTCATATGTTATTTCATTCTTTTCTTCCTCTTGCTTTTTCTCTTTTGACATTGCTATCTTTATCCTTTTATCAAGGATCGCTTCCATTTCCTTGATCTTTTTATCTTCAATTTTTGTGAATAATATCTCAGGTACCCTTAATTCCCCGGCGGGTATCTCGATGAGGGCATCTTCAAACCGCGCGCTATGAACATCCCCGGAAAGCCCAAGCTGTTTCCATGCTTTTTCCATATTTCCCGGAAGAATCGCCTCAAACAACAATATGAGCGCCTTTCCTATCTGGAGGCAGTTCTTGACAACACGGGCGCATGTAGCTTTATCGGTCTTTATGAGAGCCCAGGGCTCTTTGGACTGGAAATATGAGTTTCCGTATGCAGCAAGTTCCATCATTGCATCTGTTGCCTTCTTGAACTCATATTCATCATAAGCCGAAACCACGGTTTGAATAGTCATCTTTATTTTTTCAAGAATTTCTTTATCGACCTTGCTATCCGGGACCGCACCAAAATTCTTTTGAGCAAAATGCTGCGTCCTGTGCAGGAAATTACCAAGCGCTCCAACGAGTTCGTTATTGACCTTATCCTGGAACACTTTCCATGAGAAGTTTAATTCTTTTGTATGGGATGTGTAATTTGCGATATAATACCGTAAAAGGTCGGGATGGAAACCATGGTCAAGGTAATCCTCATCCACCCATACCACGTATCCACGGCTCTTTGAGAATTTTTTATCATCAATTTTTAGCATGCCTGACGCAACAACAGCCCACGGCGGGGTGTAACCCGCCCCTTTTAGCATTGCGGGCCAGAAAATGCAATGGTGGTATGTGATATCCTCGCCTATGAAATGAATGATCCGCGAATCATGGCGCCAGTATTTCTCCCAGTCTTTGCCTGTTTTTTTTGCCCATTCCTCTGTGAACGAGATATAACCTATGGGCGCATCCACCCATACATAAACGACAAGGTCCTCATGGCCAGGGAACCTGACGCCCCATTCGAGATTTCTCGTGATACACCAATCTTTCAATTCCTTTGCCCATTCTTTTGCATAATTAATGGCATTGGATGTGCCCCCGAGTGTTTTGAGATAATCCGAAAGGAAACCTCCAAAAGACGAAAGCTTGAAAAAGAAATGCTCCTGCTCACGGTACTGTGCAGGATTCCCGCATATCCGGCATTTTGCGTTCTTGATCTCACCGGGTTCAAGATGTTTTCCACATCCTTGGTCGCATTCGTCGCCCCGTGCAGGCTTCCCGCAGTAAGGACATATCCCCTCAACATACCTGTCAGGAAGGAATCGCTCATCATGAGGGCAGTATGCAAGTCGTATAACCTGCGGATACACATATCCCCTGTCTATCAGCGCTTCCACAATGCTGTTTGTTCGTGCATGGTTTGTGGGTGAATCGGTATTACCGAAGATACTGAATTCCACTTCCATAGCTTTGAAAATACTCTCAAAATGTTTGTGGTATTTATTTACAAGTTCGGTTGGAGTGGTCTTTAACTCCTCAGCATTGACCACGATCGGGGTCCCATGGGCATCAGACCCGCATACGAAAACAGCAACTTGTCCCTGTTTTCTTAAGGATCGTACAAAAATATCCCCGGGAACATAAGTACGCAGGTGCCCGATATGGCATTTGCCGTTAGCATAAGGAAGCCCGCAGGTAACAAGAACAGGTTTATCGGATGGAAAGTTTGACATGGGTGCTACATGGGATTTCTTTATAAAATATGTTTCTGTGAAGTGCCATAAATCCTTATATATAATGAATGTTATAACATTTGTTATAACATGATAAGAAATATCAGAAAAATAGGAAATAGTCAAGGAATCATAATCCCAAGAGACATTCTACAAGAAATAGGATATCCTAAGACAGTGGAAATAACATTAACCAAAGGTGGTATTTTCATAAGCCCAATAGCTGGCAAAACCATCAGTCGTAAACCAAGGAATAAGGACGAAACCGATGGATTTTACGATTTAATGAAATCAAAATTAGAAAGTAATATCGCTATTGGAAAGACTCGATGGATTGGAAATAGGGAAATGGAGAGAAGAATATAATTACAGAATTAGAAAAAATATCATCTATAGAGAATTTAGTTGATAGAAAAATATATTTCATGGGACTGTTGACGAAAGAAGCCGAAAAAAGAAAGTTGAAACCTATTGTTGTAGGCGGTTCAGCTGTGGATTTCTATACTGAAGGAATTTATTCAAGTTATGATATAGACCTTGTAAGTAACAAGAGAAAAATAATCGGTGAAATATTGGAAAATCTATTCAATTTCAAACTCAGGGGAAGACATTGGATAAATGAACAAATAGGGCTTTCTGTAGAGATTCCAGACAATAATCTAGCTGGAGACACGGATAAAGTAACGGTAATAAGAATTAAAAACTTAAAGGTCTATGTAATTGGACTTGAAGATTTGATAATTGACCGCCTTAATGCATGTGCTTATTGGAAGTCTCAAAGAGATTGTGACCAGGCAAAGTATATGATTAAATATTATCGAAATCGATTAGATTTCGGGTATTTGGAAAGAAAAGCCAGAGTTGAGGGTATTCTGAAGACATTAAGAGAATTTTGTAAAGAATAATATGTACTTCAAATGACTGTGGTACAAATTCTTACCAGCCGCAACATTTATGAGAAAAGACTTACAACCATACAGTTGTGAGTGGTATGAATACAAAATTTTTCTTAAAAATATTAATTATCTTGTTCATTCCTGTTATCATTTTTCCCTCAATTATCAGTGCTTCAGAATTCAAGTCGGAGGATAAACTGGTTATCGTGAAAGATGAAATAGTAAATGATGATCTTTATTTTGCAGGAAATTCGATAACTGTAGATGGTATTATCAATGGTGATCTTATTGCTGCCGGCGCTGAAATAAAAGTCACTGGAACAATAAATGGTGGAATTATTGCGGCTGGAGGTTCCATAATCGTCACCGGGAATGTTACGGATGATATCAGGGCAGCCGGAGGTGAAGTTAGAATTGGCGGGGATGTGGGGGATAATGTTCTTGTCTTTACCGGGAACCTTGTTTTAGAAAAAAATGCGAGGATAGCCCGGGATTTAACATTGGGCGCCGGAACTGCTATCATCGATGGCACTGTCAATGGAAATATCAACGGAGGAGCTTCAGATATGGAAATGCGAGGTGCGACGAGGGGAAATGTGACTATTAAGATAGATAATAATATCAAGACCTTTCCTGGCGCAACCATAGGTGGAAATCTGGAATATACGGCCCCTCGGCCAGGTGAATTGTCAGGAATTGTTTCAGGAAAGACTACCTATAAAGAAACACCGGTACGAAAGGAAGATCCCATGTCTAAACTACCTGGTGAAATAATTGGATATTTCTGGCTTTTATTGATCGGAATAGTATCTCTGATACTCGCTCCCGAATTAACTCAAAAAAATTCAGATAATGTTTCAGTTAAGCCGTTAAAAAATCTATTGTGGGGACTTCTATTCCTTATAATTACCCCCATTGTTGCGGTATTACTTCTAATAACTATAATTGGAATTCCCCTGAGTATGATATTATTAGTTATTTATATTACATTAATATATATAAGTAGAATTTATATTGGGTTATGGGTTGGACAGTATGTATTGAAAAAGTTGAAAAAAGAAACCCGGTTCAAGGCATTAACGATGGCTTTAGGCTTAATTATCGTGTTTATAGGTATAAATCTGCCAATTATTGGGGGATTTATTCATCTTGTAATTATTCTTCTGGGACTCGGAGCATTCGTATTAACAGAATATAACGTCTACCAGAAATTAAAAGAGCAAAAAGTCATCTGAAGCGCCAAGGTCAATCACCCTGCCCTAAAGAGCAGGGTATCCGCTACTCTTGACCCCAACGATTATGAAGACAGGCAGATCCTGAACTTTTTTTCAATAAAGCTTATTAACTAAAAAGTCATCTGGAACTGAAATCGTGTGATATATTTTAATACGCACATTATAATTATTGGAGGATTATTCAATGGCAAGAAAACCAGGAAGAATGTACAAGAAAATTACCCAGCGCTCATATACCAGGCGAGAATACATGGGTGGTGTCCCGGGTAGCAAGTTAGTGACTTATGACATGGGCAATTTAACAGAGGATTTTCCGATCCAGTTGACACTCGTGACAAAAGAAGAATGCCAGATCAGGCACAATGCTCTCGAATCAGCGCGTATTGCAGCCAACAGGATATTACTTGATACTTTAGGACAGCCTAATTACCATTTAAAGATCAGGGTATACCCTCATGAGGTTTTGAGAGAGAATAAACAGGCTACAGGAGCAGGTGCAGACCGTGTATCTCAGGGAATGCGACTTGCATTCGGGAAAGCTATCGGGACTGCGGCAAGAGTAAGGAGGGGCCAGGAGATCATGAGCGTTTTTGTTACTCCCGCTAATTTCAAACTTGCAAAGAAATCATTGATCTCAGCTGGATATAAATTACCGACCCCTATAAGCCTTGTAGTGGAAAAAGGCCAGGAACTGGTCCTTACTTGATACCAATGAATGATTATCTGGAAAACCTGGACAGGGCATTAAAGCATTTGCCTGAAATTAAAAGTTCAGGGGAACGTTTTGTTATCCCCGAACCGAAACTTCTAACCGAGGGAAAGACAACAGTACTTGAAAATTTTGCTGCGATAGTAGATAAATTGAACCGTGAGCCTTCGCATTTATTCAAGTTCTTATTGCGGGAACTCGGAACAGCAGGTAAGATCGATGGTTCAAGAGCTATATTCCAGAGGAGATTAACTTCAGGTATTATTTCAGAACTCATCAATGCATATGTTAAGGAATATGTAACCTGCTCAGAATGCGGACGTCCCGATACACACCTTATTAAAAGTGACAGGGTACTCACATTGCGATGCGATGCATGCGGTGCGCATAGACCTGTAACAAAACGGCGGGCAACATTGATTGCCAAAGAAGAGGCCCTGGTCGAAGGCGAATCTTATGATGTCAGAATCGATGCAGTGGGAAGCAAAGGCGACGGCATTGCCAAAAAGGACAAGTATACGATATATGTGCCAAACACTGTCAAAGGAGATACTGTAAAAATAAAGATCAAGAAGATCACGGGTAATCTTGCTTTTGCAGAAATGCTGGAGAAAATAACATAGAAATAAAAAGATTTCTATTATTTTCTTCCGTATTATTCTACTAATTTTCCAGGCGCGATCATTGCTTTACTTTCAACAACAGCGCCCACATTTATCATGCTATTAATGCCAGTATGGACATCATCCCCCATGATAGTTCCAAGCTTTCTCCTTCCTGAATCAATAAGTTTTCCTTTTAATGTCACACGGATTGTTCTTTCGTCATGCCTCAAATTCGCTACCTTTGTTCCAGCGCCGAAATTGCATCTTTCCCCGATTATGCTGTCACCCACATAACTCAGATGCCCGATGTGTGTTCCTTTCATTATAATGCTGTTCTTGATCTCAACCGCATTTCCGATACGAACATTGTCTCCAATGCTTGTACCTGGACGGATGTAGCAATTTGGGCCAATATCGCAATTCTTACCGAAAATGACAGGCCCTATTATATATGAACCATTTCTTATGATGGTGCCCTCCCCGACTGAAACACTGCCTTTTAATGTCGCAAAAGGCTCGATCTTGCCAGAAACATCTGGTTGTAAACCAGACAGGAAATATTCATTGGCATCAAGAAGGTCCCAGGGTTTTCCGATATCCATCCATTTATCGGCAAGTGTAAGAAAACCCACATCTATTCCTTTATCGATCAGCATTTGCAGCGAATCTGTTATCTCATATTCCTTTCTTATTGAAAGTGGGGTAATACCTATAGTATCGAATATTGATGAAGGAAATACGTATATTCCTGCATTGGCAAGATTTGTTGGTGGATCAAGGGGTTTTTCAATGATACGCAAAACCTTTTTTCCCTGGACCTGGAGGACACCATAATCGGAAGGATTATCAACATGCCTTGCTGTCATTACAACATCGAAACCGCATCCTATTAGTTTTTTTATATGTGCCGGATTTACTATTATATCCCCGTTCAATACCAAGAACCGGTCACCAACCATTCCCTTTGCCGAACTAACAGCATCAGCAGTACCCATCTGTTTTTCCTGGTGAACGTATTCTATGCTGACATCAAAAAGAGCCCCATTTTTGAAATAGTCTTTAATAATTTTTTCGCCATACCCTACAACAAGTACAAATTCCCTTATACCGGCATCACGCGCCGATATGATCACATGCAAAAGCAGTGGTTTGTTCGCTATTGGCAGCATTACTTTGGGGATATTCCGGGTCAGCGGCCCCATTCTTGTACCCTGGCCAGCCGCAAGAATTATAGCCTTCAAAGCGACTCCCGAACCATCTTTTCGGCTTTTGCAAACAATTCTTCTACACCCTTTCTCGCTTCTGTCGTTATTCTTATCTTGGGCTCAGTCCCGCTGGGGCGAACGAGAATCCATCCATTCTCCGTGTCCAACCTTATTCCATCGATTTCTGTGACTTCTCCTATTTTTCTTAACGACTCTGCGATCTTTTTCATCGCTGCTCCTTTATTTTCATTACTGCACGGGACGGCCCCGCGTATCATGGGATATGTTGGAAGTTCATCTAACAGGGCATCAAGCCTCCCCTCATTCTGCACGATCTCAACGAGTCTTGCTGCCGCCAGGATCCCGTCTGGGCACAAAGATATTTCTGGGAATATCCAGCTGCCTGATGGTTCGCCACCAAATTCGGCATTTTTCTTTTTTAATTCTTCAGCAATATACACATCGCCAACACGCGTTCGATAGATATCCCGGCCCTTGAGGACATCATCCACCATAATCGAGGTGTCAACAGGCACCACAATACTGTGTTTTGTTTCACGGATGCCGAAGAATGCAAGAAGCTTATCCCCTTCTATGTACCTGCCCTTGCCGTCAACAGCCATCATCCGGTCAGCGTCGCCATCGTGCGCTATGCCAAGATCAGCGCCAAATGAAAGAGTGGCCTTTTTCAACAGTTCAAGATTCTTTTCGATCGGTTCGGGATCTCTTGCGGGGAAAAATCCATCGGGCTGGGAATTAAGAGTTATAACGGTACAGCCCATTCTCCGGAGAACATAAGGAGTTATTACGGAAGCTGCGCCGCATCCGCAGTCAACGACAACTTTCAAGGAAGCGCGCCCTACCTTACTTAGTATCATCCTTGCATGGTCTTCAATAGCGTCAGCCTGGAAAACATTTCCGATATTTTGCCATTCTGCGGTCTTCCATGTTCTTTCCTTAATAATCGATTCAATCTCATCCTGCTGCCTGGAATCAAACGCGATACCATCCCTGTTCCAGAGTTTTATGCCGCAGTACTGGGAAGGATTATGCGATGCCGTTATCATGATGCCGCAGCTAAAATTTCTTGCAGCGTAAGCAAGAGTCGGCGTGGGTACCATTCCGACGCGTGTAACACTGCATCCGGCTGAGAGAAGCCCTGAAATCACAGCATGCTCGATCATTTCTCCTGAGGTCCTGGGATCACGCGCTATTACAGCCGATCCATGAAGCGAACCTACAGCAAGCCCGACAGACACTGCAAGCTCCGGAGTTATTTCCTTATTCGCAAGCCCTCTTATCCCTGATGAACCAAATAAAGACATGTCATTCCACCGTTACGCTTTTTGCAAGGTTCCTGGGTTTATCGATGGCACAGCCCAATGCATCAGCGCTGTTATAAGCAAGAAGTTGTACTACGACCGATGAGAGAACCGGATAAAGCAGTTCATCCGCTACCGGGACCTTTATGACCACATCTACATATTTTTCTATTTCCGTATCATCCATGCAAGCTATTGCAATGACCTGTGCGCTTCGTGCTTTCACTTCTTTGATGTTATTCACCATCTTATCATAAGTGGATGATTTTGTGGCAAGCGCTACTACCGGGGTATCCTTTGAAATAAGAGCGAGGGGCCCATGTTTCAATTCGCCTGCAGCATATCCTTCAGCATGGATATAGGATATCTCCTTGAGCTTAAGCGCGCCTTCTAAGGCTATAGGGAAATTCAGGGATCTTCCTAAAAAGAAATAATCCCTTGCATTTGAAAACCGGATCGCATGTTTCTTGATTATCTCTTTGTTATTCAGGATCTGCTGGATCAGACCGGGAAGCTGTTTCATTGAAACCAGAAGGCGTTTTGACCTGTCAACATCCATTTTTTTCCTCTTTCTTGCAAAAAAGATGGAAAGCAAATACAGGGCAATGAGCTGGGACGTAAAAGTCTTTGTTGCTGCAACGCCTATTTCAGGGCCCGCTCTTGTATAAACTATATTTTCCACTTCACGGGAAAGCGTTGTGCCTACCACATTCGTTACTGCAAGAGTATGGCATCCATAGATTTTTGCTTCTCTTGTTGCTGCTATTGTATCCGCGGTCTCACCTGACTGCGATATGGCTATTACAAGAGTGGATCCCGAAATTATGGGAGTTGCATACCTGAATTCCGAACTTATTTCAACATCTGTATGTATTCCAGCCAGTGACTCGAAAAGATATTTTCCAAGGAGCCCCGCATTATACGACGTTCCACAGGCGATGATCACGATCTTTTCAAGGTTCTTTATCTCATCAATGGAAAGCGTGACCTCGTCGAGAATTACATCACCGCTCAGTTCGGATATCCTGCCCAAAAGGGTATCGTGGACTGATGTAACTTGTTCGTGTATCTCTTTTAACATGAAATGGGGATATCCTGATTTCTCGGCTGCTTCTATGTTCCATTCTATGGTCTCGGTTTTCTTTTGAACCGGATTGCCAGCAAAATCAAAGAAATGCATATCTTCCCCGGTCAACTGAACGACCTCAAAATCCTGCATATATACCACATCTCTTGTATTTTTCAATAATGCAGTCACATCTGAAGCTATGAAATTTTCACCTTTTCCTACACCGGCAACAAGAGGGCTTTCTTTTCTTGCCGCAACCACTGTCTTTGAATCGTTGCATAAGTAGGCAGCGGCATATGAGCCTCTTACTTTCGTAAGTCCTTCTATGACAGCTTTGACAAGGTCTCCTTTATAGAACTTATGAGCAAGATGCGCGAGGACCTCGGTATCTGTTTCCGACACAAATTCGTATCCTTCGGCCTTTAACCAGTCATACAGTTCCTGGTAGTTCTCAATAATTCCATTGTGGACGACCGCGATATTTCCCGAAACATGGGGATGCGCATTGATTGTGGTTGGCGCGCCCTGGGTTGCCCAGCGAGTGTGCCCGATACCGCATGTTCCTTTCATATCAGGAAGTTTTGTTTCAAGGTCAGCTATTTTACCTTCCGTTTTACATACTGATATCCCGTTATCTGTTAATATTGCAAGGCCTGCAGAATCATATCCCCTGTACTCAAGCCTTTTTAAAGCATCTATAAGTATGGGAGTTGCCTGTCTTGTCCCGACATATCCTACTATACCGCACATTTTTTTGCCTCAGAGAACAGTCGAGTTCGGGGGTATGTCTTTTGTAACCCTGACTCCCGGATCAATAGCACAGCCCGTTGCGATCATTTTTCCAGCTTTTACAAGTACAGATGGTCCTATGATATTATTGTCCCCAATAACAGTTCCCAGTTCATCTGCAGTATGAAGTATACCTTTCATTTCTATCTTCAGGTCTTTTCCCATTTCTGAAATAAAGTGAGGGCCAATAATATTATTGCTGCCAATAATGGAATTCTGTATATATGAACCAGCTCCAATACGCACATCATTCATAATAATACTGTTTTCAATCTCCGTGAATGAATTAATTGTGCAATTATCACCAACAGAAGTTGAAGGCAAGATAGTGGCATTGGGACCGATATTACAATTTTTCCCAATTATGACCGGGCCCACAATATAAGAGCCGGACCTGATAACCGAATTATCCCCGATATCTACATCGCCGATTATTACCGCGCCTTTCTCAATCGATCCCGTTGTGTTCATCCCTTCAAATTTTCCAAGCATTATTGAATTTGCTTTCAATAGGTCCCATGAGTGTACAGCATCGAACCATGTACCTTTTGTTGTAATATTTGTGACATTAGCGCCTTTGTCAATAATTCTCTGGATAGTATCTGTTATTGCATATTCTCCAGTCTCTGAGATCGGGGTTCTATCTATTTCATCGAATATCGAAGATGAGAACATGTATATACCGGTGTTCACAAGACGGCTTATCTTATCTCTGGGCTTTTCGACTATTTTAGAAACCCTTCCTTTGTCGAGCAAGATTACACCATATCCTGTTGTATGTTCACGTGTTACAGTAAGCAGGGTCACATCTCCCGATGCCCCTTTTATCAGGTCGCGAATCGTTTGCCCATCTATAATGTTATCACCATTCAAGACAAGGAACTTTTCATTTACCATTGGCTCTGCAAGTTTTATTGCATGAGCTGTACCAAGCTGTGCCTCCTGTTCAATATAACTGATGTTTATCCCGAAATCTTTACCATTTCCGAAATAATCCATTATACGCTCTTTTTTATATCCTACGACCAGGATTATTTCTGTGAGGTCGTTTTGTTCAAGTGACCTGATAATATATTCAAGGATCGGCCTGTTTGCAACAGGAAGCATGACCTTTGATCGGGTCAAAGTGAGAGGACGGCATCTTAATCCCTCTCCAGCGGCAAGAATTAAAGCTTTCATATAGTACTCTATATCTTAATCAATACATTTTAAAATTAACTATTTCGGCAGTATCTCCGAAGGAAAAT
>UBJH01000047.1_pt1 | contig 61354 bp, 72 predicted proteins | sample 2193721 | NCBI WGS metagenome assembly UBJH01 (sample SAMEA4703186, study PRJEB27089) | metagenome | reverse complement strand
GATAAATACCCAATTATACTTGATGCGAACGATAATGTTCTCTCATTCCCGCCCATAATAAACGGAGAACTTACAAAAGTTACGCGCCAGACGACTGATCTATTTATCGAGGTCACAGGTCTTGATCCTGCAGTATCAATTGCATTAAATATCGTTGTTGCCTCACTTGCAGAAAGGGGCGCAAAGATTGAATCAGTCCTGATTGATGAGAAAAACCGGACGCCAGAAATATCGCCGGGAATAATGGAACTCGAAAGTAATGAAGTAGAGGAACTTCTTGGTTTCAAGCTTACTGATGAAGAAATTATCACCTGCCTCGAAAAGATAAGATATGGGGCGCAAATTTCCGGGAATTCAATTAAAGTATCAGTCCCAGCTTATCGCTCGGATATACTTCATAACTGCGATCTCATAGAAGATATCGCAATAGCATATGGTTTTGATAAGATAAGACCAGAGCTTCCATCAACCTCCACGACCGGAAGGTCACACCCGATATCAAAGTCAAGAGATACAATAAATGAATTAATGACAGGTCTTGGCTATCTGCAGGTAATGCCCTTTACCCTTACAAACGAAAGAATGCAATTCGAGATGATGCTAAGGGATAAAGAAAAGGGTATAACACAGATCCTTTATCCCATAAGCGAAGACCATACGATCGTTCGCCCGACGATATTGCCAAACCTTCTTGAGATTCTTTCGATCAATAAGCATCGAGAGCTTCCACAGCGAATTTTTGAGGCTGGGGAAGTTGTTCGTAATTGCAAGACTTCGCAGCGCCTTGGCTGTGTTGCGATACATCCGCAGGCTAACTTTACGGAGATCCAGGCGATCATTGATGCTGTGCTAAGAGAAAGACGGATAGAATACAGAGTCACGGAGTCAATAGACCCTGCATTTATTAAGGGAAGGCGTGCTGATGTCCTCATAAACGGTGAAAAAGCCGGGGTATTCGGTGAGATCCATCCGGAAGTGATCTCAAACTTCGGGCTTGAGCATCCTATTATCGGATTTGAATTGGAAATATGATTCAATGAACTTTACAGCTTCAACAAAGATCAAGGTCGTCGATGCAATAAGAAGGATGAAACCCCAATCAGCGAGGCCAAGAGGTACCGTTTTAAAATAACCATTCAGGGAAGGAGTGTAAATAACAAGAAGCTGCAGCAAAATCGTGCTTGCAACAGCATAAATGAGCGTCCTGTTAGAAAAAATACCTATACTGAAAACACTAAGCCTCTCAGAGCGCCAGTTGAACGCATTGAACATCATTGAGACAACGATCAAAGTAAAAACCATTGTCTGTGCTTTCACAATATCCGAATTGTCAAGCGTCCACCTGAAAATAAAGAGAGCCTGTATAGCTATCAAAGCTCCCACTCCTGAACCATAAAGGATCACTCTTTTTGTAATTATCCCTTCATCCTGCTTCCTGGGAGGCTGCCTCATCAGCCCTTTATCTGGCGGTTCAACTGAAAGCGCCATGGGTGGAAGGCCATCAGTGATCAGGTTTATCCAGAGTATCTGAATAGCAATAAGCGGCAGTGTTTGCCATGCAAGCATCGCAATAAGTACAATAAGTACTTCCCCGATATGGCATCCAAGTCCATACAATACAAAATTCTTAATATTCTTGTATATGTTCCTTCCTTCCTCAACAGCCGCTACAATTGATGCAAAATTGTCATCTGTAAGTATCATATCCGATGCTTCCTTGCTGACAGCCGTTCCGGTTATCCCCATGGAAATACCAATATCCGCAGATTTTAATGCAGGCGCATCGTTAACACCATCACCTGTCATGGCCACAACATGCCCTTTCTTTTTTAATGCTTCAATTATTCGCATTTTATGTGCGGGTGAAACCCTTGCATATACGGCGACTTTTTCAATAATATTCTCAAGTTCTTTATCATCCAGGTTATCAAGCTTCGCTCCTGTTAGCACTATATCCCCTTCCCAGAGCAATCCCAGGTCCTTAGCAATGGCAGAACCTGTGATTTCATGATCACCTGTTATCATGACTGTCTTTATTCCAGCCTGTTTGCAGGTTTCAATTGCCTTTTTTGCCTCTTCCCTTGGCGGATCTATCATGCCGGCAAGGCCTGAAAAAATCATGTCTTTTTCCGCATCCGAAACTGAGTTGTTTATAATTGGTTTAAATGAAAATGCCATTATTCGAAGCGCCTGTGATGCCATCATTTTGACTATTTCATGAATATTTTCTTTCTGGGCGCTATCAAGATCAACAATAGAGCCGTTGTTATGAATGCGGGTACATGAATTCAGTATTATTTCAGGCGCGCCTTTTGAATATGCATAAAGCCCATCAGTTGTTTCATATATTGTTGTCATCATTTTCCGTTCCGATGAAAATGGGATCTCATTTGTTCGCCGATATGTTTTTTCAATGTCCAGTTTATGGATTCCAGCCTTGGCAGCGGCAACCGCAAGTGCCCCTTCGGTTGGATCGCCTTCTATGTGCCATACTGAATTTTCATTTACAAGCTTAGAATCGTTGCACAGGGCACTTATCAGGAGTAATTTATTAAGATTTTTGTATTTTTCCGGCTCAATTTTTTGGCTGCCCTCAAGAAAATCCCCCTCCGGTTCATAACCGGAGCCTGTGACTTCAAGCATTCTGCTATCAATAAATATCTTTGTGACGGTCATTTCATCATGAGTTAGCGTTCCTGTTTTATCGGAACATATGACCGTAGTTGCGCCCAGTGTTTCCACCGATGGCAGTTTCCTGATCAGGGCATGGCGCTTTACCATTCTTCGCACTCCAAGTGCAAGGCACACCGTAACAACAGCAGGAAGAGCCTCAGGAACAGCAGCAACTGCAAGTGCGACACCCCAGATGAACATTTCAATAAATCCAAATCCGCTTAAGATCCCAAGGATAGCAACAACCCCGACAACAACAAGGGTAATTATTCCGATCAACTTCCCCAGCCTGTCCAGGCCTTCCTGCAAAGGGGTTTTTTCTCTCTCGATGTTTTCTAGCATCCCTGCGATCTTGCCAAGTTCAGTTTGCATTCCAGTAGCAGTAACAACAGCTTTTCCCCTTCCGTATGAAACAGATGTTCCCATGTAAGCCATATTATTTCTATCAGCTATCGGGAGTTCTTCTTTTAATGCATCTGTTTTTTTCGGGACAGGAACCGATTCTCCCGTAAGTGATGCCTCATCCATTTCCAGATTGATAGCTTCAATAAGGCGGGAATCGGCAGGTATCCCGTCACCTGTGAGCAAAAAAATAATATCTCCTGGCACGATCTTTGTTGCGGGTATTATTGAGTCCCTGCCATCTCTTACGACCCTTGCGGTTGGGGCTGCCATCTGCTTTAATGCATTTATCGCATTTTGCGCCCTGTATTCCTGTAAAAAACCAAGGATACCCGATAGGATGACTATCAACAAAATTATTATAGAATCTGCGATCTCACCCAGTAAAGCAGATACGATCGCTGCTGCCAGCAATATTATGATCAGGAAACTCTTGAATTGGGATAGCAGCATTTCAAGGAGCGATACTTTTTTTTCTTCAATAATTTCATTCAGGCCATATTTATTTAGACGCGCTATAGCATCCTGTTCTGTAAGTCCTTCTGTTGAAGTACCCATCGACCCAAGAACAGATTTGATATCCCGGCTATAATATTTGTTTAATGGTAGATCGTTGAACCTCTCCCTGATTGAAGCCGGGAGATTCCCGCTGTTCATGCTACCTCTATCTGGCTCTCATCTTCATTGAAATTGTCTCCCGTTAATACTTTCTTCCATCTTTTAGGACACCGGATTAGATGATAGTTTATAAGATACACTTTATTCCTTGCCTGTTGATATTCCATATAGCATCTACTATATCGCTGTTGGCCATATAATTATTGACTAAAATGTTAAAACGCTTTATATAATTTTTCTCAATTAAGACTTTTCCGACAATCCCCCTGGCCAATCATTTTACGAACAAATTTATTTTGAATATATATGCGTATAATTATTATGAAAAACCAGAAAGATTTAAATATCTTTAAATCGTAAAAACATTATTAACGTATTGAATTAAGTTCTCAAGAATGAAAGAATGGGGATGTTGAGATCATGAGAGATATCGCTGACGGGGGCGATAGTATTGCAGATAGGAAAAAAGATGGTCAAAAATTCATAAAAATTGCGATAATACTGGTAGCAGCAGTCATCCTGCTGTTTGCCTGGGCGCCGTGGCTGACTGAAGATTATGCAAAAGAAAAAGTTCTCGATTACTTCAGTCAAAAATATAATTTCAATAAAAAAGATATAATAATAACTGACTTTGAAAAAAAGCCTTTTGAGGCACATTTAGGAATAATACACAATCCTTCAAATAAGAGTTTGCCCGAATCTTCTGTTTATGCTTGGGTTACTTTTTATGGTGAAGTTAAACATGGTCAATTTACTACATCACATTAAGAAATATTAGGTGGAAAGGATGAAAAATCCACAGGAGGTGGCAAACAATCAACCGAGGAAGAAAAAATTCTTTTAATCAAATTTTCAGGTAAAATAACTATTAAGGATACCATCGATTTCTACAAATGGGAATTATCCCGTATTCTCAAGAGTCCAGAAATATAATTATAGCAAAAGTCAAAGCAGGGGATATAGAGAAACTAAAAAGTTATCCTTTTATTAAATCCTCTTTGAAATATTCATCTGTTTCTGATAAATAGATAACCATATATTTCATCGACAACGTAGTTCACATGTGTTCTTAATCTAATGAAGTGAATGATATGAATAAAGCTGAAAAAAACACTCTCAATGACAAAATAAGACGCAAAGACAAAACTATCGTTCTCTTCTATGCATCTTGGTGCCAATTTTGCCAGAGATTCTTGCCGATCTTTGAAGAGTACGCAAAAGGCAACCCATTAGAGTCCATCAGTATCAATGTTAATGACCGGCCTGATCTTTTCGAAGAATATTCAATTGAATATTATCCTACAGTGATTCTGTTCAAGAAAGGAAAAGTGCATAAACGTCTTGATGCACAGCCTGGAATTGGTCTGAACAAAGAACAACTCAAGGATCTTGTGGCTGAATAGGGTATTGACAGCAATAGGATTTGAATTATATCATGATATCGGGATTCTAACGATGCTGCATATAGCATTTTACGGGGTGGGGTCAAGGGGTACGATTCATCCTCATCCTGAAGGCGTGAGGCTTTCTCTACCCCTTGACCCCACACCGTAAAAAAATTGAAATGACTTTAGCCTATTCTGCGCTTCTCCAGCTGTGCTTTCACCCTCGGATTGTCTGCAGCTTTCTGGACATCATTTGGGAAGTCTGACACTTCGAACACCTGGCGAATCTCGATCATGTCGCCATCTTGTGCAGGGACTCGCTTCGCCCATTCGACCGCTTCTTCCTTCGACTTCACATCAATCATCCAGTAGCCGCCGATTACTTCCTTCGCTTCTATGAGAGGCCCGTCGGTCACTTTGGTCTTACCGCCGGAAAACGCGACACGCGCGCCCTTCGACAGTGGGTGAAGTCCGTCAAGTGAGATCAGCGCGCCTGTTTTCGCCAGTTCTTCGTTGAACTTCATCATCCTGGCGACAGATTCAGCGGGCGGGGAGAATCCTTCCCCGGCTTTCTCTCCGGGCGGCGTATCAGGTTGATAGACTTTCGGGATCATGAACATCATGAATCGCATGGTTTTATCTCCTTTTAGCATAAGAAACTCGTTTGTAAAATTCAATTGCTTCCGCCGCATCGCGCACAATCAAATCAGGTGTGAGCGAATGGAAACCTTCCGGAATGGCTTTTGTTTTCATACTAACCTCCAAATTTTTACTTCCAGCAATTAAGGTTGTTTCTCATTATATTTTAATTTTATCTCTTGTTCTTTACGCCTGCTTTAAAGTTCTTATATCGAATGAAGCTGTTGTAAACCGAAATCTTTATGAATGCTTATTTACATTATTATTATTATGCGCGCCCATTCTTTTATGTTCCCACACCACAAGGGCGCGCACCCACCAATATAACTTGTTTTTACGGTGTGGGGTCAAGGGTAGAGAAAGCCTCACGCCTCCAGGATGATGATGAATCGTACCCTTTGGAATTGTAATACCTATCCCGAAAAACAGATGTTAAGGCTGCATTTTTGAGATAGGCAAAGAATAAATAGGAATAAAACCATATAAAGTTTTTTAAGGTTACAGATGAATAAGAATGAAAATATTAAAGCCACTCTGAAAGCTACAAAAGCAAAGCGTAGGACTCAAATGTGCAGAGTTTATGAAACCAAAATAGACTTATCTCATCTTAACCATGCAACACAGGAACACCTGTACTGATTATTCCTTGAAGCAAAATGGTTCTATAATTATATTCTATCTCAACATAAAATTTTTGGAATGGATGATAAAGTTCATGAAGTTCCTGTAAAGGTCAAAGATATATTTGAAATTCGTGATCTGCACTGCCTTTCTTCTCAGATGAGGCAAGGACTGATCAGCAGAACACAGGAAAATATTAAAGGTCTATCAGAACGCAAAAAGAAGGGTCATAAGATAGGAAAATTGAAGTACAAAAGCGAAGTCCGGTCCATCCCTTTGAAGCAATTTGGCAATACTTTTAAGATTCTGGATAAACGGTATATAACGATACAGGGTCTAAAACAAAAACTAAAAGTAATTGGATTAAAGCAAATACCAGAAGGTGCAGATATCGCAAATGGTACTCTGATCCACAAAAACGGTAACTACTACCTATTGATAACAACATATCAGAAAAAGACAAAACAAATAGCTGTGGTCGAAAAATCGGTTGGAATAGATTTCGGTCTTAGCAGACAACTGATGCTTTCAAGAACCGGGATTGCGATCCAATACGCTATTCCAGTCAGTCCGAAGCTCAGGAAACTTGCACGAAAACTCAGCAAGCAGGAACTCCATAGCAAGAACTGGAACAAGACAAGGATCAAACTCAATAAGGAATATGATAAAGCAACCAACATCAAGCAAGATATTAAAAATAAGGTAGTTAGCTTCCTGAAAGATAAATACGGAACAGTCTGTTTTCAGGATGAAAATGTAAAAGCATGGCAGAGGATATGGGGCAGGAAAATCTTAACAACATCAATCGGCGGGATAATTAGCACACTCAAGAAAAAGGTGCATACTCCGATTGAAGTGCCTAAGATGTACCCATCAACCAAAACATGCTCAAAATGCGGAAACATCCAGGATATAGCTCTGGATGAACGGGTTTATGTTTGTAAGAATAAGAAATGTAGTAATATCATGGACAGGGACTATAATTCAAGCATAAACATTGAGAATGAAGGATTAAAACGAGTAGGTATGGTGCGTACCGAATTAACGCCTGTGGAGATTGAGTCCTCTACTTTATTGTTCCTGAGATACTTCAACAGTATCCCATACGTCAAAGCAAGCTCGGTCAATGAATCAGGAAGCTTCACAGCTTTAGCGTGAGGTAGTTCACTTCATCTTAAACTTCTCGAACCTCTCCTTCTTTGCCCTGCAAATAGGACATAGATCCGGCGCCTCCTCCCTCGCACAAAGATAACCGCAAACCTGACACCTGTAAACTTCTACCATTTCTCCACCTCCTGCTCCTTTTTGTTCTTTAATGCTCGGATAACCTTTAATATAATATTCCTGGGGGCGCCGCTCAGGGACAGGTTCCTTCGGCATCCTCCCTGCGATCCATTCATCATTCACATATAGCGTACACAGGCAGCTTCCGAAATCTGCGATATCAGCGTCACGATAATTGCAGGGGCAGATGATATCCATATCATTTGCAAGCTCACCGTTTGCGATACGGCATGGGCATGAAGGATAACCATAACGCTGCTCGTTATCCCACATCCCCTGGAGGATATCCTGGAGTTCTACCTTATGGGGATTGAACTTGTAGCCCTCTTCCCTGGCTATTTTTTTCATCTCTTTAAACATCTCTTCAATAGTTCTCATAATCCAAGAGCCTCTCTCACTTTATCTTCATAGAAACCAATTATGACTTTTTTCCCTATAACTATTGTGGGAAATCTCATATCTCCACTTATTTTCGACATTTCCGTAAGGATTTCCCTTTTTTTCTGACCGTTTAATTTATCCACATCTACGTAATCAAATTCAATCCCGTTCTCCTTTAAGAACTTTTTTGTAGCAGTGCAATGTACGCAAGTGCTCAATGTATAAAGTTTGGGTCTAATTTTTTTATTCATGGTCCGTGCATCTCCCTGTGCTCTTCTGTGACTGCATGATGTTCCTCGGGCGGCTCGATTTCACAAACTTCCGGCGCTCCTTTTTCCTTATAATGCAGGTTCCATTTCTTGCAAACCCACATCTGGAGCGTTTTTATATCTTCATCGCTCATGTGCCTGAACCGTCCCTGCATCAAAAGGTAATCCCTTACTGATTTCATTTTTCCGGGCTTGTAAGTGATCTTTTTCTCGCCGTTCTCTATCTCATAAAGTGTCCACATCCCGCTTTCAACAGCCCTTTTTGTAACCTCAACTGTCCTGGCAGGATCCATCTTCCAGCCAGGTATACATGGAGTGAACATGTGCAGGAAACGGAAGCCCTTGATGTTTTTTGCCTTCTCGACTTTCCTTATGAAATCAAGAGGCTGCCCGATGGAAAGTGTGGCATAATACGGAATTTCATGAGCTGCAACGATGTCCCCGAGATTTTTCTTGAAACGTCGATTACCCTGGATATTCTTTCCAACGGGTGTTGTCGTAGTCCATGCGCCAAATGGTGTCCCTCCGCTACGCTGTATCCCTGTATTCATGTAAGCCTCATTATCAAGGCAAATATAAAGAACATCATCATTACGCTCTGCTGCACCCGACATGCTTTGCAGACCGATGTCATAAGTCCCGCCATCCCCGGCAAAACCAACAACATTAACTTTTTTCCCCTTCTTTTCAAAAGCAGCCTGCATTCCTGTGAGGCATGCTCCTGTATTCTCAAAAGCTGTATGGAAAAACGGCACTTTCCATGCTCCATAAGGAAATGTTGTTCCAAATACCACGGCGCAGCTTGCAGGAACATATACAACGGTATCTTTTCCAAGCACACGTATAGCATTTCGTATGGACATGGCAACACCGCATCCCGGGCAGGCAGTATGTCCTGCCGTGAAAAGATTAACATCAGACAGTTCCTTTAAAGTGATCATACAGTTTCACCCCGCGTATTATGCCAGTTAATCTCATTCACTTTTACTCCGTTTGCAGCCTTTTGCGTTAACTCGAACATCTTCATTATCTGCTCTTTTGTCACATCACGACCTCCGAGGCCAGCAAGATGATCAATTACAGGGATGGTCATCCCATATAAAGCCGAGAGAACCTCATTATAGACCGGTCCTCCCCCATGATAGGATATTGAGCGGTCAAAAACACCAAGGGCGCTCAAGTTTGATACCGCTTTCTTTAATTCATGAGTTGGGAATGGCCTGAAAAACCGAAGTTTGATAATACCTGCTTTTTGTCCGTTTTGCCTCAATTTATCGACAACCTCACGTGTTGTACTTGTGACAGTTCCCATAGTGATCAAAGCGATATCGGCATCATCCATCCGATAAGTATCAATAAGACCTCCATAGTCCCGCCCGAATTTTTTTGTAAATTCCCTGTTTATTTCCTGGATTACTTCCTTAGCGGATTCAACTGCCCCTGCGGTTTGTCTTCGCAATTCCATAATATATTCTGCAGGCATGAAAGTCCCGATCATCGCAGGTCTTGCCGGGTCAAGTATGATATCCGGATTATAAGGCGGCAAGAACGAATCAATTTCCACCTGCTGCGGGACATCAACAGGTTCAACAGTATGCGTAAGTACAAAACCATCAAGACAGGGCATTACTGGCAAAAGAACCCGTTTATCCTCTGCGATCCTGAAAGATTGTATTACCATATCCATTGCTTCCTGGTTATCTTCCACGTAAAGCTGCAACCATCCTGAATCACGGCAGCCCATGGAATCATTATACTCACACCAGATTCCCGGAGGTCCTCCAAGTGTCCGGCTGGCGTTTGCCATCACGATAGGGAGCCGAAGCGGCGCAGTGGCATAAAGCATTTCATGCATGAAAGCAAGTCCCTGTGAAGAGGTTGCTGTGAAAACCCTTGCACCCACAGCAGATGCCGCTGCTGCTGCGCTCATTACGCTGTGTTCAGATTCCATGGTAAGGAACTTTGCATCAAGTTCACCGTCATTTACAAAATCAGCGATATGCTCTATAATAAGCGTTTGTGGTGTGATAGGGAAAGCTGGTACCACCTCAACGCGGCAAAGTTTTGCACCGATCGCAACAGCATGGTCGCCTGTAATTACTTTCTTCATACCCGTGCCCTCACCATTTTTATCGCATCCACCGGGCATTCATTGGCGCATACACCGCATCCTTTACAATAATCATAATTGGTCATCAGGTCTCCCCTGTCAGATATCCTGTGAATCGTACCTTCCGGACAATAGAACCAGCATAAAAGGCACATTGTGCATTTTTCCTTATCCCTTACAGGCCTATAAGTAGCCCAGCCAGAGACTTTATTCTCGATAAAACTCCCCGGACCGATAAGACCTGCTTCAGTTTTACCCTCAATAAGAGCTCCGCCTATGGGAATTTCCTGGTAATCCGGAAGCCACTGTTTCCTTGCTTCAAGCTTTTTCACACCCCTGCTTTTTCCCATCAATGTCTTTTCATATGCAGTCCTTGCAGCAAGCGCATTTCTCTCACCTACTTTTGCCCCGAGCTTTTCACCGAATTTTCTCTTTATAGATCCTTCCAGGGATTCTATCTTAATAATTCCGGTCGCTTTTGCAAATGCTCCAAGAATTGCAGTATTGGTGATCGGGGCTTTCAGGATCTCAAGCGCTATAGAGGTTGCATTGACAGTCGCCGTATTGATGATCTTGCCCAGATCTATGTCTTCCGGTTTTTCCTTTGAGTTAATAATTGCGATACCTTCTGGTTTCAAACCCGATACAACATCTATGGTATCAAGAAGTGAATCGTCAAGCACAACCACGCAGTCGGGATTATACACCTGCGTTTTACTGAATATTTTTTTAGAATCTATCCGCGTGAAGGCAAGAACAGGAGCGCCACGTCGTTCAGCTCCGAAAAAAGGGAATGCTACTGCATAATTTCCTTCATTTACCGCAGCCTCTGCAAGGGTCTGGGCAGCCATGACCGCCCCCTGCCCACCCCTGCCATGAAACCTGACTTCGAACATGCCTTTTTTATTCACAGGAGCCGGGTAAAAGTACATTCCCGCAATCACTGCATACGAATCTCGGGAGACCTTTTTTCAACATCTTCACAGGCACGGGATATCCTCCTTCCCAGATCGGAAGGTCGATCCTAAATGCATGTCCCATACACAGCCCTTTACCGCACATTATGCAGATAGATACGGATTCTTCCACAATTCCACTTTCTGCGCATTGATAACATTTCAGCATAGCGATCACCAGTTTTCCTTCAAAGCCTCATGACAGGGCGGGCACATTATTCGTTTCATGTTCTCGATATCTTTTTCAAGCCTTACCGGATAGTCACCCTTCCATACGGGCGTTTGTTCATATATCGCATGATCCATGCAAACTCCCATACCACATACGATACAGACTGCAACTGCGTCCGTATCTTTTCCCATTTTAGCACAAACGTAACATTTCATACAATTTCACTCTCCTCCACTTGCCAAAAGTCCTTCTTTTATCAATAGATCACTTCTTACCGCATGTGATGATTCTATTTTTTGGCCCAATATCTGCCGGATCTCTTTTGCCAGTTCATTTAATTTGATCCTTGAACAGGTCTCACCTCGCGTTATTCCGCTTACGATCGCGACAACGGTTCCTTCTGTTTCCGGATTTTTGGGTCTTACGAGTTTTGTTTTAATACCTGCTTTTGCGAAATCCTCAAAATCAATTGGATATTCACAGGCTATTACTGCGGGAATATTTATATATTTCAATATTTTTTTTGTTTTTGAGAGTATATGGGAATTCACATTTCCCATATTGAGCAGTACGATTTTATGCCTTGCAATCTGTTCTATCTCTTTAGCGGTCAAACCGAAATTTGCTCCATAGCCTTTTGAAATAGTGGAAGCTCCGACATCGTCCATGGGCACACCTGCGCCAGCCTCAAGCACAAGGACACTGACCTGTATGCTTTCCCGCCTGAGTCCCTGCGTTATTTCACATACCGGTTTTGTGATATGCCTGCGGCCAGGTGACATGGCAATAGCTACCACATCAGGTCTTGCAGCTTCAGAAAGGGTTCCTCTCTGGGCAAGACCTCCACCCCGCCCAAGACCCATTGTTTCTCTGCAATCCACTAATTGCGTTTCTCTTCCGAACATGTTTATTTATTTATCCCGAGTGTTGTCTCCCATATATCTGCATGGCCTTCTTCATCTGAAAGGATCTCCTCGAGCATGAGTCTTGTTACCGGATCATTTTCCTCGATGGCAAGTTTGATATGCTCTTTATATTGCTTTATTGCAGAATTTTCCTTTGCAAGGTCATCCTGTATCATTTTCTTCAGGTCACCGCCCTCTACAATGGGCTCAGGCTTTTTTGTGGGGATCCCGCCAAGGTAGACAATACGCTCGCCCAGCTTCTCTGCATGCCCCATTTCACTTTTTGCGGTTGATTTGAAAATCTCAAGTATAGCAGGGCTTTCCATTCCCTCTCCCTCATAATGATGTTTCATATATTGTATGATCGCGCTCAATTCGGCTTCTCTGTCCTTATTCAATGCATCTATTATTTTCTGGTTCATTTTATCCTCCATCTAACTGAATATCATTGATTAATCAATGAATATTAACGTGTTTATATCTCTATTTAATGTCTTCTTCTTCCAGGCATACAACCATGACCGCTTCCATGTTCTTCTTCTTTACTATCTATAAGTTTCAGGGCTCTCCTGCATGCCGCTACGCCTGGCGCTCCTGAAGTGATAAAAACCACATTCATTGTTTCCATTATTTCTTCCCTGGTCGCACCGTGGTTGAGTGCGCTCCTCATCTGTGATTCACAACAGGGTTCACATCTCTGTGCTGCCACGACGGCAAGTGACATCAAAACTTTTACCCTGGCAGAAAGAGCGCCGTCCTCCTGTATATTATCATCGCATTTTTTATAATGTTCAAACAAATCGGGATTCATTTCACCCATCATGTTCATTATTTCGGGAGTAAATCCCATTTTACCTTCTATGCTATCTATTATTTCTTTAGGTTCCATATTTTTCTCCCATAGTATCTTTGTTTAGAGTTTATTTAATCTTTTGCCTGTAATTTACACCTATTGAAGATCAATGACTTTCTTTAAGCCTTCTTCTGCTTCTATTGCGAGTTTGCTTAGTTTATCATACCCCGATAGGGAGCTTGCAGTGCTTAATGCAACAGTTGGTTTATAGAGTGAAACTTTAGTTTTTCCTTTGTCGGAATAAACAATAATCTTGCAGGGAAGGATCAAGCCTGCCTGCTTATTTATGGAAAGCCCCTGATGGGCAAGACCCGGATTGCATACATCCAGAATAATGTAATCATCATATTCAATTTTCAATTTTTCTGCAAGGATCTTTTTGACATCAATGACGCTCAATACTCCCCATTTATTAGCTTTGAGGTCTTCTGTAAGCTTTTCCATTGCGGATTTCACACTGAGTTTTGTTTCTTTTGTGTAATCAATCATAACTTCCGGCTCCATTCTCTGTGTTTGTCTTTCAAGTGTAATAAATGGTTGGTTTGAAGAATCGGGCTATTAACGGAGATATCGCCCGGATTTCTTTATGTGTTTTCCAAAAGCCAGACCAGCTACCACTCCGCTTAAGTGTGCGCTTCTTGCCACCAGGTCACCGCTTGAACCTATGAACAAAAGGTCAAAAAGAGCAAAAAATATCAAAGCATATGTTATCTTCATGCGAATAAAAAAAAACAAACCAACCTCGATATCAGGAGCAAGAACAGCCAGACATGCAAATATTCCGAACAAGGCGCCGCTTGCTCCTACAGCAGATGTATCATGCCCAATAATATAAATAGACCAAAATGAATAACCCAGAGCTGCGATTAATCCTGAAATGAAATAGACATACAAAAATCTTTTTCCTCCTATTCTTCGCTCAAGCTCAGGCCCGAAAAAAAACAGGAACATCATATTAAATAGAAGATGTATCCCATCGGCGTGCAAAAACATATGACTGAAAAGAATCCATGGGCGGGTGAAAATATCCGATGGGACAAGCGCAAAATAATAAAAATAAATATTTTTGCCAATTATATTCTGGATAACAAAAGAAATGAGAACAATTATAAGAATAATCAGCGAATAATTACTTTTAACTGCAGATATAATATTATTCAATGAATTCAAGAGAGGATTTGGTTTCCGTCTAACTACAGAATCCCTCTTATAAAATATCCCGGTATCACCTGATCTAGATTTATAATCTAAAAGCCCTGGACAATTGTGTGATTCGGGAAGCCGGTGGTTATAACAATAAGAATTGCCGCAGAATTTGCATGTGAACGGCATGGGGTCCCTGAAACTACAATAATAACATTCTTTTGCCATAAATATCAAATTTTTTGATTTTCAATAATCTTAATAAGACCCAGGGTTATTAATTTGTTTGGATATTACTTCCTTTACAAATCTTCCCTTCAAGAATACATAGACTTCTATTGATTTACCCTTCAAATACTGCCTCATCATCCTGTCATACATCTGCTTGCTGTTTCTTAGACCATTTTCTTTGAAATATCTTTCTATCTCTTTGATGAATCCAAGTTTTTGCCTGAGAAATCCGGATTCATAGTCCTTTACGGATTTCAGTATTTCTTCACACATTTCATTGCTTATTTCATTGTGATACAATCCATGCAGATTCAGACCGCTTATTTGCCGGAATTCAATATTTCCTTCTTCATCAGGCTCCCTGTGAAGCATATATGGGTATATTTTGCATACCCATGGACGAACTTCATAATGTTCACATCTTGTGCCAGTATAGAATATACAATCCCCGTTTTGTTTTGTTTTCAATGCATAACCCATTACATAAAATCTTCCAAGATTGTCACACAGGTCAAAATACGGCGCAGGCCTGAGAAATTCCCGCCCGGCATTTTCAATTATCCTCTCTGAATCATCATCGAGTAAAAAGACATGATCGTTAAATTCACTCGTACAGCACCTACCGCAGAAATCGCAAACAAATCCCACTTCACAGATTATTCTCAAATAATCTTCATCAGGAAATGAACTAATATACTCTATTTCTTTTTCAATATCAACTGAATTCATTATTGATTTAATCAACTCTTCCTGATAAATAGTTATATTCACATATAAAATAATGATGAAAAAAATGATAAGTTATATAAAGCATCAAGTTAAAAGTGATTTATTAAAAACGGGAAAAACGGGTTACAAGTATAGGATAGATAGGTTATGAGAGGTATCATTGAATGTCTCTAAGCAAGAAAAATTATCCACTATTAAAAAATAAATACATATTGATTTTAGCGATTTTGTTATCGTTATATATCGGTGCCGCTACTGCCCAGGAAGATGTTTCATGTTATCATTGCCACACTAAAGTGGTAACTGAATTCAGGAACAATATTCATTATGATAAAGGATTTAACTGTGCAAGCTGTCACGGAGGAGCAGAAAAATCCAATTCCAGTTTGATCTCCAATTCTGTAATGTCAGGTGATTTTGTGGGCAGACCCACAAGGAACAATATCACTGATATATGCTCAAAATGTCATATAAAGGAGACCCAGGATTATAAGACAAGCATTCACTGGGACGCGATCCAAAAAGGCCATCCAGAGGCTGCAACCTGTACCGATTGTCATGGAATACATGAGATCCGGTCTATAAAAGATCCTAATTCTTCATCTAATCATCAAAACAGTCCTGTGACATGCGCCAAGTGTCATTCAAATAAGGAAATGATGAGTGCATGGTATTATGGCATTAAGACTGACCGATTTGATACATATAAGGAATCTTTCCACTGGAGAGCGCTTGATAAGGGCTATACGCTGGTCGCAACATGCGCTGATTGCCATGAGAATCATAAAACGAAATCCCATACAGATCCTACGTCCAGCACTTACCCTGAAAATCTTCCTAAAACATGCGGAAAAGAGAATTGCCATGTTGGTGTGAATTTTGATGCTAAGGTGGCGGGAGGGCTCGTCCATGATAAAGAGTCTTTGCACACAGCTGAGCTAAAGTGGAATAAAACGGACCTGGATCCTCATATGAAAGACTATTTCCTGGGTCCATTTGACCTTGCATACTGGATAGCAATATTTTTCAAGATATTGACCACTACCGTGATAGGTTTCTTTACTGGAATGGTCATTCTTGATTTCTTATCAAGACTCAAGATCAACAGGAGATTTTAGGATATGTCAAGGCAAAAATCAATTGAAGTTTTAGAGTCTAAAAAAAATGGAGAAAGAAATATGGGTGAAATTTTTTTTAAAAGGTTTACTTTCAATCAACTTGCACAGCATTGGATAATGATCGGGACTTTCATGCTTTTAGTAATAAGTGGGATGCCCCTGAAATTCCCGGATGCGTGGTGGTCCCCGGTAATTATCAATCTCCTTGGTGGATTTGCAATGAGGACACAGATACATCATGCTGCTGGTATAGGGATGGTCATACTTGGCGTATATCATGTCGTATATCATATTTTTGTTGATAAGGAATCATTACTTGATAGAAAAGTTTGGCCTGCGTTAAAGGATGCAAAGGATTTCTGGCAGACAATAATGTTCTACCTTGGAAAAGCTGACCCACCAAAATATGGAAGATATAGCTGGAAAGAGAAATTTGATTACTGGGGCGCATTCTGGGGAATGGTAATGCTTTGCGTAACTGGCCTAATAATGCTATATCCATTCCAGGCTATGGAAGTAATTCCATATGCTTATGTGCATCTTTCCACTATCGTTCACACAGATGAAGCATTACTGGCTACGCTGTTCATATTTATTGTTCACTGGTGGAATGTTCATTACTCCCCTGAAGTATTCCCTATGTCAAAAGCATGGCTTACAGGCAACCTTTCAGAGGAACAGATGAAACACGAGCATCCTCTTGAGTACGAAGAGGCAATGAGACAGATGAATGAAAAAGGAGATAGCTCTTTTTCCAGGTAAAATTTCATCACTGTTTGCCAGCCGGCCTGGCAGATAGTTTTTCTTTTTTTGTATTCAAAGTGAACAGCTTTATTTTCTTTCAGGATATCACTTAGCAGTCCTTTACAATGCTCTTTAACCCTTGATGCCCTTCCTCTTCCAGCAAGTATTCATGGATCGATGTGACCATAGAAAGTGGTGTCAATCCCCGGAAATCCTCAGGCTGCATACGATTTAGCCACTCTTTTTCTGCCAACTTTGTACTAAAAGTGTGTGGGCCTTTACAAGATTTTTTCTGGCTCTTGTAGAATAGTATATCTCTTCGCATTCACAACATTTTACGTATGCTTGGGAACTCTCATTCATCAAAACATAGAAATAAAAATTTTCTAAATCATTATTTCCACATATTTCACACGGAACGAATTCTTCTATTAATTCACTAACTTTCATAATAACTCCCAATATTAAAGAGTCTGTGCTCATATAAATAATGCATAGCTTTTTTAATGGCACAATCCAAAAATCAGTGATTGTAATTTTTCTCGAAGAGATTTAAACCAATCTCGTAACAATGCGCCATGTGATGAAAGCGTTTTCATCGACTATTTGCTATTTCAGCAGGATCTACCATCATAGAAATACTTAACTCAGATTGAATATTTAAAGGACACATTCATGAAAAATACATTTGCTGACAGAATGAAGAATACCCGTAAGTCTTTCATCAGGGAGATATTGAAAGTTACACAACAACCGGAAGTGATATCATTCGCCGGTGGACTACCAAACCCTGGCTTTTTCCCGGTGGAAGAAATTGCATCAGCTTCCAAAAAGGTTTTGGAGAATGATGGCAGGAATGTTCTTCAATACAGTACGAGTGAAGGATATTTACCTTTAAGAGAGTTCATTGCTGAAAGATATCTTATAAAGAGCGGGTTAAAGATAGAACCTGACGAGATATTAATTACAAATGGTTCGCAGCAGGGTATTGACTTAATTGGAAAGGTTTTCTTGAACAAAGGAGATAGAGTTATTATCGAGAGACCTGGATACCTGGGAGCCATTCAAGCATTTTCTATCTTTGAACCAAATTTTCGGCCTGTTCCTCTTCTCGATGATGGAATAGACACTGATTTACTGGATAAAGCGCTAAGAGAAGATAATGCAAAGCTCCTTTACACCATTCCAAATTTCCAGAATCCATCCGGGATTACCTACTCCGGGCAAAAAAGAAAAGATGTTGCCAATATTCTCGAAAAGCATAACGTCATCTGTGTTGAGGATAATGCATATGGTGAATTGAGATTTACGGGGGAAGATTTGCCTTCCATCAGGAATTATCTGGATAATATAATTCTTTTAGGTTCGTTTTCGAAAATAATCTCCCCGGGATTGAGAATCGGATGGATATGCGCCGGAAAAGAAATAATGGAGAAATTGATTGTCGTTAAGCAGGCTGCCGACTTGCATTCGAATTACCTTTCGCAGAGGATTGTTAATCAGTACCTGATGGATAACGATATAGACGAACACATTATGAAAATAAGGGTTGCTTATGGAAAACGGCGAGATTTGATGATTGACATGATAGCTGAGTACTTTCCAAAGGAAGTCAGATATACAAAACCAGAAGGCGGGATGTTTATATGGGTAACGCTTCCCGGGAGGGTTTCATCAATGGATCTATTTGAGCTTGCAGTTAAAGAGAATGTTGCATTCGTCCCTGGCAATCCATTTTATGTTTATGATAGTAGCAGAATTAACACGTTGAGATTGAATTTTTCTAATTCTGATGAAGAGCAAATTGAAGAGGGAATTAAACGGCTGGCAAGATGCTCGGAAAGACTGTTGGAAAATGTTAATTAACCTTGCATAAGATATTTTTATCTTCATTTCCTAATCCAACCCCTCTTCCCACTGGTGAACAGCACACCCACGTCCAGCCATATGCCGTCCCTGGTTCTGAGGGTTTCAACTTCGTCCAAATGCTCGCGTTTGAACCGTTCCTGGTCTTTCGTGGAAAGCTGGCTCACCATCCTGCGGAACCCTGCGTTCCAGACTACATCCCACCACTGTTGTGCGCTGTCCAGATGATAGCCCACGTTTTTCCGGGTGACGATGATATTCGTAAGCCCTGCATGCTCAAAAAGCTGCATGCAGCCCATCTCAGACGCAATGCGTTTCCAGGTCTGTGGGGGCATCTGCACACCGTATGCCTCAAGCCGTTCGTAGAACATGTCCTTCAAGGGATGAAAGTAGTTTTCCTGAAAATTGGAGATCATGATCCTGCCGCCAGGCTTGACCGCAGACGCGATGTGCGAAAGCTGGTTTTCCATATCCTCGACAAAGAAGATTCCGAAGGCGCAAACCGCGACATCGAAGAGACCGTCTGAGAATTTCAGATTTTGCATGTCACGCTCTATGAACTCGACATTGCGGACATCGAGTGAAGCCGCCTTACGCCGTGCCTGATCGAGCATGCCTGATGAGAAATCCACGGCTGTTACCTGTCCAGTCGCCAGAAATTTAGCTATAGCCAGTGCCGCATTCCCGGTTCCACAGGCAACATCGAGCACATTCTCGTTGCCTTGCAATCCTAGAAGGACAGGCATGTGCTCAGCGCTTGCCTGAAAGAAGCGGAGAGCTTCGCTGTCGTATCCACCGGATACTGTGTCGAAAGTCTCTTTTAACATTGCTTTGAGTTGCTTTTCGTCCATATACGTCCCTTCTTTCAGAGTAAACTCAAATCCTTTTATAACTCATCCCTATTAAAATCATGCTCAACCAGTAACTATTTATTTACCCATCATCAATCTAACAATGTTCGTATTCAAACGAATAAACCCAAATAGGAAAAACTACAAAAAATGATCCCTGAAAATTTCAAACCAAGGAAAGACTTCAATACCCGCCTTGAAAATGCAAAAACCCTGCCAGACATCTTTGAAGTGGTGAAGGCTGCGGTATGGGAATGCCAAAGAAAAAGCCGTGGAGGCCTGATGCTGGGACTTGCCAATCTTGGTAATCATCCAGAAGGATTTTTCGGGGCTTTCTATCCAGTTGGCTCAAATGTTATTGTTATGAATAAGATCCCTCTTGAGAGAATAAAAGAGACAAGACTTGAGCTTTACAAACCTTATGCTTTCCATGTCCTTCTCCATGAATACCTGCATACACTGGGCTATATGGATGAAAGCGGTGTCAGGCAGATGGCCCATAGTATCACAAAGGGGGTATTCGGGGAGGAGCATCTTGCGACAAAGATCGCTGCGAATACGGCGCACTTTTTCCATAATCTCGTTTATCCTGGTGCAACCTGGCAGCCGGATGAGTTCAAAATGGAACTTGTGGGTGGTTTTGACAGGGGAAGCGCGAGTTATATTTGTTGATAGGTGGATGGATGCATGGTTGAATCTAAATAATCTTGGCTTGAGGCAAAATTATTTTTTTAGTTTGGTTATCCAGTAAATAAAAGTTATGGTTATAAAAAAGATAATTGGAATCAATATAATATTATAAGAAAAAGGCTTTTTCACAGTATCTTTCGGGATTTCACCAGTCCTTATTGGCGATGGGCTGGAAATAATTGTTTGTATGGGTGTAGCCGGTTGTACCGAAGGACTGTATATCACCTGGATTTTTTCTGCAATATTATTCCCATTCGTATCCCATGCAGTTATTGTAATATTATTTGTCCCTTCTTGAAGCTTGACCGTTTGATCCCATAACTCTCTTCCAGAAAAGTTCCCATTTACCAGAACTTCATTGATTCCATTTTTATCAGAAGCAGTACCTGAGATGTTAATTACTTGTTTTGAAAATATTTCACCATGCACTGGTCTTTCGATTATTATCTGCGGAGGAATGGTATCAGGGACTTTGAAGATATGCCATGTGTCACCCGATGCCGCATAGATATAATCACCAGATGGATGGATAGCAATAGCTGCTCTATCTTTTATTTCATTGATAAAAAAAGTATCGGTATTATTTGGTGCGTAAGGGTTGCTGACATCCAGCAGGTTATATTCTGATGTCCCATCAGCCCTGGCAAGATAAACATTATTTCCTTGTATAGCTATGTCATATACGTTTTTTCCGAGGGAATGAAAGACTTCTTCTGGTTTTTCCGGATCGGATACATCAATAATATAAAATCCGGCTCTTTTTTCCGCACTCAGGAACACATAATTTCCTGAAACTTCAATTGATATCCCCGCCCATCCTTGAAGAGTTCCACTAATATTGGATTTTAAGACATAGAACATTCCGGCAAGTCCTGGATTTATTCGATTGCTAAAATTAAAAATAAGAAGTCCAGTGTTTGTATCAGCGACATACATATATTTTTCAGTTACTGCAACATCATTTGCATTGTCCAGATTATGGATCTGGCGTAATTTTGTTGGATTTTCAGGATCACTGATATTGAGCACATATATCCAGCTTGGACCTGATGCCATATACATGCGGTCTTCCAGAATAGTTATCCCATAAACCCTGCCATCAAAATCTGTAACTTTATTTACTGACCTGGGCTTTTCAGGGTTGCTTACATTGTATACAAGGAGGGAGTTTCCATCAGCAATAAACATGTATTCCTTATAGAATTCGGCATCATGAGGGTCGTCTGTTGTGAAAATGCCAACTTCTATCAGGTTTTTCAGGGATTCACATTGTGCTGAACTAACGATTAAACTCAATGTCAAAATAAATAAAATAAAGATCCTGACCATAGCCCTCATAATAATATTATGGAAGCAGTTAATATTTATAATTTTCCAGCACTATGAAGATTAATGAAAAAAATCCCCCTGTAACCGATCCTGACAAAAGGTGGAATATTGACATAAATCGATATAGGGGTTCTCTTCTTTGAAGGCTACATACAGATATAAGGATGAGTGAGATAAAAAGAACACACTATCACAAATGTGAAAATTTATCTCACTACATCTCACTTAATTTGTAATGTTTGTGAATATCAATCATACCTAACCTTATATTTGTGTGTTCTCACAATAAAATAATATGAGTAAAGAAAAATCAAAGTCAATACAGGTCGTTAACAGTGAGCCGGATATAGCTGATCTGTTTGCAGAAATGCTTCTATCGGATGAAAATGACTACATAGTCACCACAACATTTACGGGAAAAGGGTGTCTTTCGGGAATTAAAAAAAATAAACCTGATATGGTTTTGATGGATATCGAACTAACTGATATGGATGGATGGGATTTGATCAAAAAAATAAAAATGAATAATCCGGATATGCCAATTGTTGTGATAACATCAAAAATACCCAGGATCAATGATGTGCTTCGATTATCCAATGTGTCTGATTATCTAATGAAACCTGTTACACTGGATGGCCTGCTTATGGCTGTGAAAGATGCTCTTGAAATCCCCCCTCTTCTTGACCAATGTTATAAAACAGTCAAAAATTACAAACAAAATGAGAATATGGTGTATTTATTCTACTTATTTAAACAAAACATCATAGATCGTAAACGATTTATCCTGATGCGGCAGCTCTATCCCACTAAAAAACTTGTAAATGACCCTGAAAGCAAGAAGAGTTCGATGAAATGATTATAATCTTTTCTTCTGGAAATGAAGGGGATGGGCAAAGAACCATTACAAATCCTGGTACTGCAAAACACGTAATAAATTAAAAAGTCTCATATTTCTTATGAATCTATACGACATCGCAACCAGCAACAAGCCTCTGTTTTGGATTATTGAGCTGGACAATAAGAAGGCGGTCATTTTTGCTATATGCAATGTTATTTTGCGTTGTTAACACAACATTGCAATCAGAACCAGGAGGCGCCTGCGTTGCGTCTTTTCCAGCGATCGTCATGCCTGTGATGGTTGCAGGAATATCCTGGAGTCCGGCAAAAAGGTGGACTGCATCGCCCACACCCAATCCTGGTGTGAATTTTGTAAGGTGGCATTTCAAATTGAATTTCGAAGAGATTTCCTCTTTCTGGGATATCATATACCCGCGGTCAAATTCCTTGGACTGCACTCCTTTTAGCGCAAGTCCCACTCTTGTTCCGGCAGGAGCTGATTTCATATCAACATCGTTACTCTGTATTGAGCGAATTTCTGTTTGTCTCTCTGTTGGATAGAGCGTCAACTTGTCATGTTCCTTGATAGTACCCTGCGTCACGATTCCCAGCACAACACATCCCATACCTGTGACATTAAAGAAGTGGTCAACTATGATCCTTGGCGGCTGGTCTTTCTTTGCAGCATATGCATTTCGCACCTCTTCACTGAGTGCGAAAATTTTTTCCTTGAGACTCTCAAGACCCTCGAAGGTCGTATTCGAAACTGCAATAGTCTCCCATTTTTCAAGGTTTGTACCTTTTGCGATTGTCTTAATTTTTTCAGATAATTCCGAAATAGCGGCAGGATTGGATTTATCCGACATTGTTATTACGAATAATCCGCGTTTATTGCCCAGCAGGTCAAGAGCAATGATGCACTCTCCCACCTGCGCATTAAGGCCGCTTGAAGGAACGCAGACAAGTGCGATATCCGAAAGATTGATCGCCTGTATAAGCGTTTTAAAGGAGGATGGATAACCGATTGCATCCACGAACGAATATATCCTGTCCCCTTTAACAAAATTGTAGAGTGTTATATCGGACTCAGTGCCTTTTTTCCCTAGCTTTCCTACAAGGCTTGTCCTGCCTGATTTTTCACTTCCTATGATTGCAACATTGGCCATAATATCTATGCTGTAATAAGCAGGAACCTATATGAAATTGGCGTTCAGGCAGTGTTTTTTTTCAACCTTAATCGGCGCGATAATTAGAAAAGTTGAAATAGCTTTTTTTTTTCACGATATTCCTTTATAGCTTCACAAACCAAACATATTATGGAATGTTAATTATGAGCGACAAAAACCAAACATCTTCAAAACACCAGAAATTAAACGGAGAAAAGAAGAAACAGAAAAGTGGATGGATCTCAAGAAGTTCTGGTTCTGGAAAGAAAGAACAAAAAGATTCAACGATTGTATATACAAGAAGACCAAATGAAACATACGAGGAATATTTGGCTTCACTGGAAACTCCAGAAGAATAATCTTTTTAAAATATCAATTTACGGATAAACCGACTTTTCTCAGGCTGATGCAAAATACTAAATATATTGAAATATCAAAGATAGGAGAGTAACAATGACCAGGATACAATTAACCGATGGAGTTTACTGGGTAGGTGTCATAGATTGGAACCTTCGAGATTTTCACGGCTACACAACGCCGCGCGGGGGAACATACAATGCTTATCTGATTGTGGATGAAAGAATAGCGCTGGTTGACACCGTAAAACACGGTTTTAGCGAGGAAATGGTCGAAAGGATAAAAGAAATCATAGACCCTTCAAAAATAGATTATGTCATCTCAAACCATGTTGAGATGGACCATTCCAGCTCCCTGCCGGAAATCATGAAGATAGCAGTAAATGCGCAGGTCATAGCCACTGAAAAGGGGAAACATGGATTGCTCCGATATTATAGAGGCAACTGGAATTTCAGGACTGTCAAAACAGGTGATGAACTGGCACTTGGAAAAAAGACCCTGTCCTTTATCACAGTGCCGATGCTCCACTGGCCTGACAGCATGTTCACTTATCTGAAGGAAGATAAAATACTGCTTTCCAACGACGGATTCGGACAACACATTGCCACATCGTTCAGGTTCGAGGAAGAGATGTGTAGCCTTATAGGGTATGAATGCGATACTGTGATGGACGAAGCAGCGAAGTATTATGCCAATATCCTGATGCCGTTTGGAAATATTATCCTTAAAAAGCTTGAGGAGATCCAGAAACTTGGCATTGAGATAAAAATGATAGCGCCATCGCACGGCATGATATGGAAAAATCCAGGCAAAATAATCGATGCATATCTTTCATGGTCCAAAGGGATATCGAAACAGAAAGTGCTTATCATTTATGATACCATGTGGAATAGCACTGAGTTAATGGCGCAGGAAATCCTGAGGGGCGTAGCTGATTCAGGCGTGGAAGTATCTCTCTTTCACCTGCGCAGGAATGAGTGGAGTGAAATAGTAAAGGAAGTGCTTGAAAGCAGAGCCATCATTATAGGTTCACCTACGCTGCACAATGGGATGTTCCCCACTGTTGGGGGCTTTCTGACCTACCTGATGGGCTTGCGGCCAAAGAACAAGCTCTGGACGACCTTCGGCTCCTACGGCTGGGGAGGCGGGGGGGTAAAAGCGGTAAATGAGAAATTGAAGTCGTCAGGATACGAGCCGATCGAGTCGCTGGAAGTCAATTTCAGGCCTGACGAGCAGGACATGGCTAAGTGCTATACTCTGGGGCAGAAGATAGCTTCAATTGTCAAAGCTTAGTTTGTGCGGGTGTGCCGAGGCGCAAAAAAGATAGGAGAGGGCAATTCTTAAAACCCGATAATTGGGAATGGGAGTAGATTGTCACGGCATCAATCCAATATTGCTTTTCCTCACGACTTCGTCATAATTCTTAACCCCGAGTATCTTTTCGATCATTTCCGAATGCTTGCCTTTGATACTTGCAAGCTCAGACGATGTATAATCAGTGATCCCTTTGGCAAATACCTTTCCCTCGCTCTCTATCTCGATAATATCCCCGCGGTCAAACATCCCCGCGACCCTGACAATGCCCGAAGGCAGAAGCCCCATACCTTTTTTAACCGCATCCTTTGCGCCTTTATCAACAATTAATTTTCCCGATGTCTTAGATAAGATTATCCAGCGCGTCCGGTTCCTGGATTTCCTATCCCTGGCAAGGAACAGCGTGCCGATATTCTCACCACTTATGACTTTGATCACCACATCATCGATGGCACTGTTAGCGATTATCATATGGCATCCCGCTATAGAGGTAATTTTGGCTGCCTCTATTTTTGTCCTCATCCCGCCCACACCTTTTGTGCTTGTGGGGCTTCCACCGTAACTTTCAATTTCGGGCGTGATTTTTTCTACAATGCTAATAAGAGAAGCATCCTCATTCTTTTTTGGGTTCTTATTGTATAATCCATCGATATCCGATAAAAGTATAAGAAGTTCTGCCTCAACCTTGCTTGCAACCATTGCCGAAAGCTTGTCATTATCACCGAATGTCGCCTCTATTTCATGCACACAAATAGGGTCGTTTTCATTTATGATTGGAACTACACCTGCATCAAGCAGTGCCGAAATGCTGTTTCTAAGGTTAAGATAGGTCATCCTGTTGGAGAAAGCCTCGTATGTCAACAGTATCTGCGCAACTTTGAGGTCATGTTTATTGAATGCGTTCATCCATTCCTGCATAAGGATGTTCTGGCCTACGGCTGCGGCGGCCTGGCGAAGCGGGATCTCCCTGGGATGCGCTGGCATTTTTAACTCGATGACACCGATACCTATGGCTCCAGAGCTTACGATTATCACGGTTTTTCCGAGTTTTCTAAGATGTGCCACCTGGTTTGCGATGTCTTCGGTCAGCCTGCGGTTAAAGCTCCCATCTTCATTTGATAATGAAGATGTACCGATTTTCAGGACGATTTTTTTCAGGTATTTAAAAAGGTCTTTACGGTCAATATTTTCAATTGAGTCCATATTCATCCCATTTTTTCGGACAGTTCTGCTTTTAGTTTTTTATGGGTGTATTTCCTGGCATTCTTTCCCACATAATCCGCAACCTTATGACCATTACCCAGAAGTGCATACTTATATATAAGCAACCCTTCCATCCCAACAGGCCCGCGAGCATGTATCTTGTTAGTACTAATGCCAACTTCGGCACCTTTTCCGTAACGGAATCCGTCTGCAAAGCGAGTAGATGCATTCCACATCACGCTGGATGAGTCAACAAGGTCTATGAACCTGCTGGCTGTGTTTTTGCTTTCAGTAATGATGGCATCGGTATGATGTGACCCATATTTGTTGATATGGTCGATGGCTTCTTCTATCGAATCCACTATTTTTATTGATAGTATCAGGTCATTGTACTCCGTTTTCCAGTCCTCTTCCGTAGCATGGATCATTGCCTTCAGGAAGCCCATATTTTGAAGAATATCGAATGATCGCTCATCGCATCTTAGTTCTACTCCTGCTGAATCGTATTTCTTTCCCATATCCGGAAGAAAAGTCCCTGCAATATCTTTATGGACAAGCAGTGTTTCCATCGCATTGCAGACCGCAGCGTACTGGACTTTTGAATCATAACAAACATCAAGCGCCTTTTTCATGTCAGCTTCATTATCTACATAAACATGGCATATACCGGATGAATGACCCAACACTGGAATCCGGGTGTTATCCTGGATGTATTTCACGAACTCATTTGAGCCTCTGGGAATGATGAGATTGATGTAATCATCAAGTTTTAGCATCTCGTTTACTTCTTCCCTGGTTTCCATAAGAGCAAATGCGCCATGCGGCATCCCTTCTGTGCTTTCGATAGCGCCGATGAGCACATCAAATATCGCCCTGTTGGAATTACCTGCCTCGCTTCCGCCCTTGAATATTGTGGCATTCCCACTCTTTAAGCATAGCGACATAATCTGCGCAACGACATCAGGACGGGATTCAAATATGACCCCTATCAATCCTATGGGACAGCTTACCTGGTACAGTTCAAGACCGCTATCAAGTTCAAGGGCGCAAAGTGTTTTTCCGACAGGATCATCAAATTTCAGGACATCCCTGACGCCTGCTATCATCTCATCTATTTTTGTATCGTCAAGCTTCAGCCTTTTGACAAGTGAACCTGAGAGCTTGCCGGCCCTGGCGAGTTTTTCTGCCGCTGCTGTGTCAATTTTGTTGGCCAAGATTACTTTCTCTCTGTTTGAATCAAGCGCCTGTGCCATTGCAGCAAGTGCGCTGTTCTTGATGGAACCGGAAACGCTTGCCAGGGGGATGGAAGCGCTTTTTGCAAGTTGGACTTTGGTGAGGATATCTTTGGACATGATCGGAAACCTTAATTGTTATAAGTGAGGTTCTTTTACATCAGATGATTTCTTATAGATTTGTATTTCGATCATACCGGACTTAAATGAATTTCTTTCACTCTTCCAACCAGCCCATTTTCCAATTCAACTTTTATGCCATGCGGGTGGTGGGAAGAATTAGTCAAAATTCTCTTTACAATGCCTCGAGTTATTTTTCCACTTCTTTGATCTTGCTTTAAAACTACCCCGACATTTAGTCCGACTTTAATAGTTCCTCTATTATTACCTTCATTCATAATATGATTTAAAATTGAATTATATGAAGATATACCTTCTTAAAAATCGCTTCTGCAATGCGGCTGCCGGGATTTGAACCCGGGTTAGAGGCTGTTTCCTGATTTTTGCTATTATTGCAAAAGTTCTTGGGAAGCCCCTGTCATAGCCACTAGACCACAGCCGCACTATGAACCAATTTGCCAGATAATAATTCAAGCCATATACATACGTTATTGTTTATTTAACTTTTTGTCAAGGCCAAACCTGGGCAGGATCATTGTATCTACTTTCATTGTATTGCCAGACTGGAAATGATATCATATATCTACGAATTCTCCACTTGCGACTATTTGCACTTTTCCGCCAACGAGTACCTCAATTTCCCCAACCTTTTCTTCTCCTCTCAAATAGATCAATGATGGCCTTCCTATTTCAAACCCTTGTTCAACTCGAATATCGATTTTCCTGCTTTTAAAATAATTGTATTTCACAAGATATCCGGCAAGGCATCCGTTTCCACTTCCCGTTGCAGGATCTTCGGTTATACCATAATATTGCGCAAAAACCCTGACATTTATGTCATTTTCCGCTTGTATCGTTTCAGGACAGAAAACCAGAAGCGCTTTTGCATGCGAATTTCTTATTAATTCAAAATATTTTTCCCTGTCGATCCTGCTCTTTTTCAAAGCCTCCAGCGTTTTAATGGGAACAATGATAAATGGCAATCCTGTGGAAACTTCCCGGACCGGATAAATGTGATCAATATCTGATGCATCGATATTTAAAACATCGGAGATAATCCCGGCATCAAAAACCATCCCCAATGTCGCAGACTTCTGTTTCATCCATAAAACTCCTCTGATATCATTGAGATTGACCGGGATCTGACCGATCTTAAAATTAAGAATGATCGTTTCAACAGGTTTTTTGATTATCTCGTGTTGTATTACATAAGCAGTCCCCAGCGCTGGATGACCCGCAAAGGGAACCTCTTCTTTCGGTGTGAAAATGCGAACATCATATCCGCCATTTCTTTTTTCATTTGATAGAATAAAGGTAGTTTCTGAAAAATTGATCTCCCTGGCAATTTGCTGCATCTTGATATTCGATAGCCCATCAGCATCTTTCACTATAGCGAGCTGGTTGCCAGTAAATTTCTCTTCTGCAAATACATCAACTATATAAAAGGTAAGATTTCCCATTTTCTTTTAATTTTTACTCACTGTATCACAGCGCCTTTATCCGCCGACCCTACCATTTTCTGGTATCGCGCAAGATATCCTTTTGTGACTTTTGGCACCGGGGGCTTCCATGATCTATGCCTTTTATCAAACTCTTCTTTTGAGATCTTAAGGTTCAATATTCGCCCTGGTATATCTATTTCAATGATATCTCCTTCACGGACAAGAGCTATTGGCCCACCTACTGCTGCCTCAGGTGAAACATGACCAATACAGAGTCCACGTGTTCCGCCGGAGAATCGGCCATCTGTGATAAGAGCAACAGAGTCAATAAGTCCCATACCGGCTATTGCTGCTGTTGCAGAAAGCATCTCGCGCATTCCCGGACCGCCTTTTGGTCCCTCGTACCTGATCACAAGGCACTCGCCTGGTTTGATATTCTTTGCCATTATGGCTGCCATAGCCTGTTCTTCACTCTCAAAAACCCGGACGGGTCCTGAATGTTTTAACATTTTCCGGCTGACTGCGGTCTGTTTTATTACAGAGCCATCAGGAGCAAGGTTTCCTCGCAATACAGCGATCCCGCCTTCTGCATGGACTGGAGAATCAACGCTCGCAATGATCTCCTTATTTGCGCACTGATTTATGATAATGTACTCTTTCAGGTTTCCATCCAGATTTTTTCCTGTTACTGTCAATGTATCCATGTAAAGTTTCGATCTCAGGCGCTCCTGTATCGCTGGCACTCCACCTGCTCGTTCAAAGTCGATCAGATATCTATTCCCGCCTGGCCGCAGATTGATCAGGTGAGGTGTCTCTTTGCTGATTTCATCGAATCTCGAAAGCGGGAGGGTAAGACCGTATTCAAGGGCTATTGCAGGTAAATGGAGCGCGGTATTTGTGCTTCCTCCGATTGCCATATCAATGCGTATTGCATTGTCAAGTGACGCCTTAGTTACTATGGATCGAGCTGTTATTCCCTTTTCAACAAGTTCAAGTATCTTCATACCTGAATGCTTTGCGATCCTTGTTTTTTTTGCATCTACTGCATGCGCTGTTCCGCATCCGGGAAGACTCAGGCCAAGCGCCTCGGTAACGCATGCCATTGTATTGGCAGTGAATAGTCCTGCACAAGAACCGGCTCCGCAACAGGAACAATCCTCAAGGATCTTTAATTCCTGGTCTGATATCTTATTATTCTGGCGTTCTCCTACAGCTTCGAACAGTGATATTAAATCGCGTGGTTCATCACCCACGATCCCGGGCATCATAGGCCCGCCTGTTACAACTATAGTGGGTATATCAAGACGCCCGGCAGCCATGAGATGTCCTGGAACGATCTTATCGCATGTTGGTATCATGACCATTCCGTCGAACTGGTGCGCTTCCACCATCACTTCGATGCTGTCCGCTATTATTTCCCTGCTGGGGAGTGAGTTCTTCATGCCGGTATGCCCCATTGCTATACCATCGCATACCCCGATAGTATTGAATTCAAATGGGACGCCGCCCGCCATTCGAATTCCGGCTTTCACAGCCTGCGCAAGCTTATCAAGATGAATATGACCGGGTATGATCTCATTCCAGGAATTCACAACTCCTATAAAAGGCAAAGACATTTCTTCATCTGTCAGCCCGACTGCTTTTAACAAAGACCTGTGGGGGGCGCGCTCAAGTCCTTTTTTGATATTGTCGCTTCTCATGATACCTTTTGTAGATGACCTCAAATATTTTAAATATACCGATAACCAAAAATATCGCGAGCTAAAAAAAGAAATCCGACAAAAATATTGTCGGATATATACCTGCGTTACACTTTTATCGAAATCATCAAAAGATCTGGTCGATTATTGAGCCCCTGTTCCTGCTATTATTCCTGGTAGATGCTACTGCCACTTTGATTTTCTGTTCTACCGAAGAGGCGCTGTTTCTCATTGGATTGCTGTCTGCCTTTGGCCCCATGATCTGCGCTGAATGGATACCTGTCATGATCGCCATGCAGCGTACCTTGCCCTCATATTCCTTCTTTACCCTTGCGCCCCATATAACATTTGCATGTGAGTCGAGTTCATAAGTAAGGGATGAAGCGATCTGTTCTGCCTCATGGAGAGACATATCGGTTCCACCAGTTATGTGGAGCAGGCAACCAGTTGCTCCCTTTGTATCCACATCAAGCAGCGGATGGTTCAAAGCAGCTCTTACTACTTCCTTTGCCTTATCCTGTCCCTTTGCCTCGCCGACAAGCATTACTGCAAGTCCTCCGCCCTTCATTATAGCCCTGACATCTGCGTAGTCCAGGTTTATCAATGACGGCTGGGTGATTGTTTCGGTTATACCTTTCACGGTTTCAGATATCAACTGGTCCATTACTGAGAATGCCTGGTCAATTGGCAGGTTGGGAACATAATCAAGAAGCCTGTTATTATCGAGAACTATTACGGTATCTGCTGCTTTTCTCAGTTCATCCAAACCTTCCTCAGCCTTAAACATCCTTGAGCGCTCAACCTTGAACGGGCTTGTGACCATTCCGATAACTATTGCGCCCTGGTCTTTTGCGACCTGTGCGACTACTGGCGCGACACCTGTTCCTGTTCCGCCGCCCATGCCTGCTGTGACGAATACAAGGTTTGCATCCTTCAGAACATCTTCGAGTGTTCCCCTTGCAAGTTCGGCCGCTCTTCTTCCGACTTCCGGGAACCCGCCTGCGCCCAATCCCCTTGTTATTGATTTGCCGATCAAGATCTTCTTATCTGCCTGGGTGATATCCAGATGGATCTTATCTGTGTTTATCGCAATAGTATCTGCACCTGCAACGCCAATATTGTAAAGACGATTCACTGTATTATTACCGCCCCCGCCGCATCCGACTACAACGATCTTTGGTGTTCCAAATTCATCCATCTCTTCAGACGAGCCACATGCCGCCTGCTTGAAAAGTTGTTCCTTTTCTTTAAATTTTAATGCGTCCTGTACAAATGATTCCATATATTCATCCCCTCAGATGATTGTCTTATATTCCTTCTCTTGTTCTTCTTTTAAGCGCAAGAATGACTCTGCATTCTTTGACTGCTCTTTTGCCCTGTCAAATAATTGCATCCTGCCAACCAATTTTTCACTTCTTTGATCGATTAAATCTCTTATAGCCGTCCTGATTGCTTCGCTAGCGGACGGAAATTCGCCAAACTCAACTAACATGTCGATCATTTTTAATTGCTGTTCCGGGAGCCTTAGTGTAATTCTTTGCATATTTTGGTAGCTCCCTGTGGGAGGTTTGATGAACCCTGAGATTTTCATAGTTTTAGACGGGGTCATCAAAAGTTGCTACAATTGTACGCCATTTGTGCGACACTTGTATGACAGTTGTCTGACATACTGTCTGACGCTATGATATATAAAAGTATCGATTCGTGATATCATTATTATCATGGAATTTTGTTTTCATCTCATCCGAAATCGGGCGCATTGAATATCAATCAACAGAGTTGAATTTTTTTAAAAATAGAAACATAAGGTTACATTTTTATAACTGTAAAAAGTATTAGGTTAAAACGTGATAGAAAAAACCATTGCAGGATTGAAAGTAGGGGACGATCAACCTGTAAGGATAATGGGAGTAATAAATCTTGGCAAAGAGTCTTTTTATAAAAATTCCGTGGTTTCACCCCTTCATGTGCGTGAAGCTGCCCTCAAAATGATAGATGAAGGCGCCGATCTTATCGATGTTGGCGCGCGTTCAACCTGGCCTCTTGCAGCCAAGATATCAAAAGATGAAGAACGCTCCCGCCTGATACCTGCAATTTGCGCCCTTGCTGATATTCCTGTGCCTGTTTCAGTGGATACGATGTTTTCAGACCTTGCAGAAGAAGCGCTTGTCGCCGGCGCAAAGATCATAAACGATGTGAGCGGCTTCACGGCTGATGAAAAAATGATAGACCTGGCTGCAAAATACGCCTGCCCTGTGATATTAATGGCAAGCAATAATATTCCGGGTGATCCTGTGGGAATGAATGCAATTATTGAGTCGCTGGGAAGAATAATTGAACGGGCCGAGAATTGTGGAATTTCGCCTGATTCAATTATCATCGACCCTGCGATTGGAAAATGGACTCCCGGGAAGCTCCCTATCTATGATTACGAGACAATTGATAATCTCAAAAGACTCAGGATTTTTAAAAAACCCATATTAGCGGCAATATCCCGAAAATCCTTCATTGGTGATACATTGAACAAACCTGCAACAGAGAGGCTTTACGGAAGCCTTGCAGCAACAGCAATTGCAGTAAGAAATGGAGCGCACATAATACGAACTCATGATGTAGCGCCAACATTGGACGCCGTAAGGGTAGCGCAAGCAGCAAGAGCAAGGAATCCCGCAGTTAGATCAGGAAGTATTGAAGCTGAATTACTTGAAATCAAAAATATTGATGATAGCCAGAAAGCGATGCTTTCGATAGGTGTGACGTCAACTGGAAGTCAAATAATGAAGAAAAAGACTTTGATCCTGAATATTTTGATCAATAATATAAGCACAACCGAAGCATTAATAATCAAGCAGGAGATGCTGGCTAGAGGCGGAGATGCAGCCCTAACGCGTGAAGCTGTTTCTCATGAAACCCGGAAATTGAGTCTCATAATTTCAGGAACACAGCTCCAGGTTGAACGTCTTATAAATAAAATACGTCGCCAGGTAAGAGAGCTTCCCACAATTGCAGATATGCTGACCGAATTGATGAATAAGAACAACGATCCTTTTTTTAAATATTCAAGATAAGAATGATAATTTCAAGGCAAAAAGAATTTGATGATATCCTGCAAATGCTCAGTGAAAAAAACATTTTCATAATCGGCTGCGGTAAATGCGCGAAAAAACAGCACGTTGGCGGAGAACCTGAAGTTATTGACATGAAAAAAAAACTTGGAGCTGCAGGAAAAAAAAATATTACCGGATGGACGGTTTTAAGTTCAGCTTGCAGTATTAATTCATGGAACGATATATTGTCACAGAATCCGGATATTAAGATGTCTGACGCTCTCCTTGTATTGTCATGCGGGGGAGGCGTTTCTGTGATCTCAGGATTTGCGGGGTTGCAGGTTTATCCTGCTCTTGATACTGAATCCCTTGGGGGAGTATGCTGTAATGAAGTCGTAACAGAACAATGCGCCATATGCGGGGATTGCACAATCTGGCTATACGGGGGGATCTGTCCAGTTATCCAGTGCCCAAAAAGTTTATTGAATGGGCCTTGCGGCGGCGCGTTTGAGGGGAAATGCGAAGTTGATAAACGCTTGTGTGCCTGGGACAAGATATTTGAAAGGCTAAAAAATCTCGGGAAACTTGAAAATATAGAAAATATCCATGAGCCAAAAGACCACATGAAAAAAGCCAGGGTGAAAAAAACGTGAGCTTCATTTCAAAATTACGATCCGGAAAATTCATGATCACAGCAGAGATCAGCCCTCCAAAAGGAACAGATACATCCCGGATGGTAAGAGACGCTACCCTGTTAAAAGATATGGCTGACGCTGTAAATGTGACTGATAACCAGAGGGCTGTTATGAGGATGAGCCCACTTGCAGCATGCAGTATCCTCCAGGAAAAAGGTTTTGAAACAATTATGCACATCACCTGCAGGGACAGGAACAGGCTTGCGCTCCAGTCTGACCTTATGGGGGCCTGGGCTCTTGGAATAAGAAATGTGCTCGTGATGTCAGGAGACCATCCTTCAAAAGGCGATCATGAAGGAGCAAAACCGGTTTACGATCTTGACTCTGTGCAGCTTCTTGGAATTATACAGAAGCTCAACCAGGGAATTGATCTTTCGGGAAATAAACTTGAAGGACGTACGGATTTCTGCCCGGGCGCTGTAACAAATACTGAATTAGGTGAAGCAGGACTTTTAAAGCTCAGGAAAAAAATAAAAATGGGAGCAAGTTTTCTTCAAACACAGGCTGTATTTGATGTAACAAGATTTTCTGAATTTATCGAAAAAACCGATGAAATAAGGTCAAAACAATCAAAACAAATAAAGATAATCGCCGGGGTAATACCTTTTATATCAGAAAGGAGCGCGCTTTTTCTCAACAAGGTTCCCGGTATAAGAGTTCCTGATGATATGATCAAACAGATAAAAGACGCAAAAAATCCTGAAATTGAAGGCATGAAAATTACTGCGGAAATAATAAAAGAATTACGAACAATGTGTGACGGTGTCCATATTATGCCTATAGGAAATCATGAAAATACGGGCAAATTGCTCGAAATGGCAGGCTTAATATGACAACGCAGCTTGAACATGCAAGGGATGGAACCGCAACAAAACAAATGGAAGCAGTCGCAAGGAATGAAAATATTGATATTGATACCCTCATTTCGCATATTTCAAATGGAAGTGTCATAATAATGAATAGAGGGAATAATAATGGCGATGTGTCTGTTGGCATCGGTAAAGGCCTCCTGACAAAAGTCAATGTAAATTTAGGTACATCTACCTTAAAGATCGATCCGGATGAAGAGGTAAAAAAAGCCCGCATTGCACAGAAGTATGGCGCTGACACTATAACTGATCTTTCTATGGGCGGGAATATTTCCCATATTCGAAAGTTGGTAATGGAAAATACAACGCTTCCCATAACAACTGTTCCAATTTACCAGGCTGCGGCCGAAAAAGGTCTTGGGAACCTTAATTGTGATGATTTCATCAAGAACTTAAAAAAGCAAGCTGATGAAGGCATTAGTTCTTTTGTTCTTCACTGCATCGATAAGAAAACACTCGATATAATGAAAAAAGGAAAACGCATAATGGGTGTTGTATCAAAAGGCGGATCAATAACAAGCGCTTATATGATGCTTAATGATTGTGAAAATCCTTTCATTTCGAATTTTGAGGATGTCCTGGAAATACTCAGGGAGCATGATATCGTGCTCTCGCTTGGCAATACCATGAGAAGTGGATGCATACATGATAAACGGGATAAAGCACAAATTGCAGAGATAAAACAGAATGTTAAACTTGCAAAAATTGCAAATGGGGCTGGCGTCCAGGTAATAATAGAAGGAATGGGCGGACATGTCAGGGCTGACAGGATAGCTGAGTATGTCAGGTTCCATAAAAAACAATCCTGTCATCCTCTCTTTGTTGCCGGGCCGCTTCCTACTGATGTTGCTGTGGGATATGATCATATTGCAGGAAGCGTCGGCGCAAGCCTGGCAGCCGGAGCGGGGGCTGATTACCTGTGTTATATAACGCCATCTGAGCACCTCGGTCTTCCATGCCCCGAACAGGTACGGGAAGGTCTCATTGCTTTTAAGATAGCAGCACATATTGGCGACTCAATCAAATACGGGCCTGCGCAAAGGGACAGGAGCCTTGCAAGAAAAAGGGCGATGCTTGACTGGGAAGGGCAGATGAAATATGCTATTGACAGCGACAGGGCAAGGGAGTTGGCGCCGGAGGAGGGACCCTGTACCATGTGCGGGGATTTTTGTGCGATTAAGATCATGAAGGAGTTCATATAGAGTAATGATGCTGCAGAATATCTTTTTCAAATAAAAAAATAATACACAATCTCATAAGTCAAATAAAACCAACGCAAAAGGAATTGAAAACATGCAGTTAATCGGTATAAAAACACCTCTTATAGTACCCGGCGATGATATCGCAGAAGTTTTGTGTGATGCTATGGAAACCGCAAGCATAACACCGCAGGAAAATGATATTTTTGTCCTTGCAGAATCTGCGGTCGCAACAGCAGAAGGTCGTGTCGTAAATTTAGAGGAGGTCAAACCCTCAAAGAAAGCCATTGAACTCTCAAAGATATACCAAAATGACCCACGGAAAATGGAGCTGATAATAAGGGAATCAGAGGAAATCCTTGGAGGGATACCGGGTGTGGTCGTTACTATTACAAAAGGTGTACTCTCACCAAGCGCAGGTATCGATAATTCAAATGCTCCTGAAGGTTATGTTGTTCTGCTTCCGGATGACCCAAAGGAGAGCGCAGTTAAGATCAGGAAAAAGCTTATGAAAAAATTCAATTGCAATATTGCGGTAATTGTGGGCGATAGCCGAACGCAGCCGCTGCGTCTTGGATGTGTGGGTATTGCGCTTGGCTGTGCAGGTATCGAGCCGGTTGAAGATATCCGGGGACGCAAAGACCTTTTTGGAAAACCGCTTCTAATTACAAGGCGCGCCACTGCAGATAACCTTGTTTCTGCAGCGCAAATAATCATGGGTGAAGCTGATGAGAGCACCCCGGCAGTGCTTATCAGGGAAGCTCCTTGTGTATTTATAGATGGCAGTGTGGATATCCCGAAGATATCGAGGGAAGAATGCCTTTATTTTGCTTGTTTTGATAAGACTGGAAATAGATGTTAAAAAACGTTATATTTTTAATATCCGGAAACATTTAAAGAAGATGAAGATAAAATATCTGAAAAAAGAAAATAGAGGGAATTACTATGGCATTCGTTCAAACGTTAATGAATTCTAAGAAACATATTGATGAAGCTGATCTTAAGATCGACATTGAGAAAAATGTAGCTTTGCGGCCAAGACTTGAGAAAATGCAATTTTTAGAAAGCGGAGTTGAAGCAAACCTTTACCGCATGCTTTATTCCCAGGGTCCGGGGAATGGTACAGCCCTTTTCATGCCTTTTGACCAGAAAAGCTCCGAGCATGGTCCGGGTCATGAATTCCTCTGGGAAAATGATGTGGCGGGCGCAGAAGAAATAAACCTGAGGGGAAAAGGTTCGGCAGACATGCGGGCTATTGCAGAATTGGTGAATTGCGGCAATTTTTCCGGATATGTCCTGCATCCTGGCAATGTAAGGCAGTTTAAGCGCTTATTCAGGCCGGATATTCCTTTGATTTACAAGATCGATGGACACATTTCGCAGCCACAGAGCGCTGGATTTATGTCAACTGTAGGCACAATTGAAGAAGCGCTCAAGTACGGCGCGTCGGCAATCGGTTTGACAATATACCCGGGTGGGGAACACATAAAAGCAGACTTTGAGAGAGCCGCAGAACTCATAAGGAAGGCTCATGATGTGGGTCTTGTAGCTGTGGTCTGGGCTTATGCAAGGGGGCTGGGATTAGACCAGAAAAACAAATTCAAGGACAAAGAAGGTGAATTCCAGGGTGTGACGCAGGCTGACAGCCTGTACTGGACACATTACGCTGTTTCGATAGCCTCCGGATTACTGGGAGCAGATATTGTCAAGACCAAATATCCGGCAAAGGTAAAGCCTGACAACCGGAGAGCATATGATTCTCATATCGAGGGCCTGGCAAAAAAGAATTCAAGCATGATCGCTTACAAATACCTTGAACCAAAAAATGCAGAAACCACATTTACATCCCAGCAGGAAATATTCAGGGCAAGCATTGTTGTGCAGGCCGCTCCTCATTCCATTGTTATTTTCTCAGGTGGGCCAAAACAGCCAGGTAATCCAACCCAGAGCCTGGTAAAACAAACGGAAATCGTCATGAAAGCAGGCGCTGAAGGCGGCATTTATGGGAGAAACATCTGGGGTTTACCAGTTAAAGAAGGGTTAGAAGCCGCCAGTGCAGTGAATGATGTTATCAAAAGACTGGAGTTCCACAGGAAGCTGATACAGGCGAGATTTGCAGGATACGAATGATGCCTTGCTAAAATAAAATAAGAAAATGGTTTAAAAATTAAAAACCATTTTTAGAATAAAACCGCATTCCAAAATGTTCACACTGGCCGGCTTCACAATCTTCATCTTGCCGCCTTTCACAGTGAGAAATCGTTAGAAGTCTTATTGCCATATCATGTTTTTGGCAGTATGGTGAAACTATCATTTTATTCCTCCTTTTATGTAAGCGATTATTCAGATAAATCGTTAACAATATGTAAATAAACCCCATGATATATATTATTAACCGTTAATTATATTATTGTACTTATCATTATTACCATACAATGTTTATTAAATAAAAAACGATAAGCTTTACCAGCTTTTCCCGAATTTTTCCAGGAAAATTAGTTGATCAAGTTCTTTCCTTTCTGAAATCCTTTTCTTTGCGATAGGATGCCCCAGGGCCACTACAGCCATTAATTCATATGAATCCGGAGCTTGGAGGACTTTATTGACCTTTTCTTTATTCTCCAGTATCTCGCCAAGCCACACACCACCAAGCCCAAGACAATGTATGGCAAGGAGCATATTCTGGATACATGCGCCTATTGACAGGACATCTTTTACATAATTGTACATGTGGTCCTTGTCCAGGAAAACAACTATCAAAAGGGGTGCATTTTTAAAAGTAGGGCCATATTTGGTAAGATTTGATAACGCGGCCTTTGTATCAGTTTCACGAACTATGATAAATCGCCATGGCTGGTTATTCAAACCCGATGGCGCCCATCTTCCGGCTCCCAGGATTTTCGTAACTATCTCATCACTCACATTTTCATCAGTAAATCCACGTACACTGCGTCTTGATTTAATAGCTTCGATCGTATCCATTTTATCACCCATACATAAGAAGATCGGGAGGCGCCATCTGCAGCATCGGAATAAGATTTTCAAGTGAGATCGGGAAAATCGCTGTTATTCCTTCACCGCATACCGGACATTTCCTTGATAAATTAAGCGGGGTTACCCGGATCGTTTCATCGTATATAGATTCGGAAATGTATGTACTGATTGTCTGGGTGGTTTGTCCGATATCAAATTCCCCCATGGAAAGAAAATCATAATAAGTGACTTTTTCGGAAAATCCACATTTGCATTTTAGCTCAATTTTATTTTTCAAGAAATAATTGTTCCTGTTTTTTTTAATTAATGAAATAATTGTATCTTTCATCTATTCTTAGATTCATTTCCATGTACTAAATTATTTCGTAGCGGTCCAATTTTTATACATTTCATTTTATTGAGACGCTAAAATAATTTAAAACCAAAAGCGATTAAAAACATTATAAGTAGAGGTTGGTGAATTAAATAAACAGTAAACGAATGTTTACCCAAAAATTTGAATATAGTTGAAAATCCGCCTGTAAATTTTATTGTTTCGGTTTTTTCAACGATATATCTCCCATAATAAACACCCAGTAAAATGACACCCAGCCATGGTATCAGTGGAAAATAATCGAATGTGGAAAAGTCTTCAGGAATGAAACCAAGCCAGAGGAGGTATGAAAAGCCAAAAGTTTGATTTTGTAAATAAACACCTGATAGAATAAGCAATAAGCCAGCTATCAGGTTTAGCTTATTATACTTTATAAAAATTGGTATGAGAAAAGAGGAAACTGCAAAGAAATGCAGTATGCCGAAAAATATTGTATTACGGGGTACAAAAACATAAGTGAATAAGGTTATTATTAATGAATAAAAAAGAAGCTTCATTCCCCGTATGAAATACTTCCGGGATATTTTTTCCTTTTGTTTTTCATAGCTTACATAAGCCAGAACACCTGATATGAAAATAAAAATAGAAGCAATAGAAATAGGAAGGAGGTAGCGGTATAAATAATTAGAGGGTATCCTTATCAAATTGAAATAATCCAGAGTGATAGAATAATTGAACAATACCATGAATACTATATCAATCCCTTTTATAAAATCAATAGCCTGTATCCTGTCCTGTTCCATATATAATATATCTTCATAGTTATCTACTGATATAATCTCTTTTAAGACCAAAGATAGCCTTTAATAGAATCAACACTAAAATGTCAATACAGCAGTCTATTATAGAAAAAACCGGAGTGATATATACGACAGTGGAATTAAAAGAAGGCGTTTACTGGGTTGGATTCGTGGATTGGAATATCAAGCAGTTTCACGGGCATGAATATTCAACGCACAGGGGCACGACTTATAATGCATACCTTATAATTGATGAAAAAGTAGCTCTCGTGGACACAGTCTGGAGCCCTTATTCTCAAGAGATGATTAAGAACATCGAGAAGATCATCGATGTAAAGAAGATCGATTACGTGATAGCAAACCATGCCGAGGTTGACCATTCGGGAGGGCTTCCTGAATTGATGAAGCTTATCCCAAAAGCGACTGTTGTGGTTTCGGAAAAAGGAAGGGAGAGTATTCCCAAGCATTATCATGAAGACTGGAATTTCAAGGTTGTAAAGACAGGCGATAGCATAAGCCTGGGGAAAAACAGCCTCGTTTTCGTAACTGCACCAATGCTTCATTGGCCAGACAGCATGTTCACATATCTTACAGGTAAAAATATATTGATGCCAAATGATGCATTTGGCATGCACTTTGCGTCCTCTTCCCGTTTCAATGATGAAGTTGATGAAATAGAGGTGTATCAGGAAGCAATAAAATTCTATGCAAATATCCTCACACCTTTCAGTGACCTTGTCACCAGGAAAATAGACGAATTCAAGAAATTGAACATCCCGGTGGATATTATTGCGCCCAGTCACGGAATAATCTGGAGGAAAGATCCTCTCCAGATAGTGAATAAATATTATGAATGGGCGCAGGGAAAAAATGATGGTTCTGCCGTGATCATATATGATACTATGTGGAAAGCCACGGAAAAAATGGGGCAGGCTATTGCTGATGGACTTGAAAAAGAAGGTGTGAAATACAAATTTTTCAATATGGCAGTTTGTGACAGGAACGATGTGCTTACAGAAGTTTTTAAGACAAAAGGTATTATTATCGGTTCACCAGCGTTGAATAATGGTCTTTTGCCAACTATAAAGCCAATACTTGAAGACCTTAAGGGATTGAAGTTTAAAAATAAAGTTGGCGCAGCTTTCGGGTCATACGGATGGAGCGGTGAAAATGTCAAGCTTATTGAGGAAACGCTCGAAAAAGCAAAGGTAAAGATCCTTCAGGAAGGTATAAAATTCAAATGGCAGCCTTCGAAAGAGGAACTTGAGAAATGCGTAGAATTCGGAAGGCAGTTCGCGCAAAAAATGAAAGCCGCCTAGAATCTTCTTTATTCCCCAAAAGGGTTGCCGACACTTGCGAACAATGCCATGATGCGGATGCGCCCGGTCATGGTCTCATCCACATTGGCGCCCCAGATTATTCTTTTTGTACCTGGCAACTGTTTCGCCATTAATTCACCGACATGCGCCACTTCTTCAAGCGTCAGGTCCTGCCCGCCATTGATATGGATCAGCAGACCATGCGCAGATCCAAGGTTAGGAATATCCAGAAGAGGAGCGGATACTGCTTTTAATACTGCTTTTTGTACGCGGTCCGGACCTTCTGATTCCCCGATCCCGAATGAGGAAACACCTCCTTTTTCAAGCACCGCTTTTAAATCAGCAAAATCAAGGTTCATAAGGCTCGGGATGGTGATGGTTTCAGTAACACTTTTAATGAATGCCCCGATTAACGAATTTGCCACGGCAAAAGCCGCCTTTAGAGGCAGGTTTCCTGCTGCTTGCCTGAGTTTTGAGTTATCTATCAAAACGACTGAATCACATGTTCCTGTAAGAGCGCGAATGGCTTTTTTGGCGTTTTCGCGCCTCAAGGACTCAATTTCAAAGGGCATTGTCAGGCAGGCTATTGTGAGTGCGCCCATGGAACGTGAAATTTCAGCAACGACCGGAGCAGAACCTGTGCCTGTCCCACCCCCAAGACCTGCGACGATAAATACGATATTTGCTCCTTCAAGTTCTTTTCTTATATCTTCCGTACTTTCGCGGGCGCATTCTGCCCCAACTTCCGGGAATCCCCCGCATCCTTTACCCTTGCTTCGTTTTTTTCCGAGGAGCATTAATTTGTCAGCTTTCTGAAGTATAAGATGGCTGATATCAGAATTTGCCGCAATGATTTTTGCACCGGCAATGTTTTTTTCAGAAAGGAATGTTATGATATTATTTCCCGCTCCCCCAAGACCGATAACAGTTACAGTTGGTCTTGATGCTTCGATTATTTCCGTAAATTCTTCTTTCATTATAGGAGTTTAATATGATCTATTTATATAAATATATTTACGAAAGTTTTTGATAAAACCTGAGATCTGCAAGATACCATGCTAAAAACTGCAATCCCATTACCCTGTGAGCATCGAAACCGGGATACCTGCGCATTTAAAGATATTGCGAAAGTGCGAAGTTGATGGCACAACTTAGTGAACAAAATTGTAACAATTATCCAGGAACCAAACATATTATGATGACTTAATCCAATTTGGATTGGAGTGATAATATGACCGAACACCCCTTAAAAATTTATGAAAAATTAGACCCAAAACTTCTTAAGCACCTTGAAAATTCCAGTGAATTTGTTTTTTCTGACGGCGCATTGCCCCGAAAATTCAAGTTACTGATAGGCATGGCTTTTGATGCATCCTATGGAACTGTCCTGGGTGTAAAATCCCTCGCTCAACAGGCAATGGAAGCCGGAGCCACGAAAGAAGAGATAACAGAAGCGTTAAGAGTTGCACAATATCTGAGCGGCGTGGGCTGCGTTTACACAGCCGCACAGGCGCTCAAGGAATTATTTGGCTAAAAAGTCCTGTTTTCTTTCTTACCCGCCACTGCCCCTTGCTTCAACTCCCGCGCCAGCGCCTCAAGCAATGCCGGCACATCTTTACCTTTTGCGATAATATCCACGAATGCCGACCCAACGATAACACCGTCAGCCCCGGCGCGGATTATTTGCGCCGCTTGCTTCCCATTCGATATACCAAATCCCACAGCTTTGGGTGTGGAGGTCTTTACCCGTTCAATAAGTTCGCGTGTCGAACCAGCAACATCTGACCGCACGCCAGTAACACCAAGCCGTGCCACAAGATAGATAAAACCTGTTCCTTCTTTAAGTATCCGGTTCATTCTTTCTTCAGTTGTCGTTGGAGCCACAAAATAAATAAGATCTATCTCGTTCTCTTTGCATACCTGCTGGAGTTCATCTGATTCTTCAGGCGGAAGATCAGGAACTATTATTCCTGATATCCCTGATGCAGCGCAGTCTTTTGCAAATTTTTCGAGGCCGCGTTTGAATATGAGATTATAATAGGTCATCACGACAAGCGGAATATGCAGTTTTAGCGAAGCGATCGTCCTGAAATAAATATCAGGTGTCATACCACCATCAAGCGCCCTCTGGATGCCAGCCTGGATCGTGGGGCCATCAGCAACCGGGTCTGAGAACGCAAGTCCAAGTTCAATGATATCGGCTCCGCCCCTGACAAGTGCTGTGACATATTCTTTTGTGTTTAGCGGCGTGGGGTCGCCAGCACAGATATATGCGATCAGGGCGCCTTCTTTTCTCGCTTTAAGCTCTTTGAATTTCTCCTCTATCCTCATTTTCTCATCCCCATAACTGTATCAAGGTCTTTGTCGCCTCGTCCTGAAATATTGATAACAACAATATCTCCAAGCTCTCCTTGTGCTGCCGCTTTCTTGACATACGCCACTGCATGGGATGATTCAAGCGCCGGTATGATCCCTTCAAACCTGCAAAGGTCATGGAATGCAAGAAGAGCTTCACTATCCATTGAATTGCATGGTTTAAGGCGCCCAATATCAGCCAGGTACGCAAGTTCAGGACCAACCCCTGCATAATCAAGGCCTGCTGCGATCGAGCTTGATTCAAGTATCTGTCCGTGTTTATTCTGGAGCACCTTTGTACGCATACCATGAAGAATCCCATCTTCACCTGTGCAAAGAGTTGCTGAATGAAGCGCCTCTTTTTCTGTTGTTTTCATTCCGCTTCCTCCTGCTTCTACTGCGAACAGGTCAACGTCTTCTTCTATGAAGGGATGAAATATACCCATGGCATTGCTGCCCCCGCCTGTGCATGCTACTATGGAGTCGGGGAACCTGCCCTCCTTTTCAAGTATCTGTGTCCGTACCTCTTTCCCTATGACGCTCTGGAAATCCCTCACCATTGTCGGGAATGGGTGCGGCCCGACTACCGAGCCGATCATGTAATGCGTTGTCTCTACATTTGCCACCCAGTCGCGCATTGCTTCATTAATTGCATCCTTTAATGTCTGTGAACCGCTTTTTACCGGAATGACCTTTGTTCCCATCAATTCCATCCTGTAAACATTCATGCGCTGGCGCACAGTATCCCTTTCGCCCATGTAAACCTCGGTCTTTATATCAAATGCTGCGCCCGCCATTGCACATGCTGTGCCATGCTGGCCAGCGCCCGTCTCGGCGATAATCCTTTTTTTTCCCATGTATTTTGCAAGTAATCCCTGGCCAAGCGTATTATTCAATTTATGGGCGCCGCCGTGGACGAGGTCTTCACGTTTTAAGTATATCTTTACACCATATTCCTTGCTCAATCTCCTTGCAAAATATAACGGTGATGGGCGGCCTGCAAAATCCCGGAGATAATAATCCAGTTCATCATTAAAAACAGCGTCATCTCTATACTTGTTATAGTATTCAGTAAGCTCAACAAGTGCAGGCATCAATACTTCAGGTACGAACTGCCCGCCATATTTGCCAAATTTGGACTCAAGCTTATGTGTCATATTCTTATTTATCCTTCTTAATTATCCTTCTTAATTATTCTTTTCTCAATTACCCTTTTTAGTGTTCAATGCATGTACTAATTCGTAAGTCTCTTCGTAAACATTTCCCTGCATTATGGATGTTCCCACAAGTATCGCATCAGCGCCTGCGGATATCATACGGACTGCATCATTTGGTGATGATATCCCGCTTTCACTTATTATTATCCTGTTGCTGATAAGAGGCGCCAGGTCTTGCGTGGTTGTAATATCAACTTTCATCGTAGTAAGATCCCTGTTATTGATCCCGATCATATTTGTCCGCGTTGCGAGTGCGTTTTCAAGTTCATCACTGTTATGCACTTCAACAAGAGGCTTCCTGCCTGAGGATATTGCTTCATTCACGAAATCATCCAGTTCATTACCCAGGATTCCTGCGATCAATAGTATTAAATCGCTTTCTACTTCATGGATCTGGTTCTTATTGATAATAAAATCTTTTCTAAGTACCGGAATTTTAACATTCTCCCTGACAGATATCAGGTTCTGGATACTGCCTTTAAAGAAATCCGGCTCCGTAAGTACAGATATCGCCGCCGCACCGGCAGATTCCATCTGACCTGCAATATCAGCTGCTTCCTGTGGCGAAACATTCCTGAAAAAGCGAGTCGGAGATGATGGTTTTATCTCTGAGATCAATGGAATGAGACCCTTTTGCTTTTTATCCTTGATGATCTTTTTGAAATCTCTTGAAGTTATTCGCTTTTTAATTGGATTTGAATCAAAAGGGATCCTGTTTTTTGTTGATGCAATTATTTCATCGATTATCTGGTGCATAGGTATCAGTCTAATTGTACGTTTTAGTACATTGATGTACAATTATGTTCATTATATTTAAAGATATTGAATTCTGATGGGTATGTATTTATGTGGAAATATATAAAATTAAAGTTAATAAAAATAAAAATCGTTTCAAATAACCTGTCTGATAACCTACTTTGACAGTTAAAAAATTCATCGAGTAGTCTACTTTTTTGGCTTTATTTCGCTCATTTCGGATAGGTATAAATCACCATCCACTGCACTCCGAACTTATCTTCAAAACTACCGTAGTAGTCGCCCCACATCTGATCGGAGATAGGCATCTCGATCGTGCCGCCAGCGGAAAGAGCGTTAAATATCCTGTCCGCCTCTTCTTTGCTTTCCGGGTGGACTGAAATGTAAACATTGTTGCCTTGCGTCAGTTTCTGTCCGAGCGATTCAAGAGAATCGGTCGCCATTAACACGTTGTCTTTACCAACTGGCAAGCTGATGTGCAGGATTTTGTTTTCTTCCTCTTTCGGGATATTTACGCCTTCCATAGGCATATCCTTGAATCGGAAAACAGACGTAAACTCTCCGCCAAAAACGGATTTATAAAAGTTAAACGCTTCTTCCGTATTGCCCGCAAAATTGAGGTAGGTGTTTAATTTTGTCATAGTGTTTTCTCCTTAACTTTTAATGATGTTGTTCGTTTGTTATTTATCCCTCGTATGCTTTCTTTAATTCCCTGATGTCAAACTTTTTCATTTTCAGGAACGCATTGGTAACGCGTTCCACCTTCTCTTTATCTTGGTCTCGCAGCATCTCACCCAGGATTGTGGGAGCGACCTGCCATGATACACCGAACTGATCCTTGAGCCAGCCGCACATACTTTCTTGCCCTCCATCTGCGGTGAGTTTCTCCCAGTAGTAGTCAATTTCTTCCTGGGTCTCGCATTCAACCATAAACGAAATGGCCTCATTGAAGGTAAAGTCGTGTTTATAAGCGCTATCCATGGCGGCAAAATCCTGATTCTCAAGCGTGAAGGCGGCATGCTTTATTGATCCTTCTTTGTCAGGTTCTTCGCCTTTGCCGTAGCGCAGGATGTTGCCAATTTGCGCATTGTTGAACACCGATGTGTAAAATTTGATCGCAGCTTCTGCTTTCCCGCACTGCTCGCCGACAAACATAAGTGTCGGAGTGATTTTCTGTTTCATTTTTTGATCGCCCATGAACATCACCTGCCACGAAAGACCGTACCTGTCCTGCGTCCATCCATATTTTTCGCTGAATGGATATTCGCCAAGTTCCATGAGCGCCGTACCCCCTTCAGACAGTTTTTCCCATATCGCATCGACTTCCTCCTTCGTGTTGCAAGCGATAAGAAATGATACAGCTGGCGTGAATTTGAATAGCGGTCCGCCATTTACCGCAATGAATTTTTGTCCTTCGATCTCAAACTCAATGGTCAATACCGTGCCCTCAGGCAGGCCGTGAATTTCGAAACCTGCTTTGCTGGCGCGTGTTATCTTGCCGATCCTGGAATTTTTGAAGATGGAGGTGTAAAATTTCGCCGCTTCTTCGGCCTGGCGGTCAAACCATAGATTCGGTGTGATTTTTTGTTTGATGGCTGCCATAATTTTATCTCTTATTTCTTCCTATGCTTTGTCCTCATCGGCAAGTCGTTTTCGTCTTTCAATTTCCGCTTCACCCGGATCATCAAGCGCAAACGATCCGGTCTTGAGTTCTCCGGCCGGTATATATGTCGCGATGATGACACCAGTGGTGGAAATTTTGCTATCGATGAGTCTGAGACTGGCTGGTTGTGTTCCTTCGCCGAACAAGCGCTTTCCTGAACCGAGCGTGATGGGAAATATCTTGAGCCAAAATTCATCCACTAAATCGTATTTCATAAGCGTTTGAACCAGTACGCTGCTGCCGTAAACCTGCAAATTGGGACCGTTTTGGGCTTTCAATTTTTTAATTTCTTCGACAACGTCACCTTTTATCAAAACTGAATTTTTCCACTCAGGTAAGTCAGAAGTGGTTGAAACCATGTACTTGGTCGCATCATTAACGCCGGGCCATTTGTCTTCATTCTGCGGCCAAAATGAAGCGAAAATCTCAAAGGTTTTTCTGCCCAACAGCAACGCAAAGGGTTGCTTCATCTGCTCTGCCATGACCTTGCTTGAAAATTCGTCAAAATAAGGAACAGTCCATCCGCCATATTTGAAACCGCCGGAAGTGTCCTCCTCCGGCCCGCCGGGCGCCTGCATAACCCCGTCGAGCGTTATAAATGTGGTTACAACAAGTTTTCTCATAATCGTTTCTCCTTTATTTTATTCCTCCGATTGCATGGGCACTGGCTCGAGCATGCTCACGCGGTTGCCTTCGGTGTCTATGAATGACGCATAAAGTCCGACACCGGGAATATCATCAGGTTTTCCGGGCACTTGTCCACTCAGCACTTTTCCGCCTGCTTCTTCCACCTTTTTCATCGCCTCTTTAATATCGTCAACTGCAATGACGACTGACGGGTACTGAGACAGAGGATCATCTGTCCTCTGGTAAAAGCCGCCGTTTATGGCGCCGGGTCTTTTGGGAAGACCGGTTTTCTCATCGCTTTCGGTGGTGGTGACCAGAACATATTCGCCCATCTCTTTACCAAGCTGTTCTGTCTGCCAGCCGAAAGCAGTCTCATAAAAATTCCTCATACGGTTCTTATCTTTTGCCGGCATTTCAAAATGCACGACAGGATTCATATTCATACAGATTCCCCCACTAATAAGATAATTATGTGTTCGATGGTATAAGAATTTTTCGCAATTTTAACAAATGAAGGCATTAGGTAACGGGATCTTGTCAGTCGGGAGAAGTCTTTTTTCATAATTTACCCTGTCGTTTGGATACGTGAATGTTGTTGGAAAGCTCCTTTCCACTTCCCATCGCGTTTAACATCCCCATAATAACTTTTCCCTTATTATTTGCTCTTTGGCGGCAAATTCTTTTTTTCTTTTCCCGCCTCGACAAGCGCCGCGAGTTTCGAGAGTGCCATTCGCCAGCCGATCTCGTTGTCGGCGGTCGACACTCCAGGCGGTAACCCTTCGTGCACGGCGAGGACATCGGTGCCGCCGTCTGCATCGGTGAGCGTAATCGTGATTGTCATCTCGCCGCGCAGCGCGGGAACTGCCGTCTCGAATTCGTCCACTTCGATGACCAGCTCGTTGGGCACCAGCTTCACGAAACGGCCCTGGTACGTGTCAGTGTGCGCAGTCGTTTTGCCTATTCCGGTCGGCTCATCGTATGTAAGCGAGATACGGATTGAGCCGCCCTCACGGGCATCGAATTCATGCACATGACCGGTCATTCCGTCTGGCACCTTCCACTTAGCGATCACATTCGCGTCAACAAGCGCGCTGTAGACTCTCGCGCGCGGCGCGTTTATGTGTTGACTGATGCGGGTCGAGTTTTTGCTCATAAGTCGCGGAAAATTTTCATTCCTGAATAAGCCCGATAATGTTACCATCTACATCTTTTACAAACGCAGTCAGTCTACCCCCGCCCACATCTTTGACCTCTTGCTGTACTTGTGCGCCAGCGTCTAACAATGACTGTAGACTTTTCTTAATGTTGTCTACATGATAGTAACCTGTCATGCCTTGTTTGTGACCGTTAGGATCTAACCCTATTTCTTGGTCTCCAATCCTAAAGCCAACATAATACTTCTCATCCACATAAGGCTCGATACCCAGAAGCTTGTTGAAAAGCGCCTTTGCATGGGCCAGGTCTTTGACGGGATAGATGATAGTTTTGATACCTTGATTCATAAAAATAATCCGCCTTAGTTTTTATACTGTTGAAGCAACCTTTCCGATCTTATCCCTCAACTACAACCTCAAAACCCCCGTAAGCAAAGCGCTCCATATCAAATGGCATCGAAACATCTTTGTATTTTTCCTTTTGTTTATTCATCTCTTCCATCACTTTAGTGTTGACTTCATCGCGGTGCTTTCTTGACTTATAAACAATAAATGAGAACCAAACAGTTTCATTTGGTTTTGCTTTTGCCATTTCAGTAAATGCAAGTGGCTTCATACCGTCCATTTCCTTTGCGACAAGGTCTTCTCCCATGCATTCCATGTATTCAAGCGCTCCGTATCTCATCCATACACGGGCACCCTCTTCTGCCATTTTCTTGTACTGGGCAATTTTATCCTTTGGTACTACAAATACAAATCCATCTACGTATTTTGCCATGTTCCTTCACCTTCCTCGTATGCTTTCTTTAATTTCGCAATATCGAATTTCTTCATCTGCAATATGCCTGCGTTACCCGATCGAACTGCTCACGGGTGCCATTTTTCATCATTTCGCCAATCACCGTCGGCCAAACCATTACCAAGCTGTTCCGTCTGCCATCCGAAGGCAGTCTCATAAAAATTCCTCATACGGTTCTTATCTTTTGCCGGCATTTCAAAATGCACGACAGGATTCATTTTCATACAGATTCCCCCACTAATAAGATAATTATGTGTTCAATGGTATAAGGATTTTTCGTAATTTTAACATCGGATGATTCTTGCCATAATCAGTTGCAATTTGGTACTGATACGCAAAGCGAAGCACAGTCGCATCATCCCAGGGTTTACCGACAATCTGCAGCTGCCGATCCTGACGACGAGCCACCAGGAATATACTCAGAGTTCCATGGGTTATGTACTGGTCCAAAGTAGCTATCAAGCCCACTCGTACCCATGCCCAGCTTATGCATATTCGTTTTTCCGATAATGATCGCACCTGCTTCTTTGAGTTTAGCTACCCCTACCGCGTCTTTTGTGGGTACGCGGTCTTTGAAATGTTCAAAGGCAGCGGTTGTTTTAATGCCGGCAGTATCGTAGAAGTCCTTGATGCCAACCGGAATGCCATGCAATGGGCTGCGCCAGTTGCCAGCTTTTATCTCTGCCTCGGCGTCTTTTGCCTGCTTAAGGGCTTGATCTGCAAGAACTGTAATGAATGCATTGAGCTTCGGATCAAGCTCCTCAATTCGCTTCAGGCAAGCTTGTACAACTTCTACATGGGAAATTTTTTGCACCCGAATGAGCACACTTATTTCACGTATACTGGCATATTGATAATTTTGCGTCATAATGCATTTTTTCTAAATTTTCTTTTTGATGTATCAAAACATGCCATTCTTGTTTGGAGAGTCTTCTGGCACAGCCTGTCCTATATCCCACATCTCGACGATGTGATCGTCCTCAAAGCGGAAAATATGAACTACAGCTCCTCCAGAATCTTCCGGACTTTGTTGCACATGGGAGTAAGTCGCCACCATGTTTCTATCTTCAAGAGTGAGTTTGATCTCTAGTTTTTTATCCGGATTTTTAGTCGCATTTTCCTCCATTGCGAGCATCAGCGATTCACGGTCGCCACGGAAGAAAGGATTGTGATGCTGGAAATTCAGGCTGACATATCTGGTGTAGGCTTCTCGCACTTTTCCTGAAGCAGCAAGCTTCAGAAACGATATGGCAATTTCACGATGAGACGTCTCAGTCATCGGGATCTCCTTCTTTTTTCAGGCTGTTGTATTCAAGCAGGGTCTTTAACTTATGCAGGTCCCTCGTGACTGCCTTTGCGTCTTCGTCAAACATTTTTTCTGACATGTCCTGACGCCGGTACAATGTAAAAATTAATTCACTACCATCGCTGTTCGGGAAAACGCGCATTGGGTTATATATTTTAACCCCGGACAGTAAAGTGACATCGTGATCCAAAACGCCAAACTCGTTTTTATCAGCGAATTTAACTTTGATTGTTCCCATTGGAGAGTCAGCTATCCAGTCCTCACCGACCTTTCTTATCGAACCGCTGAGTCCTGCTGCCCATTTTGGCAGGTTCTCAGGATTCGAAACAAACTCGTAGACTTCAGTTGCCGGGCGGTTAATCGAAACACTGATATGCTGGGGTTGAAATGTCATTCAGTCAAGACTTGTTGGTAAACATCGCCTTCGCAGCCTTTTCTAACTCCTCATCAGATAAATCCTTAATATGCGTAGCCAGCATCCAGCGGTGACCGAATGGGTCAACAATACCGCCTGCGCGGTCGCCCCAGAATACATCCGCGAGTGGCATGGTTACAGTGGCGCCTGAGGAAACAGCTTTCGCAAAGACGGCATCGACATCCTCAACATACATGAACATGCTGGCACTTGCACCGCCTCCTGGCGATTGGGGTGAGAAGACGTTATGTTCAGGGAACTCAGGAGATAGCATTAGTATCGAATCACCGATCTGAATCTCCGCATGGACGATGCTTCCATCAGACCCATGAAAGACCCGGCGTTTCTTTGCACCAAATGCACGTTCGTAAAATTCAACTGCTGCCTTCACATCGCGCACAACCAGATCAGTTATGAGCGAATGAAAACCTTCCGGAATGGCTTTTGATTTCATACTAACCTCCAAATTTTTACACTCACGATTACGATTGGTTCTAATTCTTAAAATAGTTTGCGATGAGTCTCTATGAGTTAAGACCTCAAGCAGTGAATAACAAACCGCTCCAAAACCCAAACAGACTGCTATAATCTGGATTAACCCGCCAACATAAGGGATTCTGAAGAGAAGGGATTCTGAAGAGAAGGCTTAGAATAATGAAACCGATGATGAATGTCCAGATATCACCAGCCTTAAGTTTAAACTGGTCAAGAATCTTTTTACCTACAGTGAATGAAACGAAAAGAGTGGAGAGCATAAGCGCTATTATAAACAGCATTACCAACCCAGCCAACAGGAACGCATGCAGTCAATCATTACTCTGATTATAAATAATCAGAATGGAAGAGGTGCCAGTATTGAAAAAGTTGTCTCTGAAGCCGCTATGAAAGGACTTGGTAGAGAAGTTATATTTGATTGTATTGAGCATCTTAAATTTCATGGTGAAGCATACGAACCTAAAAATGGGGAAATAAAATATGTATTTTGATAATAGATTATGCTCAAAATTGCCCGGATAGGGGCTTTCTTGAAGAAGCTTTATTGACGCCATATATCTGAGATCAGTCATTCTTTATCCCTTTGACACGTTTTATCAGTTTCAAGAGAACTTCTTCATCAGTTGGATGATTTGAGTCAATCATTTTCCTGAGCCTGAGAGAGACCCCATCCATCCTGTAAGCCGTACCTTCTGCCTCAATGCCGCACATTGCCGTCGGTATAACCACATTGGCTATCTCAGTCGTTGAATTCCAGTGAGGATCGATCTGGATGAGCGGGATTTTTGCAAGCTCTCTTACTGAATTTGCAGGGAAATGTGCGGCTGCATCTGCTGCTATGATCATCGCGGCATCCACTTCCTTCCTGTAAAGCACATCATTGGCGGCTGTCTCGCCCGGATTATAATACGGTGCACCTCGTGAGAAATCAACTGCAGTGGGAAAACCAGTTTCCCAGGTGCACACCTGATTGAACCCCGCCACATTGTAGTGACCCCGCATGGGCATGAGCACAAATTTCGTAAATGAGTTCAATTCTGTGACCAGTGAAATAGCATTATCAATATTCTTATACCTTGATTCACTCTGGGTGAGTCCCATCCCAAAGAATATCACGCCGAACTTTGCAGATTTTAATATATCGATGATTTTTATAAGTTGTTCTTTAGTAACATTGCCCACTTTATCGGGTACAACATCTGGATTACCTGAAAGTATCGCTCTGAGTGCAGAAATTACCAGATAATCGCTTCCCTGCTGCACTTCCACATATTCATCTGCCACACCAGACGTATGGGTTTTCCGGACATCCACAGAAATGATCTTGCGTCCTTTCCTGCCTTTCTCTGTGAAAAATCCCCTGGAAAAAGTTGAATAACGGCTCATGTGTCTTGGATGTGCCTGGACAGGATTGCAGCCCCAGAACACAATAACATCCGAGCGGTTCTTTATCTGTCCAAGGGTTGCGCTTGGCATCCCTTTCTCATGAATTGCAAGTCCAGTGGGACCGTGGCACACAGATGAAGTATTATCTATTATCGCGCCGAGTTCTTCTGCCAGAAGAATTCCTTTTTCATGCACTTCACATGACGCTGAAGCCCAGCCATAAAGAAGAGGTCTCTTTGATATGGCAAGTACTCTTGCTGCTTCATCGATAGCCTCGTCGTAAGATACTTCCCTGAAATCTTCATTTTTGTCAGTCCGCATCAGAGGTTCTTTTATCGTTAGATGCGTTCCTATATTTTTCGCCCCAAGTCTACATTGCCCCAATATTTTTGCTGAGCCAAGGATGCAGGCATGTTTTGCTTCAATTATCTTGTTATCCTCCACTACGATCATTATATCATCGCATAAACAACCGCAAAAAGTACACAGAGCATCTGTTATCACAGTTTTCATAAAATTACTGTCTCCTTTCCAATATATACAAGCTGCTCGAATTTGGCAGCCCGATCTTTGTGTATCAGATAAGGCTCGATTGTCCAGAGTCCATTCATAAGGGTGTTATTGCTTGATGTAATGAAAGGCCCTCTGGTTTTGAAGAGCAAATAATTAAGTCCGGCTTCTGGAAATTTCTGCCATAGTGGAGGTATCCTGCATAAACGGTGACCCATGGAAATAAAGGGAGGATATGCCAGAGTATAGTCAGGGTTTTTTCGTATAAGCTCCTGGGCCCAGTGGAACACATCTGCCACGATCATTTCCTCTTTTAAATGCTCGGCAATCTTGATTGAAACCTCACGCGCGTAAGAAGCCAAAGCTTCTATGTCAGGATTGTTACCCATTACATGGTTTATTGTATAATCTGCCGGATAGCCGTTGTATACAGGAGCGATGTCTATCAAGACAATATCATTCTCCCTCAGAATTCGCGTATGTTTAGTGAAGTAGCTCGAGATAAGAGCATATGCGCTTTTTAATTTTGTGCTTCCTTCACCCACACCAATGATAGGCATGTGCCAGTGCTGCTTGATATCATTTTTATTGAAAACTTCAGATGCAGCTTCCTCTGCCTCTTTTTCCGTCATGCCAACTTTGATTTTGCTCACTATCTCATCACCAATTGCTCTGGTGAAGCTTCTTGCTGCAATGTATCCTTCCAGATCTTTATCCGAAAGTTCGATTTTATTCATGGTTTTCCCCTCCCTTTGGTAGTCAAAAATGTCTTTAAAGCTTCCCTGAAAGATACGAGTTTAAGGTCAAAAACTTCCTTCATTTCCCTTATATCGCATATGTTATCTTCCTGTAGCATGATCAACTGCTGGGTTGTTATGGGTGGTTTTTCCATTACTCTTTCAAGAATAGATGCAGCAGGCCACATGAAGGTAATTGGTATTTGAAGTGTTGGTTTATCGACATCAAGAACTTCCATTAATATAAGAAAAAGCTCTTTATATGTTATCCGGTCAGGTCCGGCAATCTCAAATATCCGGTTGGTTGTTTTCGGATCGGTAAGTGATTTTATTATGCAGTCCACGGTATTTTCAACATAGATCGGCGCCACCTTGCTTTCCCCGTCTATTATTGGTATTATCGGTGCCCGGCGCACGATCCTGGAGAGCATTGTAATAAATTCACCCCCCTCGCCGATCATTATCGATGGTCTGAAGATGACGTATTCCATGCCGCTGTTTATCACCGCTCTCTCTGCTTCCCACTTTGTTTTATGGTACCTGCTTCTCGCATTTTCCCGCGCGCCCAGGGCACTGATGTAGATAAAACGTTTAACACCTGCCGCCTTGCTCACTTCTACGAGGTTTTTCGTTCCCTGGGTATGGATTATCTCGAAGGTTGCGCTTTTTTTCTCAACGATAATGCCCACAAGATGTATCACGGTTTCCATGCCTTCCACTGCTTTTTTCAGGGACTCTTTATCAAGTACATCGCCATATGCTACTTCTATTACAGGGTCTTTCAATTTTTCAATATCAGAGGTTTTTCGCACAAGGCATCGTGTTTGAATTCTTTCCGAAGCCAGTCTTTTCATCAGATGCATTCCCACAAATCCTGTTCCGCCTGTCACAAGAATCATATTCCCACTCTTTATTTCTCAAATCAATATTGTCCTGTGATAATAAAAGCTTGCGGTTCGCGTAAGATAATTGTTAATAAGGAAGTCATCAATCATATTGCAATGAATATCGATGTGTAGATGGGGGCTTGCCTTCACAGGAGATGTAATTCTCGGGCAACTCTTAAATGAGATGATAAGGCATGGGAGCTTCCTATGTGTGGGGAGATACTCTACCGCTTCTGAAAAGATCAGATGTTTTTCTTCAGGGCAGATCCGCATGCAATCGATGTTCTCAAAATCGCCGGAATATATTACGACTCTCTTGCCAATAACCATTCGCTTGACTTCGGGGAGTGCCGGAAGAAATAATGATCAGGCTATCGAGCAGAGAGATAAAAGCCTGCTGTATGTGCGGCACAGTATGCTATGCAGGTAAAGATACCATAGAGCTCTGGGAAGAAAATCTTGCAAATCTTGTTTTGCGCAGAATAGGCCCTTACGGCAAGCAGAGCCTTTTCTCCAAAGCTCATAGGGGAGGAGCATAACCCCCCATACCTTTGAGCAGCATTGCCAATGAAAAACGGGGGCAATCCGTTGCTAAATTCAGTCCTTCAGAGGCAAAATATTGATGTAGGTGCAAAGAAATCTATTGGTGTGAGCTTCTGTGGAAGATAGGTGTCACACAGATAATTGCTTCCCCGATAGGCCCTGATAAGGAAAAAGCAATCAAATTAATTGGAAAAGAGATAATCGGAGGGAAAATAAATTGCAAATAAAATCGGACGGCAATGTCAGTTCCCCGGTAGAGAGGGGAATCATTAAGACGGATCAACAAAATGTGTTAATAAGATTGGGGAATATGTATGCACCCAATGTGGGGCTTCCCAAGATAGCAGATGTAGGGAAGTATAACTACTGCTCCTCCTGCGGCACATGCGAGGCCATATGCCCGGTAAATGCTCCAGTAGTGCGGCGGGAACCTGTTGATATCTCCAAAGACAAGAACAATTACAGGAAAATGGAGCTAAAAACAGAGATGCTTTTCAGGGACGCTAGTCCTTTTAGAGGAGAAGTCAATCCATGTGTCCAGTGCTATGCATGCGAGCGGGTGTGCCCGATCCTTGACGGCTTTCCCGTTGATGAATTTAACAATATAATATCCATGAAAGCGGGGAAGAGCAGGACACTTCATGGCCAGGATGGCGCCGTTGTATCACAGATATTGAAATCTCTTTTTGAGCAGGGAGAAATCGACTGTGCAATCGGAGTTGTAAGGAATGATAAATGGTCTACGAAAATAATGACGTTCACAAATCCTGAAGACGTGGTTAAGGCCAGCGGGACAAAATACACATATCAACCTGTTGTATCAACCATGCGGGATATACATCGAGCATATATTGATAGCGCGGAATCGCCTCTTATATCACCCGATGGCTCCATGCTGGAGGAACCAAGGACCTATGTCGAACCAATTAAGAATATTTTGAAAAAATATGAGAAAGTAGCGCTGGTGGGAGTACCGTGCCAGGTACACGGAGCGCATCTGTTCAGGGAAAATTTCAACAGGATTGAATTGATAATCGGGCTCATCTGCATGGAAAGTTTCTCGGAAGAGATCATGTTCTCCGAAATCATCCCAAAGATCATGGGAGTAGATATCAGGGATGTTGTCAAGATGAACTTCCATAAAGGAAAATTCATCGTTGAGACCACCAAGGAGACAAAGGAAGTGCCAATTAAAGACGTGGCCCCGATGGCGCGTAAAGGCTGTCACTTTTGTTGTGATTATACGTCCTACTTTGCCGATATATCGGTGGGCTCAGTGGGATCAGATGATGGATGGAGCACCATATTCGTCCGGACAGAGAAAGGTGAGCAATATCTCAAAAAGGTGAATGATATCGAATACTCGGACAAACCCATAAGTCTCGATATTGTTAAGAAACTCGCCAGCATGAAGCATAAAAATAACAAATGGGATTGGCGTGAATTTATGAAAGAGATATGGAGCCGTGACTCTCCGCCAAGACCGTGGGGCAGAGAGAGGCTGGAAAAGATTCCTCCGGAAATAGAGAAAGTTGAAAAAATAGAAAAGACTGAAAAGCCAGCAAAGCCAAAAGAATAACTCCTATAACATTAACGCCCGGTGAATCAAAAGGAATTATTTAGCCATGGGAGTAAAAAAGCTCCCGGTCATCCTGCGGATTTTAAAAAAGGAATAATCCTGATAACCCTGGGCGGTACCGATGCGTATGTATGTGAAAAATGCGGATTTGAAATGAAAGTAATACATTTGTAACATGCCTCCTTACAATTGTCAAGGAGATGATGATTTAGTGGGCAATATGAGGCGGACAACACGCTCATAATAGATATAATCCCAGGCCCAGTTGATCAAAACCAAGAATCTGTTCCGAAAACCAATAAGTCTGAACAGGTGTATAGCCAGCCAGATAATCCAGGCAAGGAATCCTGTGAAATAGAAGCGGTTAAATAGATAAGCCACTGCTGCATTTCGTCCTATAACCACCATAGTGCCCTGATCCCTGTAATGGAAGGGTACTGGAGGTTCATTGGAAATCTGAAGGGCAATATTCTTTCCTGCTGCTACTCCCTGCTGGATTGCAACAGGTGCAACCATAGGTAGTGGATGTCCATCTTCCTCTAAATATGCAAGGTCTCCCACTGCATATACATTGGGATAACCAGGAACTTGAAGTGTATTCAGAACGGTCACTCTCCCATTTGAATTCGTAGGTAATCCCCAATTTTTTAGTTCAGGCTCACCTCTTACCCCTGCTGTCCATGCTATGGTATGAGTCTGAATTATAGAGCCATCGATAAGTTTTAATTCATCAGGTCTGACTTCGCTAACCTTTGAATTAAAGCGAACCTCCACTTCTATCTTATTAAGCCTGGAAAGTGCATAATTACCGAGACGATCTGGCAGGTTTGGAAGTAGTCTTTCACCTGCTTCCAGAAGGATCAACTTGACTTTTTTGAAGTCCAGATTCCTATAATCCTTTTTCATGCGACCATAAACCAATTCAGCAAGTGTACCTGCAAATTCCACTCCTGTTGAACCACCCCCTACAATAACAAAGGTTAGCAAACTTTTTTGGAGTTCCTCATCTGGCTCATATAATGCTCTTTCAAAGCAGGTCAGGATTTGATTACGAAGATTTATGCCCTGTTCAAGAGTTTTAAGAGGGTACACATATTCATATCCTTTAACGCCGAAAAAATGTGTTATACTTCCCATGGAAAGGATCAGAAAATCATAAGAGATCATACAAATATCTGTTTCTATAATTTGTGCTTTAAGATCAATTTTATTTACTTTTGCAAGTAAAAAATGAACATTTAGGAATTTGCGAATAATACTTCTAACAGGATAAGCTATATCTTCAGGTTCCAGTTCCGCTGATGCAACCTGGTATAATAGGGGTAAGAAAGTATGATAATTGTTTTGATCTATAAGGCATACATCCACAGGATAGTGGACAAGGGTTTTTGTTGCCCACAAACCTCCAAAACCTGCACCTAAAATCACTACTCTATGATGTTCATTTTGCTTATTCCTTTTAATAAATCCCACTTTCATTATCCTGTATCCAAAGTATAAGTCTATAGTCCTCAGAACCTCCAAGCCAGAGTCACTCCATCTCGGACAGGTAGCATTACAACCTCCACACGTTTATCTTCATACACGTGCCTGTTGAACGCTGCAATTGCCATATCGGTTTCATTTTTCGGGTCAAGAACACTTCCGCTCCAGAGTACATTGTCGACAATAAATAAACTACTAGAATGGGTTTTTGGCATGCACAACTCCCAGTAATTAATATAATTCTTCTTATCCGCATCTATGAACACCACGTCGAAAGAACCTTCAATGGTTTTGAGCGTCTCAAGTGCATTGCCAAGTTTAAGTTCTATTTTCTTCCCGTGCGGACTTCGACTCCAGTATCTTTTTGCGATTTCTGTTACATCAGGATCGATGTCGCACGTAATCAATTTCCCATCCTCTGGCAACGCTTCTGCCATAACAAGTGCACTGTACCCGGTAAACGTCCCTAGTTCAAGTATTCGCTTTGCACTGACGAGGCGGATAAGCATACGCAGAAATGCACCTTCAAGATGTCCTATCTGCATTTCTGGGAATTCCGTACTTGCATAGGTCTCTGACACAAGTTGGCGCAGAAGCTGCGATTCTGGAGTTGTGTTTTCTGCGCAGTAACGCTCAATTTTTTTCGGTACAATCCTTTTCATAGTATTATTCATATATCAAACGCTAACTAAATATATAGAAATCGGAGATAGGCATGCTAAAAGAAGCCGGTTACCTGGTAGGCGCACAGAACTATTAATCCCTGAGGGAAGCATCCTCGCGATTATTGAGCAGATTTGGAAAAGAGGCGCAAGTGATAGGGCATTAAACAATTTTTTATTCTTACAGTATCTCCGAAAGAAT
>UBJH01000143.1_pt1 | contig 63556 bp, 66 predicted proteins | sample 2193721 | NCBI WGS metagenome assembly UBJH01 (sample SAMEA4703186, study PRJEB27089) | metagenome | reverse complement strand
CGACGCTCGACGCTCGACGCTGTTTTGCGTCCGGCATCTACAATAAAACCGCCCTGCTCGAAGGCGGCGATCCCGATCCCAGAGCGACGACCTCGCCCCATGACGGCTGCCAGTTCTCGTATATCGGCGTCGATGGAGAAGAGGCGAGCCAATGTTGCGGCGACGCTGAGGGCCAGTTGTGTCCCGGAGCCCAAACCGGCATGGGCAGGGATCGTGGATGTGATAGAGATGCGAACCCCCTGGTGTAGATGGTAATGGCGGAGGAACCGGCGCGCGAGCGTGAGAACTCGGCCCCGCTCTCGCCCGACAGCTTCGAGGCGGTCTGACGGCGCAGCCTCGAGGACGACTGCAGGCTCCTCAATCGCCAGCCCGATGCTCCCGAACATCCGCCCCAATGAACCGTCCAGGTCGATAAAACCGAAGTGAAGCCGAGCAGGGGCCTTGACTGTCACCTTCATCACTGCTGCCGCTCGACGTAGTCCTGAAGGTATTGCATTGCCTGCGCTTCCTGTTCTCCGCCGGTCTTTTGCACAATCTCAGCCAGGCGGCGATACTCCTGAAGGATCGTATCTACCTCTAGAAGCCGGACCCTGGTGGCGAGGATGGCCGCCTCAATGATGGCGTTCCTCGCGCGGTTGAATCCGATGAATTCGCGCAGGACCCCTTTCTTGAGGATCTTGCAGCGAAAGGTCGCGCGTCCTGAAGCCGTGTCGGCATGCATGACCGAACACTCATAATACGAGCAGGCGTCGGTCAGGACAAGGCCGGGAACCAGTTCGGCCGGAAAGGTCGGAAACTGAGGACTGGAGATGGCACTTTCGGCAAACAGGCGGCAGTTGTCGGTTAGGTTGACGACAGTGGTCCCGGTGGCGACAAGATTCCGACAGGTGGCTGAATCTTTGTAGGGGCGGATGAGGATCTCCCCGTCCCCGATGGTGACCCCCATCGGCGCGAAATTCGCCTCTCCAGCCTCATTTAGCGTTGTCACAATACTTTCGATGATCATCAGTTGTGTCCATTGTTGTGTCCACGCTATAGGCGCTATAAACGCCGCACGCTATTGACGCGAGGGGAGGCCGTGTTCAAGATACCCCCACTTGAGATCATCTTCCTGGATATATTTCTTCCCAAGCAGCATCGCGAGCCTCGCCTTCATCAGTTCGCGACCCAGGTAAAAGGCGTGGCCGATCGGTTCCGGGCCAAGGTGCGCCGTAATCCGGTCGAAGATCCGGCGGATGTCGGTCTCCTTGATGAAGAGATCGCGATTGAACACATAGATGGACTCCCGGTCGGCAAAGATGCGGAAGTTCGGGTCCGTCACCATCCGCTGCATCTCCCTCAGCTCCGCCTCGGACGGGCAATCGACCCGCCGATCCTTGATCGTGAGCAGGCCGTCGTCGATATCTTTCGGCAGCACCCCCCGCTGCCGGGCGTAATACATGAGACGGCGTGCCAGGTCCAACTCGCGGACGGAGCCCCTGGCCCACGAGGCCACCTCGGTGGTCAGCGCATATCGGATCTGCAACTCCGTCATCACCCCCGTAAGCAGCGCATTGATCCCTGTGCTGTCGGCGTCGGTCAGCTCGGTGACGTTTCCCACCCCCATGAGGATCTCCGCATGCGGGAAGCGGCGTCTCGCCTCGACGTAGCGTGCGAGCGATTCGGCGAAACCGAAGGTGATCGGCGCGAGAATCGGATCGATGAGGTATCGTGTGCCGCCCAGGCGCTCCACGGCTTCGATGTTCGCCGCCAGGGAATCCATCCCCTTACCGAAATCAGGGATGATCACCGGGGTACACTGAAGATCCGGGACCAGATGCAGGTTCTGAGCGTTCACACTCAGGAGCAGTTCGGCGCCGGCCTTGTCGGCGGCAAGGATCTCCTGCGGATCAAAGCTGTCGATGCTGACGCGGAACCCTTGAGACCGGAGCGCCGAGACGATCTCGCCGACATTACCGGCCGGTCGCCCAGGAGTACAGCCGACGTCGATGACGTCAGCACCGCAGGCTGCGTAGTAGCGGGCCTTGTTGAGAATCTCGCCGATCGGCAGGGTGGGGGCGTCGTTGATCTCGGCCAGGATAGTCAGATCGTGCTCGCCATACCCCTCCCGTTTCTTCTCGACGCCGAAGTAGTAGGGGATATCACGCAGATCCTTCGGCCCCTTTTCGACCTTCACGCCCAGCGCCTGCTCCAATTCGCCAGGTTCCACACGGCAGAGTCCGGGGATCATCAGCAGATCACAGGGTGGCGAGCGGAGCGCATGGAGGATGAAGGGCTGGGTCATCAGGGCGGCCACGCTGATCTTGAGGACGGCCACCTCGTGGTCGAAGTCGGCCTGCATGCCCGCCAGCGTCTCTTTCAGGGCACGCTCTGCCAGCTTGCCGGTGATGAAGAGGATCTTCATATGGGTCTATTGGGTCTGTTGTGTGCGACGTCTATTGCGAACGACGCGATGGACGCGACAGACGCAACGACGCTATAGACGCGTCTCATACCCAGAGGCCGCCGTGCACGTGGAGGACCGTCCCAGTCACGTATCGCGCCCTCTCGGATGCCAGGTAACTCACCGCCTCGGCGATATCGCCGGGTGTGCCCAATCGACCGAGCGGGACCATCCGGGCCCAGGCCGCTTTGTCTTCCACCTGATACCCGCCATAGGTCTCGGTCTCGATGAAACCGGGGTTCACGACGTTGACTCTGATGCCCCAAGGCGCTTCGGATCGCGCCAACGACCTGGTCAGCATGATCACGCCGGACTTGGCAATGTAGTAGGCCGGGGCCTCAAAGACCCCGATCGGCGAATGCTCCACATTGAGTGCCCCAATGTTGATGATGCTGCCGGCTCGCTGCTCTCGCATAACCCGAAGGGCCGCCCTGCTGCAATAAAAGACGCTACCCAGGTTACTGTCCAGGGTTTGTCGCCACTCGTCATCGGTAGTGTCGTACAACGCCCGCGTGAGAAACGGACCAACGTTGTTGACCAGAACGTCAAGGGGGCCAAGTTGGCTGACCGCCGTCTCGATGAGACGGGACGCGCCGGCGGAGACGGAGACATCCGCTTTCACAGCTACGGCCTTCACAGGCAGACCCTCGAACTCCCGAAGGGCCGATTGGGCCGCGCCGTCGTCGCCACGATAGTTCAGGACGACATCACACCCATCCTGGGCGAGGCGCATAGCGATCGCCTTGCCGATCCCTTTCGTGCCGCCGGTAATCACCGCAACCCGTCGTGACCGCACTCGCTCAAACCCTCTGTTATCAAATACCTTCAACCTTCTGTCTTTCTTCTGCTCATCTTATGCCCGCCCCGCTGAAACTTCAAGGCGAATCCACCCTTGCAAGCGCAGGCGAGCCCATGGGCCGCTTCTCCTGCGCTCACTCTACTTTGGCTCTTTCAGATTTTGTCTTGACTTTAGTTGGGTGGCTGACTAGACTAGTTGGAGACTGGTGCAATTGGAGGCATCCATGGGTACGGTCGGCGCATACGAGGCGAAAACACATCTTTCTGAGCTCCTGGAGCGCGTCGCCAAAGGGGAGAAGATTACCATCACCAAACATGGTATCCCGGTGGCCACCTTGCAGCCCGCGGACCCTGTGAAGAAGGTGCCCGCTCGCGATATCATCGGCCAGCTCAAGCGATTCCGCAGCGGTCACCGCCTCAAGGGGCTGTCGATCCGCGCCCTGATCGAGGAGGGCCGACACTGATGTCTGCTCGATTTGTCGTCGACAACTCCGTCGTCATGGCGTGGTGTTTTGAGGATGCGACGAGCGCCTACGCCGATGCCGTCTTGGACGCCCTCGGCACCGCTGAAGCTGTCGCGCCGGCCATCTGGCCGCTTGAGGTGGGCAATGTCCTGCTGGCCGCGGAACGGAAGCGCCGCCTCGGCGAAGCCTCGGTTGCTCGTTTTCTGGCCCTGCTGAGAAGTTTGCCGATCGCTGTTGAGCAAGAAACCCCCGAACGGATGCTGACCGACATCCTCTCGCTGGCGCGCACGCATCACCTGTCCACGTATGACGCTTCATATCTCGACCTTGCCATGCGTCACGGACTGCCTATCGCGACGCAGGACAGCTCGCTGTCCAAAGCCGCCAAGGCGTGTCTCGTCCCTGCCTTCGATCCGGAAAACGTTTGCCAGTAATCTTGGCGTGAGAATCGCTTGACTTATCTCAGGGGAGATGTAGAATTAATCGCCCGACAGATTGGGCGGTTAGCTCAGTCGGGAGAGCGCCGCCTTCACACGGCGGAGGTCACTGGTTCGATCCCAGTACCGCCCACCACTTTTTCAATCACTTACACGGCTCCTGCAATGTGACGCGATCAAGTGCCGGCGATGTGACTGGAGTCGCCGGCAGTCCACGAATGGCCTCTCGCAGATTGATGTTCTTGCCTACAGCCTATCCGGTGGATGCTTTGTTCTCATCGTACTCATCATCACCAATCTTTCAGGGATTGGCGAGATGCAGCACACGATCAGCGAGGCAGGCACGGTCTTACAGAAGACGTGTTCTGGAGAACTGCTATGAGCGATCAGGATATTCGGTGGGTTCAGCGTTTCAATCATCTTCGCAAAGCCCTCTCACAGTTACGAGAAGCCGTGCAACTTTCGCAGAACCGGCCGCTGTCGAAACTCGAGGAGCAAGGGCTAATCCAGGCGTTCGAATTCACCCATGAACTGGCCTGGAATACACTCAAGGATTTTCTGGAGAGTCGCGGTGTGTACAATCTATACGGTTCAAAGGACACAACCCGCGAAGCCTTCAAGGCGGGTATAATCGAACGCGGCGAGATATGGATGGGGATGATCAGCAGTCGTAATTTGACCTCCCACACCTACGATGAGGCGACAGCCGCTCAGATCGCCGCCGACATCCGCCATGCCTACTTCCCGGAATTCGAGGCGCTCTTCGCCAGGCTGGATGAATTCCGACGAGCGGAAGAGGCATGAAATACGGTCTGCCGGATGCCACGATCCAGAAGATCTGTGCCACTCTGAGGCGTTACCCGCAGGTGGAACAGGCGATTCTGTATGGCTCGCGGGCGAAAGGGACGTATAAGAACGGCTCAGATATTGATTTGACCTTGCGCGGCAGTGCGGGTCTGACACTGCATGTGCTGTACAAGATTCTCAACGATCTCGACGAACTGCTCCTGCCCTACACCATTGACCTTTCTATTTTCGATCACATCGATGATCCCGATCTGATCGAGCACATCCAACGCGTGGGCGTCGCATTTTATGACAAGCATGCGGCCGTTTCTGAATCAGTTGCGGCGGCTTAGCGGGGGACTCGTGCCCTATCCACAATTCCGCTGCCGACGTCGTGATGCGCTAGCGTAGTGAGTCCAACGCTTCTTGACATTCGCTGTTCACCCTGAGCTTGTCGAGCGGAGGTGGCGGTTCGATCCCAGTATCGCCCACCGTGATTCCCCTGCCGCCCAGCAGGGGTTTTTTATTTACTCTGACCATTGCAGCTTGACATCGGCGGACTCGTTCGGTAGTCTCCGGTTCATCTAAGTCTCTCATTGCATGTAAGGGTCAAGCGCCATCGGGAGCAGCATGGAAGCCGGACAATCACGTAGTATGACGGCACGGGTGCGTCGGATCGGCGAGCGGGTGCTGGCCGGAGGGATGCTAGCGTTCGAGGAGGCTACCCTGCTCTTCGAGCGGTCCGATTACGACGTTCATGAACTGTTTCAGGTAGCCAATCGCCTCCGGCTGAATCGGTTTGGGAACAGGGTCCATCTGTGTGGTATCGTCAACGCGAAAAGCGGCGGCTGCCCGGAAGACTGTAGCTTCTGCAGCCAGTCTTCCGGGCAGGCCGCTGAGATCGCGCGATATAGCGTAATCGCACCCGACGAGATGGTTGTGGCCGCCAGGCGGGCGCGCGGGTACGGCGCCTGGGCGCTTGGCGTAGTGACCGCAGGTCGGGGCTACGATGCGACTTCTGAAGATTTTCGGCAGCTCGTCGAGGGGATTCGAGCTATTTCGCGGGACGGCTCGGCAGAGGCACACGCCTCGCTCGGCATCATGAGCGACGAGGAGTTCCGGCAGCTCAAGGCGGCCGGCCTTACCACGTTCAATCACAACCTGGAGACGGGCCGCTCCTACTTTCCGAATGTCTGCACGACCCATACCTATGACGAGCGGGTCGCGACCATTAAGGCGGCCAAGGCCGCCGGGATCAGGGCGTGCAGTGGCGGGGTCTTCGGGATGGGGGAGGAGCCCAGGCATCGCGCCGAGCTGGCTTTTGCCCTGAAAGAGCTGGACGTAGACGAGGTCCCCCTGAACTTCCTGATTGCCGTTGATGGGACCAGTCTGGCGAATATCGCCCCGCTCTCACCGCATGAGATTCTGAAGGTCATTGCCCTCTTTCGCTGGATCCTCCCGACCAAGAATATCTTCATCTGCGCCGGTCGGCAGCATCTGGGCGAATTGCACCCGATGATCTTTTTTGCCGGCGCAAGCGGGGTCATGGTGGGCGACTTCCTGACCACCAGGAACCGACGCGTAAGCGACGACCTCAAGATGTTTCATGATCTGGGGCTCGATTTTGGCGAATCGTTGCTCGCTCCGGAACGCCACGCCGCCACTGCTTCGACAAGCCTCACCACAGGCGCTGCGCTCTGACCCTTGCCATGGCCTCACGCAGCCATCGGCTCCGACAGGATGACAAACGCTACGTCTGGCACCCGTTCACCCAGATGCAGGACTGGCTGCAGGAGCGCCACCCGATCATCGAGCGGGGCGAGGGGAGTACCCTCATCGACGTGGATGGGCGTTCCTACCTGGACGGCGTCTCCTCGCTCTGGGTGACGGTCCATGGCCACCGCAACGCAGTCATCGATCGGGCCATCCGTACCCAACTCGGCAAGATCGCACACACGACCTTTCTGGGGCTTTCGCACCCGCTCGCCATTGACCTGGCCAGGGCGCTTGTCCGGGTCGCCCCAAAAGGACTCGCCAAGGTTTTTTACTCCGACAACGGCTCGACTGCCGTCGAGATCGCGCTCAAGATGGCGTTTCAGTACTGGCAGCAGCGTGGCGGGGCGTGTGCCCGAAAGACCGGGTTCATTGCCCTGGAAGAGGCGTATCACGGCGATACCCTGGGCGCGGTGAGCGTAGGCGGGATCGATCTGTTCCACCAGCTCTACCGGCCGCTCCTCTTCCCGATCCGGCGAATTCCGTCACCGTATCGGGCGCCATGGGATCGCCGCCGCCGGGCCGATGCGCTTACGCGACTGGAGTCGATGCTGGCGCGCGATCATGATCGGGTGGCGGGTCTGGTGATGGAGCCGCTGATGCAGGGCGCGGCCGGGATGCTCCCCTCACCGCCGGGCTTCCTCAAGGCCGTACGATCGCTCTGCTCGCAGTACAACGTCCTCCTGATCCTGGACGAGGTCGCCACCGGCTTCGGCCGGACCGGGACGATGTTTGCCTGCGAGCAGGAGGGGGTCACGCCGGACCTGCTTTGCCTCGCGAAGGGGCTCACCGGCGGCTACTTGCCGCTGGCCGCAACGCTCGCAACGCAGCAGATCTTCGACGGCTTCTGCGCCCCTTATGGGGAGCGGAAGAGTTTCTTCCACGGCCATAGCTACACCGCCAATCCGCTGGCCTGCGCCGCCGCCCTTGCGAACCTCCAGTGCTTTCAGCGGGATCAAACCCTCAAGCGATTACAGCCAAAAATCGCGTTACTCCGTCGGGAACTCGAATCGTTGCGATCGTTGCCGCACGTGGGCGACATCCGGCAGGTCGGGTTCATGGTCGGGATCGAGCTGATGCAGGATCCCAAGCGAGGGACGTCATACCCTTATGAGGCTAAGGTCGGAATTCGGACGATCCTCGAGGCCAGGCGGCGAGGATTGATTATCCGGCCGCTGGGCAACGTCATCGTCCTGATGCCGCCCCTTTCGATCGCTTCTAAGGACATCGTCAGGATGGTGCGCATTGTCGGCGACTCTATCACCGCTGTGACGGAGGGATGAAAGCCGCCAGACGCATAGGGCTGTTTGTTACCGGGACCGACACGGGCGTGGGGAAGACGTTGATTACGGCCGGGCTTGCGCATGCGCTGCGGGTGAGGGGGATCGATGTCGGGGTGATGAAGCCGGTCGAGACCGGCTGTCCCAGCCGAGCTGGCCGACTGCGACCGCCGGATGCTCTCACGCTGTGTGAGGCGGCAGGATCGCGGGACGCCCTCGACCTAATAAACCCATATCGCTTCCGTGATCCGCTGGCGCCGATGGTTGCCGCCGAGCGGTCACGACGATCCATCAACGTGGAGCGGTTGCTGAAGTGCTTTGATCGTCTCGCCGATCGACATGCCATGATGTTGGTCGAGGGTGCCGGCGGCCTATTAGTGCCCATCACCGAAAAGGCATCTTTCCTCGATCTTGCAGCTCGGCTGCGACTTCCCATGCTGATCGTGATCGGGTCCAGGCTTGGCGCGTTGAACCATGCCAGACTGACGGTCGCCGCTGCGTTGGCTGCCGGCGTCCCAGTCGCGGGGGCCATCGTGAATCGCGCGACCGCCGAGCGATCGCTCGCTAGAACTACCAATCTTGCGGCCCTCAGACGTCTTCTGCCGATCCCGGTTCTAGGAGAAATCCCTCACCTGTCGAGTATAAGTGGAACTACTCTATGGCGCAGCCCAATCCTTCAACGAATTCTCGCGTCGCATCTCGGAGATCTGTTTCCTGAACTTATCAGGAGGTGAACTAATGCTGATACCGCGACGACCCGTAACGCTTACGCTATTGTTGTTCTGTCTCGTATTCCTGACGTCGTGTACGCTGTTCGGCCAAGGGTCGCGCGCCTGGGAGGATCCATCCGGCGAGAAGGGGCTGGCGTCGTGGTATGGTCATCCGTACCATGGTCGTCGCACCAGCAATGGCGAGGTCTACGATATGTATCAACTGACGGCAGCTCACCGCGAGATCCCGCTCGGAAGCTGGGTGGAGGTGATCAATCTCACCAACGGCCGTTCGCTCACGGTCCGGGTCAACGACCGCGGGCCGTTTGTGGACGGCCGGATTATCGACCTGTCGTATGCCTCTGCCCGGTTACTCGGGGTGGTGGGACCCGGTGTGGCGCCGGTGAGGGTTCGACTGACTCAAGCCCCGCCGCAGGCTCCAGGTCCGGCTCGCTATTCGGTACAGGTCGCCTCATTTGTCGCAGAGTCGAACGCCCTCGCGCTGAAAGCGGAACTGGAACAGAAAGTGTCGGGTGTGTACCTTGTGAAGGCGCTGATCGACGGCGAGATCTACTACCGAATCAGAGTCGGGCAGTTCGTCTCCCATGCCGAGGCCAAGACAGCGGCAGAGCGGCTGGCGTCGCTGGGCTACCGCGTCCTGATCACGGGTTTCTGAAGACCGCCTCTAAGGATCGCTCCTGTAGTATGCTCTATCGCACTATCTGCCTACTTATATATCTGTCTGTCTGGTTAAGTCGAACTGCATCACATCTATATGTCAGTTATCTCTCCCTACCAGCCATCACTCTCTCCAATAGACGTTCACGCCGACGGTTTCAAGACGGTACAGCCTCTACGACACGTGCGCTCGGAGAAGACGACGCGCAGGGATTGGCGCTTGATCTTTTGACGGCCGTCAGGTATGATCCTTATAAAGTACAAAATAGCACTGAACACTTGTAGGAGTGAGATGCCGCCATGCAAATACGCGAGATCTCTTCAAGGCTGCCACTGCTGCTTGTTGTTGACGACAATGCACAGAACATTGAATTGCTGACGGCACTGATGGAGGCCGAGGGATATGAGGTGATCTCGGCCGCTGACGGTCTGGCGGCTCTGGCTCATGTGGCTACTACCCCTCCGGACCTGATTCTGCTGGATGTCATGATGCCGAAGCTGGATGGCTATGCAGTCTGCCGACGTCTGAAAGAGGAGACAGCCACCCGCCTGATGCCTATCGTGCTGCTCACAGCCCTAGGGGCGGAAGAGGCCAGGATCCGAGGAATCGAGGCGGGGGCCGACGACTTTATTACGAAGCCGTTCAGCCGGACAGAGCTGAAGGCCCGCATCCGCTCGCTGCTCAAGCTCAAGACCTTTACCGACGAGTTGGAGCATGCCGAAACCATGCTGCTGGCGCTGGGCCGGACCGTTGAGGCTAAAGATCCATATACTCAGGGCCACTGCGCGCGGCTGGCGGCCTATTCGGTCGCCCTGGGGAAGCGGCTGGGTCTGCCGCCTGAGGAGCTGACTGCGTTGGATCGAGGAGGATCTCTGCACGACCTGGGGAAGATCGGCATCCCGGATGCGATTCTCCTGAAACCCAGCGGCCTCAGCGAGTCCGAGTGGGCGATTATGCGCGAGCATACGGTGATCGGTGAGCGAATTTGCCAGTCGCTACGATCATTGCAGCGGGTTCTGCCGATCATCCGCCATCACCACGAGCGGTGGGATGGAAGCGGTTATCCGGACGGGCTTGCGGGCGAGGCGATTCCAATCACAGCGCGCATCTTGCAGATTGTAGATATTTATGATGCGCTGAGAACAGCTCGGCCTTACAAGCCGGCCCTGCCGCCTGAAACTGCGTGCGAGACCCTCCGAGATGAGGCGGCGCGCGGATGGCGCGATCCTGACGTAGTATGTCCGTTCATCGAGCTGATGGATCTGGGTGGGCTGCCGGAGGTCCCGGAGCCTACCGGGGGAGCAGTGGCGTGATAGGCATTCGGGACTGGAGTATCCGCGCGCGCCTGCTCCTGGCGTTTGCTGGAGTCCTGATCCCCTTTGTCGCTTTCACGAGCATCATCATGGTCTCGTCCCGCACCGTCCGCCAGCGTCTGTCGGCTATCCAAGAGGAGGTGGAGCTCGATGTGAAAAGAACGGCGGACCTGAGGCTTGCATGGGATCAGCTTGTGCTGGCGATGAAAGACTACATGGCCATCGGAGGTCTCAAGCGGATGCAGGTCGAGCGGCGCGCGGCGCATTTCGAGGCGGCCTTCAGATTGTTGGCCGCTACGCCATTTCAGGTTGCAGATGAGCGACAGTTGATCGAGGTGTTGAGGGGCATAGTCTCTGATATTGAGGCTCGCAGCCAGGAAGTGCTGGCCGCTCCAAACCCTCCGACAAATCGCGATGCGCGTGCGATGATGGAAGCGCTGATTCGCCTGAGTGATTATATAGAGCCTATACTGCAGCGGCTCCAGGAAATCCATGTGAGTGAAATCGAAGCGCTGGTGCAACGTACGTCCCACCTGAACTACCAGACTGAGACAATGACATTTGCTGTAGTATTGCTGGGCCTGGCCCTGGCTACTGTCTTGAGTTTGCTCTCCTCTAACTGGTTAAGCCGCCCTATCCGGGCTATCGCGCAGGGGAGTCGTCGGCTGGCTGAGGGCGATCTGTCTCAGCGGGTGGAGACGACCGGCGGAGGGGAGCTCGGAGAGGCGGCGCAGGCCTTTAACGAGATGGCGCAACAGTTGGAACGGTCGGCTATCGAAAATGCCGCGCTCTACGGCGCGGCGCGGCAGCGCGCCGAACAGATCGCGGCCGTCAATCGCCTGATCAAGATTATCAGCGCCTCTTTCGATATCGGCGCGGTCTATGAGACATTTGCCGCGGAGTTGAAACGGCTTATCTCGTACACACGGATGGGGATTGTGATTCCTGAGGACACAGGCATACGACTCAGGCTCTTCCAACTGTCCGGCGATCGCCTCAACGAGGCGCCGATCGGAAGGGTCTGGTCGAATGGAAAAGGGACCGGCATCGAGTGGGTGATGTCCCACAGACGGCCTCACTTTGAGCTGGATCTTGCGGAGGCCGGACGGTTTGTGGAAGATAAGATCCTGGTGAAAGAAGGGATTCGCTGTACCGTTCGTCTCCCGTTGATGGTCAAAGGGCAGGTCATCGGCGTCCTCTTTCTCGATGATGTTGAGCCCGGTCGTTACAGCGAGCATGACCTTGAACTGCTCGTTCCGCTTGGAGAGCAGTTGGCCATCGCCATCGAAAACTCCCGGCTGCATGGTGAGATGGAGCGAAAGGTGGAGGAGCGGACCAGGACGCTCCGCGAGACGCAGGCCCAGCTCATTCAGTCCGGGAAGCTGGCGGCGGTCGGGACGCTGGCGGCCGGGGTGGCCCACGAACTGAACCAGCCACTGATGATCGTCCGCGGCTACGCCCAGGAGCTGCTCGGAGACCGGCGGATTGCGGATGAGGAGATCCGCGACGATCTGCGGCGGATCGAGGCGCAGACGACCCGGATGACGGCCATCATTAACCACCTTCGCGACTTCTCGCGCCAGTCCAAGGGAAAGCGGCAGATCACAGATCTGAACCGGGTCGTGGAGGATGCGCTGATCTTCCTCGGGCAGCAGCTCAAGACCAGAAACATCACCGTCACTCAGGAGTTGTACCCCGCGCTGCCGACGGTCCGGGTCGATCCGTTACGGATCGAGCAGGTGCTCCTGAACCTGATTACCAACGCTCGGGACGCCATGGAGCCGACCGGGATGGGAGCGATTACCATCCGGACCGAAGTCATATCCGACAGTCGGGTGGCGTTGAGCGTGACCGATACCGGCCCCGGCGTCCCAGAAGAGATCCGGACCCGGATCTTCGATCCCTTTTTTACGACGAAAGAGGTCGGCAAGGGAACGGGGCTCGGCCTGAGCATCTGTCATGGGATTGTCGAGGAGCACGGGGGAGAGTTGACGATGGAGAGTCCGGTGGCCAATGGAAAGAGCGCGCGATTTACGATGGTCTTGCCCCAGGCCGGCCGGGATGACAATACGGGTGATCGGACATGAAGGACGCGCGAATTCTGCTGGTTGATGACGAACCGGAGATCCTGCGGCTGGTTGCGCGACGACTCGGACGGAAGGGGTGCGAGGTAACCACGGCCTCCGACAGCAGTCAGGCGCTGGCGTTGCTTCAGCAAGGCGTATTCGATATCGCGGTCTTGGACCTCATGATGCCGGGGATGAACGGCCTTGATCTGGCAGCCCAGTGTCGGCTGCGGTATCCCGAAATGAAGATTCTGATGCTCACCGGATCTCCCGTGATTGAGGAGATCGAACGGATAGGCTATGTCTCCTTGAGGAAGCCGCTGGAGAATCTTCAGGATCTGGACGCGGCGATCGAGCGGCTTTTAACCATTGGAGACGCGGGTACGGGTATCATCTGTCAAGGGGGGTAATGGTGAACGGGAGAGTGCTCATCGTTGATGACGAGCCGGAGATTCGCAGATTGCTTTCGCGCCATCTCCAGCGACTGGGGTATACTGTGCGGGAGGCCGGGGATGGCGAGGAGGCTGCGGCGGTGGCGACGGTCGACATTCCCGATGTCGTGATCACCGATATGTCTATGCCTCGCATGGGCGGGCTGGAGTTACTTGAGACGCTTCGAAATATGGACCCCGGTCTTCCGGTCATCGTGCTGACCGGACACGGATCGCTCGAGAACGTTATTGCCGCGATGCGACGGGGGGCGGCCTTTGACTATCTGCTCAAGCCGCTCCCTGACCTTACCGTGCTGGAGGTGGCCGTTGCCCGGGCCTTTGAGGTCAGGAAGCTGCGCGCCCAAGCCCGCGAGGCGTTTCAAGTCGCCGCCATCCGGGAGCTGGCGGTGACCGCGAGCGACAGGATTCTGAATCCTCTGAGCATTATCAGTCTGAGCGTGGAGCGGCTGAGTCACGAAGGGATGACGGCCGAGGCCAAGGCCAAGGCGGTTGCGAACATCGAGACGGCCGTCGAGACTATTACCAAGGTTGTCAGGAAGATGCGAGAAGTGGCGCGGTACATGCCTCGCGAGGTCGTCCCGGGTCTGCGGGAGATCGATCTTGATCGAGCCGTCGTGGACGACAAGCGCGAGTAGATGCGAATTCGAGGGATCCCGATGCCTGAACTACGTGACCGGACATTTGTATGAGAAAAAACTTGGCGAAATCCTGATTGCCGCAAAGGTCATTCGGTTGGAGCAGGCGGCCAAGCAGTTGCTGTCGGCTCAGCCTGCCGCAGATGGGCAGGTTGAACGGGTTCGCCCGCGGATCCTGATTGTCGAGGACCATCCGGTCAATATGGAACTGATGGTTGCGTTGCTGGAGCGTGGGGGGTATGAGATCTACACCTGCGGTGACGGGCGGGAGGTGATGGGGCAGGCCAAGGCACATCGGCCGGACCTCATTCTGCTCGACATCAACCTGCCGCACATTGACGGCTTGACGCTCGCTCGGCTGCTTCGAGACGACCCGGAGACGTCCGCCGTCACGATTGTCGCCGTGAGCGCCTACTCGGTTACGGGCGACGAGGAGCGGATCTGCAGAGCGGGATGCGACGGGTTCATCCCCAAGCCGATCGACACCAAGAGTTTTCTCCAGACGATCTCGACGTTTCTCGATCGTGGAACCGCCCGGTAGGAGCCTGCGATGCAAGGCTCTATCTTCAGACGGTTCAGCCTCACAAGTGCGTTGGTCGTGTTGTTCGCCGTGGCCGGCCTGATCCCCCTGACAGTCTTTGGTCTCTCTGTCATTCAGATAGTATCGAACCAGCTCGTACAAAGGTCCTTAGAGGAGCTTAAGCAGAGCGTTCTGACCGATGCTCACAACATACAGCACCGCGTCGATACGGCTCAAGGCGACCTCCCCGTCCTGAGCCATGTGGCCGCGATGCAGGAGCTGATCCAAGCCCGAGTCCGTCGCGACCCGGCCAGGATTGAGCAGTGGCGGAAGGCGCTGGAACGGGTGTTCCTTGCATTCTCGACGAACCGGAAGGTCTACAACCAGATCCGCTACATAGACGAAGAAGGCTGGGAACTGGTTCGGGTTGACGCCGACGGTGTGAAGCCGCCGCGGGCCGTTCCTCGTGACCGGCTTGAAAATAAGCGGCGGCGGCCCTATTTTTCGGAGACGATGGCGCTTGGACCGGGTCACGTCTACGCCTCCCCGCTGGAATTGAACCGAGAGCGTGAGCAGATCGAAGTCCCGTACCGCCCGGTCATCCGCTATGCCTCGCCCCTCTTTGATGACGAGGGGAACCGGCGCGGAATCGTCATCATCAACCTGATGACGGGCCCTCTGCTTGATGTGCTGGCTCAGGAAGCAAGAGCCGCCCGGAAGGCGGTCTATGCCGTCGATCGGGAGGGGTTCTACGTCCTGCACCCCGATCCGGCGAAGCGGTGGGGCGGTCCTCGCGACCTGAATACAGGGGAACGGATCCAACGAGACTTTTCCAGCCTCGCCGGCCGGTTCCTCTCTCGAGAGGCTGTCGCGACGATCATGGGGGAGCAGGTCATCACCTCTCAGTCGCTCGCCCTCAGTTCAAGCCCCTCAGGCCCTTCTCTTGTCATCGTCGAGCTGATGCCCACACGCGTCGTTCTGGCGCCTGCTACAGACCTTCGCTGGTATCTGCTGATCCTGCTTGTGGGGGTAGGCGCCGTTGCTGTGGTGGGCGCCGTCTTGACAGGAAGAAGGTTTGCTCGTCCCATCGTGGCCTTGGAGGAGGCCGCCACTCAGATCCGGCATGGTACTCTGGACGCCAGAGTTGAAGCCGGTGGATCCCGCGAGATCGCGGCGCTGGGAGACACGTTCAATGCGATGGCGGAAGGTCTGGCTCGATCCCGCAGTCAGATCGAGAGGCAACTGAACGAGTTGCAGGCCCGCCAGCGAGTGACCGAAAGCATCCTCCGCTCCCCGGACCTGACCGCGCGGATGAGCATCGCACTGCGAGAGATCCTCTCTCTGCTCGGACCCGCCATCAAGGGGGCCATCTATCTGGTAGAACGCGGGAGATTGACCCTCAAGGTCAAGGAGGGCTTCTCGCCGACCTTTCTGGCTCTTGGCCGGGACGTCCCGCTCGACGTGTGTCCGTGGGTCGGAGTGCTCACCGAGACGCGCATTCCCTGGAAAGGATCCGATCCCATTACGGAGGCGCTGCGGCAGGAGGGGATGATGGCCTGGACCAGCCTGCCCCTCATTGTGGAAGAAAAGCTGGAAGGCATCCTGCTTCTGGCGGACAGTCGAGCAACCCTCATGGAGGAGGAGACCATGCGTACCTTGAGGGCGATGGTCGATCAGGTGGCTGTGGCGATCCACAATGCCAGACTGTACACCGAGAGCCGAGAGCGGTTGGCGCGGTTGATTACCCTTCGGGAGATCGACCAGGCCATCGCTGCCCAGCTTTCCCTCGACGAGGTGATCAAGGTAGTGCTGGAGCGGGTGCATCTCCATATGACGACCGACGCCATCGGGCTGAGTCTGATCGACTGGGAAAAGAAACGAACGCTCCTCGCCCATCTCCGCCTGCCGGAGGGGGTGGAAATCCGAGGCGAGGCCTTTGGTCTGAGCGAGAGCTTGCTGGATGTTCTCAGTGTGCGCTTGGAGCCGGTCATCATTTACGATCTGTCGGACGACCCTCGAGTCATCAACCATCGGGAGATTATTCGCCGGTACGGCCTCAAGTCGTATCTGGGCATGCCCCTCATCGTGCAGGGTCGGGCGATCGGCGTACTCCACATGTCTACGACGACCCCCCACCGCTTTACAGCCGACGAGGCGGATTTCTTCGCGACTCTGGCCGGTCAGGCGGCCATTTCGATTCAGAACGCCCGTCTGTACGAGATGGCGCTTCGTCGGGGCGAGGCGCTGGCTGCTTTAACGCATAGTACCGTCACCCTCGCCCGATCCGGTCCGGAGCCGGAGGCGCTCTCGACGGTGCTTGAGAGCGTCAGTCGGGCGACGGGAGCCGATCGAAGCGTCTGGCTGGCGTACGATGAGGCTGCGCGGCGTCTGTACGTGGAGACATCGGTCGGCTTTGCAGCGGAACTGCTGCACCAAGTTGAGCACACGCTGACGATGTCTCTCGCCGATCATTGGGCGCCGGCCATTGTCGCCGTTGAGGGCCGATCGTTCTACCTCAAACAGACGGTCGGCAGCCCGGTCTGGCCGGACTTCGATCCGAATGCGCGTTCCGCGTACTGCGCTCCACTGACTTACAGCGGCCGGCTGTACGGCGTGCTTGCGCTGCTCTCACAAGAGGAGGATGGCTTCGGACCTGAGCAGTTGGCGTTGGCCGACACCTTCGCCCTGTACACCGGCGCCGCCTTAGCCAATGGGAAACTCTATCGGGATCTCCAGCAGGCGGCCCTTCAACTGGAAGCCAAGGTTGCGGACCGGACCCGGGAGCTTCAGGAAGTCAACGTTCAACTGGAGGCCGCCTCCCGACATAAATCCGCGTTCCTGGCCAATATGTCCCACGAGTTGCGGACCCCGCTTAACGCGATTCTCGGCTTCTCCGAGTTGCTCCAGGATCCGACCTTCGGCCCCTTAACGGAGAAACAGGGCCGCTATGTGGGCCATATCCGCAGCAGCGGCCGGCATCTCCTCGCGCTGATCAACGACCTTCTTGATCTCTCCAAGGTGGAGGCGGGGAAACTCGAGTTGCATCCGGAGACCTTAGGCCTTCATGAAGCCCTTGAAACGGCTGTTGCCGAGATCCAGCTCCAGGCCGAGGCGAAGCAGCTCGAGCTCGAGCTGCGGGTAGACCCAGCCCTGACTACCCTCGCTGTCGACCCCGTCCGCTTTAAGCAGATCCTGCTCAACCTCCTCTCGAATGCCGTCAAGTTTACACCCGAGGGCGGACGGATTACGGTCACCGCCAGACTGGCGTCGAGCGTCGAGCGTCGAGCGTTGAGCGTAGAGTCCCAACCCCCAACCCCCCCCGACAGAGATTTCGTAGAAATCGCCGTCACCGACACCGGGATCGGGATTAGGCCGGAGGACCTGTCCAAGCTCTTCCAGCCCTTCAGCCAACTGGAGACCCCATTCACAAAGCCGTCTCAGGGTACCGGGCTTGGCCTCGCCCTGACAAAGCGGCTTGTCGAGTTGCACGGGGGGCAGATCGCGGCTTCCTCCCAGGGGCCGGATCGGGGAAGTACCTTCACGGTGCGTTTGCCCAACCCTCGAAACGTATAACCCGGAGGAGAGACGATGGCGCTGAAGGCTGTGATCTTCGATGCCGGCAATACCGTTATGCTCATCAACTATGGCGTCGTGACCGAGGCATTGGCGGCTGAGGGGTTCGATATCGATGAGACGGCGGTGCGAGAGGCGGAGTATCGCGCCAGGGTGCGACTGGATCAGATTTTGGCCAGGCGCAACTCCACCGAAGCGCCGCAGATCTTCCAGACGTACATGCGCTTTGTCTGCGAAGGCATCGGCATACCGTGGGGAGCGGCTGCTGAGCAGGCTCTAGAGCGGCTTGCCGAGTATCATCGAGCGCATAATCTCTGGAATCAACCGAATCCTCAGGCCTCTGCTGTGCTTCAGACGTTGCACGATCGCGGGCTCACGCTGGGCATGATCTCGAATTCGAACGGATGGGTCGAGCGGCTTGTGACGGAAAGCGGACTGCGCCCTTACTTTCATTTCGTACTGGACTCGCGGCTTATCGGGGTAGAAAAGCCTGATCCCAGGATCTTTCAGATCGCACTGGATCAGGTCGGGATCGGTTCCGCCGAGGCGCTGTATATCGGCGACCTGTACTCCATCGATGTTGTAGGACCGAGAGCGGCGGGGATGCGCGCGATCCTACTCGATCCTGCCGGTCTGTGGGACCATGTGGACTGTCCCAAAGCGCGCGACCTGTCAGAAGCCGCCGACCTGATCCTGATGCAGATGTCGTCAACTCCGCCTCGTTAAGCAAACCCGCCGCCGTTTTCAGTCTGCCCGCTCGTTAAGTAAGAAGCGCCGCGTATAGGGCGCCACGGTGGTCCCGGTGGTCACCAGGTCGCGCCGAAGTCTGGCCAGGTCGTCCGGCGTATCCACGTCGAACCAGGGCGGGAGTATTGCCACCTGCAAGCGTTGCGTTGCAGCGCGCTGGAGTGTGTCGGTCAGGACTGTGGGGCCGCTCCATGGGATGTTATCGAAGAGCGTGCGGCAGGGGCGCTTGAGACCGATGAGGTAATAGCCGCCGTCCTCCGCCGGGCCGAGCACCAGATCTGTGGCCCTGCTCTGAAGGTGCATGATGGCATCCAGCAGGTAGGGCGTGGGCAGGGTCGGGCTGTCGCTGTCGATGAGGAGAGCCGCCGGATGGCCTCGTTCCAGCAGAATCGCTGAGAGTCGGTGAAGGCGGTCTCCGAGGGTTGAACCCGCCTGCGGAATCAGTGTAAAACCGTCCGGCAACAGCGCGAGCATCGACGACCTTGCTTCGATGGGTGTGTAGGCCAGGTACGGATCGATGCCGGGGATCTCGGCGACCTGCTGCAGCTTATCCAGTAAAAGGCACCGGTACAATTCCGCCGCGCGCTCATGGCTTAACGGCGGGACGAGGCGGGTCTTGACCCGGCCCGGCTCCGGCGCCCTGGCCATCACCGCGATCGCATATCGTCGCATGCGGCAAGCCTATCGGACCGCCTGTCGGTTGTCAATCAGATGCTGCACCCGAAGCATAGCGATGTGTATTGGAGAATTTCATTTCTCATTTGCACAATCAGTGATGAGCCATCATGCCGGCGGCGTAGGCGCATGGGATATTTCGCTGGAAACGGCAACGTGATTGTCGTACAATTGTACAATCATGGAACTGGTCATCGACACGTCGGCGATCATCGCTGTGCTCGTCCGCGAGTCGCACCGCGACGCCTTGATTGAGGTCACAACGGGAGCCGATCTGCTGGCGCCGCCGTCGGTTCACTGGGAGGTAGGTAACGCCTTCTCAGCCATGTTCAAGCGACGGCGCCTCACGCTCCGGCAGGCTCATCGCGCCCTTGAGGCGTATCGCCGGATCCCCATTCGCTTTTCTGATGTGGGGTTAGTGCGAGCGCTGGAGGTATCGAAGGACCTCGACATCTATGCGTACGACGCCTACGTGATCGCCTGCGCGCTGCAGCATCGATGCGCCCTGCTCTCGCTTGACAGGGGCCTGGTAGAAGCCGCCGCTCGTGCAGGAATAGCAACCGTGGAGGTGCCGCAGTGACCGTCTACACGTTTTCCGAAGCCAGGCAAAAGTTTGCATCGCTGCTCGAGCAGGCGCGACGCGAGGGGGCCGTTCGTGTGAAGCGGCGGGACGGCCAAGTCTTCGTGATTCAACCTGACCGTCCGCGGCGCTCTCCCCTCGACGTTCCGGGAATCGATCTCGAGATGTCCACGGAGGAGATCGTAGGCATTGTCCGTGAGATGCGTCAGCGAGTCGTGGACCAGACCACAAGGCGCCGGAGCGGACCTGCGGGGAAACGAGCCGCCAAGTCTACGCGCAAGTGACCGCCGCCGGATGATGCTCTAAGCCGGTCTCGATAACAAGGCTGTCGGCACTGCCGCCTTGCCACTGATCGAGGTTATCGCCAAAGGCCGGGGTGTGGGGGACTTGGCGCGTCTTCGCAAGAAGTACGGCCCAGGCAGTTGGCGTAAACTGAAAGGTCGGGCTACCGTCCGAATGGAGAACGGCAGCGTTCACTACGCAGACATCCATTGGTATCAAGCACACGGCATCGGCAACAAACGATTCAAGATCAAGCGGATACTGGACTGAGATCATAAAGACTCCTCCCGCTCTTCGATTTGCCGTTTGCCTCAAGAATAAGGGCAGCGAGGACCTCGTTGTCCGGAAGGTCTACCAGGTCTTACCGGACGAAGGAGCCGAGAAGCAACGGCTTCTTCGCATCGTCGACGAATCAGGCGAAGATTACCTGTATCCGGCCAGCTACTTCTTCTTTGTTGACTTGCCACAGAAGGTCGAACGTGCACTGCGGCAAAAGGTCTCTGATGCCGCATAGACACGCCCAACCCCGCGCCCAACACGGGGGTCAGTGGCCATCTTGGTAATGACATATCCAATGGCACCGTAGAGCGACCGAGGCGTGTGCGGCTGCCTCATCCTAAGAGAGTGACCTGACCAGCATAAGGCCGTAATGTGCGGCGCCGAGCAGGGATGCACGGGGATTGAGGACGACCTTTACTTCGATTGACCGGAGCAGTTCAGTGAAGCGTCCCTTGTCGGTGAAGGCGCCGGTAAACGTCCCGCGTAGGGGCACGTGGCCACGTGCCCCTGCAAGGATCTTCGGCGCGATCCCGCCCCCGATATACACCCCGCCGATAGCGAATGTCTTCAGGGCCAGATTCCCCGCCTCTGCGCCGTACACAGAGACGAAAAGATCGAGCGCTTTCGTGCAAAGCGGGTCATCACCTGTGAGCCCCACCTCAGAGATGACCGCACCTGCATCTTCCTCTGCGATCCGCTTGCGCAGCCACTCCGGCTCCGAGGCAAAGTCGCTGTCCCGCAGGAACCGATAGATATTGAAGAGCCCCGGTCCGGACAGCACGCGCTCGTAACTGACGCGGCCAAACTCTCGTTGAAGGCAGCGCAGGAGTTCGATCTCAAGGTCGTTTCGTGGGGCGAAATCAGTGTGTCCTCCCTCGGTAGCAATTGGATGATAACAGTTCCCGTCCCAGTAGAGGATCGCCTCCCCCAAACCTGTCCCGGCTGCGATGACGGCGATATTGCCCTTACGCGGGGAACCCGGCTGAAGCACACATAGATCTGTTGGTGCCAGGTTGAGCATACCGTAGGCTGCCGCCTCCAGATCATTAAGGAGCTTGACCTGCGGGACCCCAAGGGTGGCTGCGAGTGTGCGCCCATCCAACTCCCAGGGGAGGTTTGTCGCCTTACTCTTTCCCTTGATCACCGGTCCGGCTACGCCGAAGCAGGCCATGCGGAGAGGCGGGCGAGGCCCGGACCCCAGAAATTGATCCAGGATCGCCTCCAGCGACCCGTAACTCTGGCTGGGGAACGTCTCTTCGCGGATGGCGTGCAGCCGATTACCGGCCTCTTCAAATAGACCGATTACGGTCTTCGTCCCCCCGATGTCGCCGGCAAGGATCATGGGGCTCTCTCGGCGAGCCGACTGGCGGCGGCCTGGTCGACCAACCAGACCAACCGGCCTGCTACCGGCCGGATAAGTTGGGCCGGCAATCGTTCTGGGTCCGGCGGCCCTTCGAGGATCACTTGGAGCGCGGGGGCCTTGTCAGCTCCTGATACCAGAAACAGGATCATTGCCGCTCGATTGAGGATGGGTATCGTGATCGTCAGGCGATTCGCCTTCAACTCGGGGATGTCGTTGGGCGCCACCCACCGTTTAGTCTCTCGAAGCGCCGGGGTATGCGGGAACAGCGAGGCGGTATGACCGTCAGTCCCCAATCCCAGAAGAATAAGGTCGAACGCAGGCGGCTCATCTGGTGGCTGCGTGGCGAAAGTTCTGGCGATTTCGGCCTCATACTCGCCGGCCGCCGCATCCAAGTCTGCTCGCTCGGCCTGCATCCGGTGGATCTGATCTGCCGGAATCGGAACGCGACTGAGCAGAGTAGCCCTGGCCATGCCAAAGTTTGAGTCCGGGTGCTCTGGTGGCACCGCCCGTTCGTCTCCCCAGAAGACGTGAGTCTCACGCCATGGCAGGCGAGCGCAGTACGGTTTCGCCGCCAGGAGCGAGTAGAGGCGCTTCGGGGTCGAACCACCTGCCAGGGCAACGGTAAAGCGGCCACAGCGGGCCACCGCCTCCTCGGCGATCGCGACGACCCGCTTCGCGGCCTCCTGAGCGAGGGCGGTCTGATCGGCCACCACCAGCAGGTCGCTCACATGTCCTACGGTCGCCCCGCCCTCCATTGCTTTTACGATCTCCTCGGTACGACCGCCTGCGGCACGATTATGGGTTGACCCACTGCCGACCATCGGCCCCGATGAAGCGATCGGCCTCTTTTGGACCCCAGCTACCGGCGGGATGATACGCCAGGCCCGTGCGGCCGGCGTCGGCCCAGGCTTCGACTATTGGCGTCACCAAAGCCCATGCGGACTCGACCTCATCGCGCCGAATGAACAGCGTCGAGTCCCCAAGCATACAGTCGAGTAGCAGACGCTCGTAGGCTTCGGTTGGATCGATTCCGAAGGCCTCCCGGTACGAGAAGCCTAAACGGGCAGGAATCAGACTGATACTTGGCCCGGGAGGCTTGAGCCCCACTCGCAGGGAGATCCCCTCGTCGGGCTGGATCCGCAACGTCAAGCGGTTCGGCTGGATCACGTCACGTCTCTCATGGCCAAGGTGACCCGCGTGCTGAAACAGCAAGAGCGGCGGCTGGCGGTACTGGATGGTCACCTCGGTCACCCGCTTCGGGAGTGCCTTCCCGGTTCGCAGGTAGAACGGTACCCCCGCCCAACGCCAGTTGTCGATTTCCAGACGAAGCGCTGCGAAGGTCTCCGTTGCCGTCTCAGCCGCAACCCCGGGCTCATCGGCATAGGCTGCAATCCTTTTCCCGTGAAGCTGGCCGCTGATGTACTGCGCCCGGACGGTTGCGCTCTCCACATCCGCTGCCAGGACCTCACGAATCGCGCGCAAGACTTTGACCTTCTCGTCGCGGACCGCGTCAGGATCAAAGGTGGCCGGCGGCTCCATGGCCACCAGCGACAGGAGTTGCAGCATGTGGTTTTGCAGTATGTCCCGCATGGCGCCCGCGCTGTCATAATAGCCGCCTCGACCCTCCACGCCACGATCTTCCGCCACTAAGAGCTGAATGTGGTCGATATACCGACGGTTCCATAACGGTTCAAAGATGCTGTTGCCGAAGCGGAAGGTCAGGATGTTCTGGACGGTTTCCTTGCCGAGGTAGTGGTCGATGCGATAGACCTGCCGTTCGCGAAAGACCCGGTGGATCTCGGCATTCAGGGCCAGAGCCGTTGCCAGGTCGCGTCCGAACGGCTTTTCAACGATGATCCGACAACACCCATGAGCCTCCGATGCTGGTTCGGTATCGTACGGACCGTCTCGAACCTCGCTTACCAGTCCGGCGGCTCCCAGGTGGGCCACAACCGCCGCGTAGGCTACAGGGGGCGTGGCCAGGTAGTAGAGTCGATTGCCGCCGGTGCCGTGCCGGCGGTCTGCATCGGCGAGGAGGGTCCGGAGTCGCTCGTAACCGGCCGGTTCCTCAAACGCGCCCGTGACATAGTAGAGGCCTTGCGCCAAGCGGTTCCAGACTTCAGAGTCGAGCAGTTGCAGACGAGAAAACTGCTCCACCGCCTGACGCATCTCTTCGCGGAACGCCTCGTGACTCTTTTCTTTCCGCGCGAACCCGATAACCGCAAACTGGTCAGGGAGCAGACCGTCATGCGCCAACGCGTACAGGGCCGGCAGGAGCTTGCGCCTGGTCAGGTCGCCCGATGCCCCGAAGATGACCAGCGCACACCCTTCCGGCACCTGGTAGCGAGAGGGCTGAGTGATCGCCTCGGTCAAGATCTGCGTAGCAGTCATTGTGCTATCCTCCGGCAGGCCGCTCGACATGCCCACCGAACTTCTGTCGCATGGCCGACAACAGCTTTTCGGCAAAGGTGTGTTCTTGTCGAGAGCGAAAGCGCGCATGCAGAGACGCCGACAGCACATCGGCGGGCACCGCCTCTTCAATAGCGGCCATGATCGTCCATCGTCCTTCACCGGAATCCTGGACGAACCCCGTATAGTTCGATAACGTGGGGTCTTCTGCAAGCGCCGTCGCCGTCAGGTCAAGCAGCCACGATGACACGACGCTACCGCGCCGCAGGCGGTGGACCATGTTGGCGCCCATCCTGCCCAGACCGATCATTCCGAGTTGCATCGTCTGTACTCCTCTCAGGAGAGTCAGCTATCAGCATTCAGAAAACCACGATCAAGAATTGGCTGATGGCCGGCTGCCGACCGCTGAATGCTGCCTTATCCTAACGCCTGCGTGATTACGGCGTACAGCGTTGCGAATTCGGCCTCCACGTCTGGACCTAGATGAACCCGTAACGCTCGGCGATTGCGCTCTGCCAGGACCTGGAAGTCGCCGCGCGCTTGCGCGGCCTTGACCGCGCCGAAGCTGTACCGGGACCCGGGGACAGGCAGGTCGAAGGCGTCGTCGCAGGTGATCTGCAGGAAGACGCCGGTGTTCGGTCCGCCTTTGTAGGCTTGGCCGGTCGAGTGCAGGAAGCGCGGACCAAAGCCTATGCAGGTTGCCACACGCTTGACGTCGCGGACAGTGTGACGCAGCAGTTGAAGTGTGCCTTCATGGGCGTCGTTCGTCTCGATATAGGCCAGGACGGCGAAGTAATCGCCAGGACCGAGTCGGTTCAGGTGCGCCCTGAGATAGCCGACAAGCGACCGATCGTCTCCTGCAGTCTCCGTTAGCGCCGCAGTGTTTCGCTCATCACTGAACAGCGTGATGCCGCGCTCTTGCAGGATCGGTGCTTCCGGCGGGAGTGAACCTGTCTTCTCGTATTCCGCCATTAATGTTCGCGTCGCGATCTTACTGGCTTCTACGTCGGGTTGGTTGAAGGGGTTGATGCCGAGGATCGACCCGGCCACTGCGGTCGCAATCTCCCACCGGAAGAATTCGGCTCCAAGGTCGTAGGGATCGGTGACGGAGATCCGAATTACCGGCTGACCGGCCCGTTCGAGGGCGTCCAGCGCCGCGTCCTGTGACAGATCCGGGCCGGATACCGTTCTGAGGTAGACGAACAGACGATCTGTGCCGTAGACCTCGGGAGGCGCCGCTGACTCGCGATCAACGGGGATCAGCCCCTTCCCGGCCTTCCCGGTCGATTCGGCAAGCAGTTGTTCGATCCAGACGCCAAGGTGTCGCATGCCGGGTGAGGCGATGATTGTCACCTTGTCGCGTCCTTGTGTGGCGAGTATACCCAGGATGATGCCGGGATTCCCCTCGACCGGGACGCGCGAGGTGCAGGCGCCCGCCATCTCCTCGGCGCGGTCCAAAAGCGTCAACGTGTTGACTCCCATTATCGCGGCCGGCGCCAGGCCGAAATCAGAGAGGGCCGAGTATCGGCCGCCGATGCTGGAGAGACCGTAGAAGATGTCACGAAAGTGAAGACGCTCAGCGAGCTGTTGCAGTGTGGAGCCTGGATCGGTAATGGCAATGAACCGGCTCCCTGCCTTGTCAGAGCCGACGACCTGCCCCACGCGTTCAATAAAATACTGTGTGAAGATGTTCGGCTCCAGGGTGGTGCCGAACTTACTCGACACGATAAAGACGGTATTGGTAAGGTCCACGTTGTGTTCGAAGGCCTTGACTTGAGCTGGGTCGGTCGAGTCGAGGATGTGGAGCCTGGGGTAGCCGTTCTGCCTGCCGAACGTCCTGGCCACCACCTCGGGACAGAGGCTGGAGCCCCCCATCCCCAGAAGCAGCGCATCCGAGAACCCTGCGACCTCACCTCTTCGGCGATGGTCTGCAGGCGGGTTCCGGTCGCCCGCCGATCCTTGGTGATCCCCAACCAGCCCAGCCATTCCCCCTCGTCCGTTCCTGTCCAGAGGGTGGCGTCGCGTGCCCATAATCTCTGAATCTTACCCTCTGCACTCCAGGGTTCGAGCGACGCCCAGACAAGGGCGGCGAGATTATCGGGTCGGGCGAAGGTCTGTCGGCGGAGCAACGCTCGCAAGGGTGTCATCGCCTCGTCCTTTTATGTGAACGCTGAGAGTTGCATCTGTTGGTGTGCGGTTATTCCAAATTATTACTCATCTTACTCGCAGATGGGATGCGGATCAAGGCACGGTCACCATCTTCATTTCCCCTTGACATCCCTACGAGGGTCAACTTAGCATAGGTCGAATGGCATGGGGTCTTCCTCGTATCCCCTCCGCCACCGCGTTCCTGCGTAGTTGTCGGAAAAAGGCGATGGGGTCCGGGCGATCCATGCGGGATCGGGACATCAGGCATCTCAGCATACAGAGAAACTGTACAATAGTGAGTCCGCTCACCGTTGAGTACGGCGGGCAACACGTACGCAACCAGCGCACGCAAAGGAGAAGCAATAATGAAATTTCTGCGTAAAATGTTCAGCCGGCAACAGATGGCCGCGCAGCCGGACAGTGAACAGCCCGAAGAGTCAACGGAAGTCGGGCCGCGGCAAGTGCATGGGGTATTGATTCTCACCCGTCAACCCTTGGGTGACCAATTCAAATTGCTGGAACAGATCACCGCCTTGCAACAGTCCAAAGGTTACCGCATTTCTCTTAATTGCATCTCGAAGGCAGCGGTCACTCAACAAGACTTAGATGATAAAGCGTTCCTTGACGAAACACTTCGCAAACACTTCGCGAAGCTTGGCGGCGATGACCTTATGGGCAGGACGGAAGTGTTTCCCTGTCAAGCATCGGGTGGCAACTCCGGTATTTATTGCGTCATCTTCGACCGGCCCGAGTGATGGTATGTCGCGCGTAACGCTCGCGTCGCCGGACGCGGGACGCGCATGAGGCCGGTACGCCTGGCAGACGGGTGGCCAACCTGTGGCGCTGTTCTGCGTGGCCGACGCATCTTCGCAGTCAACACGGCCTTTCTGAATATTTCTTGAAGAATCGTCGAACGTTTCGAATCACGGCGTGTCTAAGCAACAGATCGTGCGGCTGCGGCCGCACCACGACGGATGAAAACCCCCTCAATCTCTCTTTACGAAAGGGGGGTCAGTTTTAGAGTGTTGTCGGGTTGCGCTGTGCTAACCCGACCTACGGCTGACGGCTGAGCGCTATTTTCTAAGCCATAGTTCGTGAGTGTGAACCTGTCCGTTGTCTGCTGTGTACCGTATCGGAAAAGGAGACAAGGTGCCCGATTCGTATCGTCGTATTGTGAGCCTTGGATGCTTTATCCTGCTGCTGGCCGGATGTGTCGCAGTGGGTGAGGAGTTTCGGACGCCGACTGCTGAGATGATTAAGAACGGGGTGACCACGCGGGCCGAGCTGCTGCGGCTCTTCGGTTCACCGACTCAGGTCGGCATTGAGGATGGGAATCAGACCTGGACGTGGGTCTATGTGAGGGCGGGCGCCTTTAGCCGGAACCTGTCCAAGGAACTGCATGTCACATTCACCGACCGGGGGGTCGTCAAGTCGTACTCGTACACGTCGAGCTTGCCGGAGGAGGTTGGGCGAGACATCCGGTGAGGACGCGGGGAGGAGTGCGGAGGCGCGCAAGGCCGGCGGGAAATGATCTTGACCATGATAGATGGTGGTGGTATAAGCACAACTTAAGGGCCATGAGATGAATGTTGTAAGCCTCGTTGTGCAAGCGGGAGTGGTTGCTCAGGCGGTACTGCTCATTTTGCTGGGTTTTTCCCTGATGAGCTGGACGCTGATCTTTATGAAGTTCGGAGTGTTCCGGCGAGGCCGACGAGAATCGGCCCAGTTCCTCCACATCTTCCGATCGGCCAAGAACCTGACGACTGTTTTTGAAGAATCGAAGCGATTCACCAAAAGTCCCATTGTGAGCGTGTTTCAGGAGGGGTATCGAGAGCTCAGTCAACTGGTAAAAGGCGGTCAAGGTCCGGCCGCACAGTGGCCGACCGCCAATGAGCCAAGATCCGCGGTCACCGAGGTGCCCCTTCACAAGGAGCCGCTCGATCTTATCAGCCGGACCCTCCGCCATGCGAGCATGAAGGAGGTCGCGCAACAGGAACGCTACCTGATCTTTCTGGCGACAACGGGCAACGTCACACCGTTCGTCGGTCTTTTCGGAACCGTGTGGGGGATTATGAATGCCTTTGCAAGTATCGGTCAGGCGGGTTCGGCGAATCTGGGCGCTGTGGCGCCAGGGGTTGCGGAGGCCTTGATCACCACGGCGGCCGGACTGGGGGCGGCTATCCCGGCGGTAGTCGCGTATAACTACTTTCTGAATCGGGTCAGGAGGCAGGCGACTGAGATGGAATTATTCGGCCTGGAGTTTCTCACTCTGGCTGAACGGATTCTGGCGAGGAGCCGCTGACGGCCATGGCATCACCGGGTATAGGTTCCGACGAGCGACCCGGCGGCAGTGCGCTCTCCGAGATCAACATCACGCCGTTTGTCGATGTCGTCCTGGTTCTCCTCGTCATCTTCCTCATTACGGCGCCCATGATGCTCAGGGGGATTGATGTCAAAGTACCCAAGACCGAGACCAAGAATGTCGGACCCGAGGAACGGCTGATGCTGACGGTGACCAGGGAGAAAGCCGTCTACCTGGATGGTCAGCCCGTCACGCTTGTCCGACTGGAGCGGGCTCTTGTGGGACTCCGGCAACGTAACGCGAAGGCGGCCGTGTTCCTTCGGGCTGATGAAGGGGTATCCTATGGCGTTGTCGTCAAGGTGATGGATGCGGTGAAGAAGGCCGGAATCGAACGGTTGGGAATGGTTACCGAACCGATACCATCCGCGGTGAAAGGACAGTAGCGTGGCGGCGGGAGCCATCGGACGGCGCCTTCCTGTGTCGGCAGTGTCGTCCTCGTGCGGTCTCTCGTTCCTGCTTCACGGACTGCTGCTGGTCGCGGTGGTGTACGGCCCGCAGTGGCTTCACGGCAAGCCGTTCATAGCGCCTCTCAACTATGAGGTGACGCTGATCTCCCCGGCTGAAGAGAACCGCGAGTTGAAACGAGGTGCTGCGCTCCCGGCTCAGCCGAAGGCGGCGGCTACAGCGAGCAGAGTGCCCGCCGGGTCGCGGGAACTCCTGACGCTCCCGTCGCTATCCAGAACCACCGGCCCAAAGGCTCAGACCGACGAGCTGACATTGTCGGCCAAACGCAGAGCTTCTGCTCGTTCGTCTGTCGCGCCACCGTTGACGACGCCTGGTCCTCCGAAGATCGTAGCCCCACTTGTGGCGTCTGTTCCTGTCGGCGTCCAGCCTGTGATCACATCACCGGCTGTGGATCCTATGAAAGCGGGAGCCGGCCAGGATCCGGGTGCGGTCGCAGAAACCGGGGTGACCGTGGGGAACACCGATCCGGCGTTGGCCTATTACTTCGTCTTGATTCAGGACAAAATTACCAGCAACTGGATGCCGCCCAAGATGAACCCTGGCACAACGGCCGGAGTCAGTGTGTCCCTGAAGATTCTTCGCTCCGGGCAGGTTCGGAATCTGGCTGTCGGGTTGTCCTCTGGAGACCGTCTGCTTGATGATTCGGCCGTTCGCGCCGTCAGCCTTTCGAGCCCGCTGCCGCCGCTGCCGCCGCTATATAAGGCCGAGGCGCTCTCGCTTGAGTTGCGTTTCACTTTTGTGGGAGAAAAGAGCTGATGCGATTGTATCGATACGTAAGCATTCGCCGCGCGATCTTTACCTTCGGTCTACTGGTTATCACAATACCTCCGCTGTCGGCCCCGTCCGCAGAAGAAAAATACACCGTGGACATTGTGCGAAAGGAGGCACAGAAGATCACGATTGCGGTCGTCGGCTTCCCGTCGCTGAAGGGCGTCTCCAAGGGTGAGAATTTCGGTACACAGGCGGGCGCGATTCTGACCGATGATCTAAAAAATACGGGGATCTTCGATGTGATTGATCCGTCGTTCCTCCCGGTCGAAGCCACCCAGGTCGAGTTTGGACAGGAAAAGGGACTGCTGCCGGCGCTGAACTCTCTGAAGGTCCAGGCTGTCGTTGTCGGAAAACTCTCGTCGCGGGGCGACGAGCTTGTCGTGGAGGGTCGGCTCTTTGAGGTCACGAATGGCGAGATGCTGTCCGGTAAACGGTACGCCGGAGATTCCCGGACCTTGCGGGCGATGGTGCATCGCCTGGCAGACGAGATCGTCTTTCGGCTAACGGGAGAAACGGGGATTGCCTCCTCCAAGATTGCGTATGTCTCCTCTGTCAATGGCGCCAAAGAGATCTATGTCATGGATTATGACGCCCATAACCCGCTCCTGATCACCGGCAACCATTCGATCAATCTTTCTCCGCGGTGGTCTCCAGACGGTAAGAAGATCGCCTACACCTCCTATCGCGATCACAATCCCGACCTCTTCGTTGTCGATCTGGAGACGGGGCGACGCGAGAAGATCTCGTCCAACCCCGGACTTAATGTGGCCCCGGCGTGGTCTCCGAATGGGAAATGGCTGGTCTTCTCGATGAGTCGCGGGACGGGCACCAATCTCTTTCTCATCCGGCCGGATGCGACCGGTCTCCGTCAACTGACTCAGGGGCCGCATATCGACATCTCTCCGTCCTTCGCTCCCAACGGGCGGCAGATCGCATTCAGTTCGGATCGTGGCGGTACACCCCAGATCTATCTGATGGATGTCGAGGGGACCAATATCCGGCGCTTGACCTTCGGGGTCGGCGATTACAGCGTGTCGCCGCGATGGTCTCCGCGCGGCGACAAAATCGCCTTTGTAGGTAGAACGCACGGGAGCTTCGATATCTTCCTGATCAATCCCGACGGGACGGGATTGACGCAGTTGACGTCGAACTCGCGCAATAACGAGGAGCCGTCGTGGTCGGCTGACGGGCGGCATCTTCTCTTCACCTCGACGCGGAACGGACATCGGCATCTGTACGTGATGAAGGCCGACGGATCGGATCAGCGGCAATTGACCAAGAACGGACAGGAAAACTACCTCGCAGACTGGTCGCCGTCGGCGGGGGTAGGCAGTGCCTTTCAAAGGATACCGTAAAGGTATGACCGGGCTATTGGCGGGATGATGCAGAAGGGATTCTTGGTGAGCACAATGGGAGGGAATACGAGATGAGGTGGACGCAGCGAATAGGGATCGGTACCACGATGACAGTGGCGGTTATGGCGTTATTTCTGACCGGTTGTCCGAAGAGGCCGGATGTTGTCGAGACTGGCCCAAGACCGAGTGCGCAGCAGGGCGAGGTCGGCAGGCCGGCGCCTCCGCCGAAGGTTACCGCTCCGGAAGAGAAGTCCCCTACCGAGGTCGCCGTCCAGACGCCGGAAGCCAGGCCGACCGCCGAGACCGGTGGGGTTCCGGAGGCCAAGATCGCAGAGGCTGAGGTTAGGCCGGACGCCTCAGCAGCGGCGCAGGCGATGGAGCTGAAAGATGTCTATTTTGACTTCGATCAGTCCGCTATTCGAGAGGACTCAAAGAAGCTCTTGAGTGAGAATGTTGAATGGTTCAGAAAACACCCCACGGCCAAGGTGACGCTTGAAGGCCATTGTGACGAGCGCGGCTCCAGCGAGTACAACCTTGCGCTTGGTGAGCGGCGAGCCAGGGCGACGCGTGATTACCTGGTGGCTGCCGGGGTTGCGGCAAATCGGGTCAGCACCATCAGTTTTGGGAAGGAGCGCCCTTTTGTTACAGGGCACGACGAATTGGCCTGGAAGTGGAATCGACGGGCCCATTTTGTCCCCGGTGTAAAATAATAATAATAATATGTGCGGTGCGGCCGATTCCTGAGCAGAGAGAAAGAGCATGAGGCTTTATTTGCCGCTGTCGGCTGCGCTGGCGTTCAGTCTATTGACTATGGGGTGCGAGGGGGATTTGCCCTTGCGCATGGTTCAGCGGGATGTGGACGTAATGAGGAGCGAGGTGGCAGCCGTCGCCAGGACCGGCGAAGGGACCAGAGCGCTTGTCGAGGAACGCCTGGCAAAGAGTGACCGTGTCCTGGTAACTCTGGAAGAGAAGCTGAGGAAGTTGGACGCGGATCTCAAGAGCCAATCCGCAAAGACAGCCCAGGAACGACAGGAAAGGCAGGCGTTCCTTCAGTCTCAGACTGCGCTCAGCGTGAAGCTGGACGAGTTGACAACGGGGGTACGGCTGGCTCAGGGACAAACCGAAGGGATGGGTCATGGCGTCACGGAGGTGAACAGGCGCGTTGATGAGTTTGGGCGTCGGTTCGATCAGATCGGGCAGCGACTGAACGGGTCCGACAAGCAGGTCAGCCAGGCCGCCGGCGCCGCGCAGGAGGCGGCAGCCCTGGCCAGGCAGGCGACGGTTGCCTCTCAGCAGACCGCGCAGCAAGTGACGGCAGCCCTTCAACAAATGGCCCATCAGACAAACGTGGCGATCGAGCAGGTCAACGCAACCGCGCAACTCGCCCTGGCCGAAGCCAGAAAAACGACCAAGGGAAAGCCGACCACCGGTGCTGGCGGATCGTCTCGTATTGAAATGCCGGCCCCGTCCCCAGTGGTGACCCCGATCACGGCGCCCCCTCCGGTTCCGTCCACACCGACTGCCACGACTCCAACTCAGTCGGTTGCGCCTCCTCCACCCGCCGTCCGGACGGCCGAGTCGCCTCCACGCCCGATTCCGACTGCGAAGCCGGCGATCAGGACGGAAAGCGCCGGCGAGTTGTACAGGAACGCTCTGAACGACTATGCGAAAGGCGATTACGAATTAGCGATCAGCGGTTTCCGAAGTCAGATTGATCTCTATCCCAACTCCAGCCTCCTGGCGAATGCCCGATACTGGCTCGGTGAGTCGTATTACAGCCAGAAGCAGTACGACCAGGCGGTTACGGAGTTTGCCCTGCTCGTGAAGCAGCATCCGGATCATCCAAAGGCGGCGAGCGCTCTGCTCAAACAGGGGTTTGCGCACCTTGAGATGGGGGACAAGCCCAGAGGGCGAACGGCGCTCGATCGCCTGCTGAAGCAGTTCCCAAAGTCTCAGGAGGCGAGATGGGCGAAGGAGCGGCTGAGTCAAATCAAGTAAGGCGAGGGAGAGTGTGTAAGGTTCGGCAGAGCATTCCGTCAGAGCCGACCGTCTCCAAAGATGGAGCCTTACGGACGATCATTGCCCTCAAGGCCCTTGGCGGAGTTCTCTTCTTGCTGATCGGCCTCGGTGTCTTTGCCCTGGTCAATAGCGACATTGCCGTTCTGGCGGAGGAACTGGCGGATTCGCTGGGTATCGATTCGGATAATCATTATCTTCTGCGGTTACTCGAGTGGCTCATCGGCATCTCTCCGAAGCAGATCATTGCCGTAGGGTTTGTGACCCTCCTCTACTCAACTCTTCTGCTGACCATGGCCTGGGGACTTTACTTGGGGCGGGTATGGGCCGACTGGCTGACGATCGGCGCGACGGGGCTCTTTATTCCTGTTGAACTGTACGAAGTGGTCTGGTCGCTCCGCCTCACCTATTCAATCGTGCTCGCGATCAACATCTTTATCGTGTGGTATCTCATCCGCCGTCGCATCCGATCATTATCGCTGTAACGGACCGCGGCGCAGTGCGTGTCCCGCCCGCCTTGCCCATCATCGTTCTGTACGTTTCCCGTCACACCATCTATTCCGGACAGTGGGCGTAACTTTTGTCTATGCGTTCGACGACGAGGTCGCCCATTTGCGCCGTACCGATGAGCGTCGTGAGTCCCGGTTGCCGGATATCGGGTGTTCGATACCCGGCTTCGAGTACCCGGCGTACCGCAGCCTCAACGGCGGCTGCCGCCGGCACGTGGTGGAGCGTATGACGCAGGAGCATTGCGGCGGACAGGATAGTGGCGAGGGGGTTCGCCTTGTCCTGGCCGGCGATGTCTGGGGCGGAGCCATGGATCGGTTCGTACAGACCGGGTCCGTCCCCCAGGCTGGCTGATGGAAGCATGCCGATAGAGCCGACGAGCATGGCGGCCTCGTCGCTCAGGATATCTCCGAAGGTATTTTCGGTCAGCACGACATCGAAGCGTCGAGGATCGCGGATGAGTTGCATTGAACAGTTATCCACCAGCATGTGGTCTAACTCCACATCCGGGAACTCCCCGGCCGTTTCGGCGACCACGCGACGCCAGAGCTGGGAGCTGGCCAGCACATTGACCTTATCGACGGACGTCAATCGCTTCCGACGTTGCCCGGCGATCTGAAATCCGATCCTGGCGATCCGCTCGATCTCATGGGTGGTGTAGCTCAGCGTATCGATACCTTGCTCCCCTTTACCGTCCGGGGCCGGACCGATCCCCTTCGGTTCGCCGAAGTAGAGGCCGCCGGTCAGTTCCCTGAGGACGAGCAGATCAACCCCCTCGATAATCTCGCGCTTCAGAGGCGAGGCATCAATAAGGGGGGCGAACAGCTTCACCGGTCTGAGGTTCGCGTACAGCCCCAACTCCTTGCGGAGTCGGAGCAGGCCCCGCTCCGGCCGGCAATCGACCGGCAGGCTGTCCCACTTCGGGCCACCGACCGCGCCGAAGAGGATCGCATCGGCGGCGCGGCACAGGCTCCAGGTCTCCGGTGGAAGCGGGGTTCCGCATCGATCGATAGCCGCGCCTCCAACCACCCCCTCTTCGAACGTCAGAGGGATGTCGAAGAGAACGCCAATCTGCCGTAAGACCTTCACCGCCTCCCGGACGATCTCCGATCCCACCCCGTCTCCGGGTAATACAGCAATTCGAGCCATGAATCCTCCCAGATAGACATCATCTGCGCCAGCGGTCCGTTCCGTAAGAGCTTTCATGACTAGCATGGCGAGAGTGAGAGGTCAAGGGCAAAGGACCACTGTCAGGCAGGCTATGCTATACTACTACCGTGAAAATCCTTTCTGCAGAGTTCGTGACAAGCGTCTCGTCGCTTGCCCAACTCCCGCGTGAGCCACGCGCGGAGATTGCCGTTGTCGGCCGCTCCAATGTCGGCAAGTCCTCGTTGATCAACTGTCTGCTGCGGCGGCGTGGCCTTGCTCGCGTCAGCGCCGTGCCGGGTCGAACCCAGCTTCTCAATTTGTTTCTGGTAAACCGGGATTTCTATCTGGTTGATCTTCCGGGCTACGGCTACGCAAAGGCGCCAGAGTCGATTCGACGAACGTGGGGACCGTTGGTCGAGGGATACCTTGCTGTCAGTCGCAACCTCAGAGTTGTCGTGGTGCTGCTCGATGCGCGACAAGGAGTCACCGAGAGAGATCTGCAGATGAAACGGTTGCTGGATGAGCTGTCTCTCGATTGGATCCCCGTGCTGACCAAGATCGATAAGCTTCGGCGAACAGCCAGACAGGCGCAGATCTGCAGTGTCGCCCACGCCTTGGGCTTGAGCGATCCTCGATCGATCATCCCGTTTTCGGCGAAGTCTGAGGAGGGCCGGGAACCGTTGCTGGCGATCATCGGAGGCTGGGCACACAAGCAATCTCATCCGGGGGATTCGGCGTTGACTCCGACCTCCTGACCTGCTAGGCTCGGAGAGGCCGCACCGGATCGGTCACGGTCGTCGGATCGTGCGGGAGTGCGTGAAGGGCTGAATGAGTGTGACATGAGTAGAGCAGGACGAGTTCGATACTGTCTGTATGGATTGATGGGGCTGGCCGTGTTCGCTCAAGGGTGCGTGACCGCGCAGACGGTTGGGCGTGAGCCGGCGATACGGCGCGTGGTGCCAGTCGGTTCCGGCGCTTCCGCGACCGAAGCGGCCGAGAGGGGAACAGGCAAGACCGAGGCCTACTACCGGTTTATGAGAAGCCTGCTGGCAGAGCAATCCGGAGATCATCACGCCGCGATCACGTGGCAAAAGGCGGCGCTCCAGGTTGACCCTCGATCTGTCGTCATGCACAATCACCTGGCCTCTCTGTATATGAAGCGGGGTGACGTTCGAGGCGCGATTAGTGCGGGAGAGGACGCGCTTGCCATAGATTCGAAAAATCTTCACGCTCACCTGCTGTTGGCCGCCGTCTATCAGAGTCTACATAACCTGCCGGTTGCCGAACGTTATCTCCGTCATGCGGTCGACCTGGACCCCGGCCGAACCGAGACGTACCTGCAGCTCGCGGCCCTTTATGGGGAGGCCAAGAGAGCACAGGAGGCGATCGCACTGTACCGGCGAGCGCTGGACGTCGATCCGGGCTCGCTGGTGATCCGCTACAATCTGGGTCGGCTCTACCTTGAGGAGAGGCAGCCGGAGCAGGCAAGCCAGGTTTTTCGAGAGATCCTGGAACGCGACCCATCGTTTGATCCCGCGTTGGCGGCGCTTGGGATGAGCCTCGAGGCGCAAGGGAAATTGGATGAGTCCAGGGCGATATATCAGCGCGCGCTCGTTGACGATCCCAGGAACGGCGAGCTTCGGGAGCGTCTGGCCGAGTTGCTCTTGAGGCAGAAAGAGCTCGACGCCGCCCTTATCGAGTATCGACGACTGCTTGATCAAGAGCCGAACAACAGCTCATTCAAACTGCGGATTGGATTCATTTACTATGAAAAGCGGATGTATGGAGAGGCCATTCAAGCCTTTCGGGATATTCTTCGACAGGAACCGGCTAACCATGAGGTCCGGTACTATCTGGGTCTAACCCTTGAGGATGAGCGGCGCCACGATGAGGCCCTCGACGAGCTGGCGCAGATTCCCAAGGACAGTCCACGCTATCCGGACGCGCTCTTCCATCGCGGGTACATCCTCAGCCAGAAGGAACGGTATGTCGAGGCCGGCGACCTGCTTTCTATAGCGGGATCCCTGAGGCCGAACGAGGGCGTCATTCCGTACCTGTTGGGTCTGATCTATTTCCAGCAAAAAAGCTATCCGCAGGCTATTGCGCAACTTGAACGTGCGCTCGGCCTGGAACCGAGTAATGCCGCCTACCTCTATCAACTCGGCTCAGCCTTTGAGCGGAGCCGTCAAATCGATAAGGCCGAAACGATCTTTCGCCGGCTTCTGACGGTCGATCCGAAGCATGCTGATGCGTATAACTACCTCGGCTACATGTTTGCCGATGAGGGGATCAAGCTCGATGAGTCGGTGGCCTTGGTCAAGAAGGCGCTGGAGCTTCAGCCCGATAACGGGGCGTTTGTAGACAGCCTGGGCTGGGCCTACTACAAGAAAGGGATGGTGGATGAGGCCCTGGTGGAGCTGAAGCGCGCCGCAGAACTCTCCACGAAGGAGGATCCCACGATCTTTGAACACCTCGGCGATGTGTACTTCAGAAAGCGGATGGTCCACGAGGCGATCAGGGAGTGGGAACGATCCCTTGCCATTGATAGCGCCAACGAGGCAGTACAGCACAAACTCAGAAAGGCCCGGGACGTCCTCTCTCGGGAGGGTGGATGACCGGTCGCCCGTCGTTGCGACTCTTGGCGCTTATAGCAGGGATCGCGCTGAGCGGGTGCGCCTATGGTCCGGATCTCGCCCCGGAGGATAAGGACCTCTTGCGCCCTTCGCGCCAGGTCGGACAAGAGATTGTCCGATCCTTACAGGAGCGCGAGTCCACGGTGACAGGCTTGCAAGCCGTACTCGATCTGACGGTGCGGCGCGCGGGAGCGCCGGAGTATCGTCAGGAGGCGGTCGCCATCGAGCGGCCCGATCTGTTTCGATTGGAGAGCATCGGTTGGGGTGGATTCACGTCATTGGTCATTGTAAGCGACGGACGTCGGCTGGTCGCGCATGCGCTGCTGCAGAATCTCTTCGTCGAGGGGAGTGCGACGGCCGAGAACGTCGCCAGGGTTACGGGATTCCGCGTGGCGCCGACCCATCTGGTGCGGTTACTGCTTGGCTTACCACCCCTTGCAATTCAACTCGACAGGGCGGAACTGTATGGCCCGGATCACGATGGCGCGTATCTGCTGCGAGCGCAGGAATCGCCGTTCACGCAGCGTCTCTGGTTATCCAACGACGACCTGAGCCTGCTGCGGGGGGAGTTGTACGATATGACATCGCTCCGCTTGAGGTTTCGGTACGCCCCTGCGGCCCATGGGTTGCGTACGCTCGTTCTGGAAGAGCCCGCGGAACGGACGGCGGTAGAGGTATCGTACCGATCCTACACGCTGAATCCCGAGTTGCCTCGTGAGCTCTTTCACATCCCGCAGCCGTCCCAGGGAGCGCACGTGATGAATCTCGACGCAGGTACGGCCCCAGTATTCGGGTTGCCTTGAGACATGAAGCAGGTTACGCTGACTTCTCCCTCCAAGGTGAATCTCTTTCTGGAGGTTCTTGGACGCCGCGACGATGGATACCATGAAATCTGCTCCATTGCGGCGCTGACCGAACTGTGCGATACCATCGTCTTGGAACGGCGTACGAGCGGGATCACCATCTGGTCGCAAGATCCCAAGGTTCCGACCGGGTCCGATAATTTGTGTTACCGGGCGGCCGATCTGCTGCTGCGACACAGCGGCGTACACGGCGGCGTGAGCATCCGGATCGAGAAACATATCCCTATTGCCGGAGGGATGGGAGGGGGATCGAGCAACGCAGCGACGACCTTATGGGGGCTGAATCTGTTGTACGATCTCGGGTGGCCTCGCGAGGAGCTGATAGACCTCGGGGCTGAGTTGGGTTCGGATGTTCCCCTTTTTTTTTGTCGGGGGGCCGCCTTTATAAGGGGTCGCGGAGAGCGGGTAGAAGAGCTGGCGGCGCTGACACCGCGGTGGCTCGTGATCGCCAATCCCGGGATAGAAATCGCTACGGCTTCGGTCTATCGTCGCTTGAGATTGCCGTTGACATCTGAGAAGGCCGGGTTTACAATGCGGGGTTTGGTTGAGTCTGGCCAGGAAGAGGCGGCGCTGTCGCACTGTTTCAACCGGTTGGAGGATGTCGTGCTTGAGGCCTATCCGTCGGTCGCCAACCTCAAGCAGCGGCTGTTGCTGTCGGGTGCGAGCCCGGTCCTGGTCAGCGGGAGTGGGCCGACTGTATTTGGGATCATGCGAGAGGCTGAGACGGCCAAGCGGGTTGCGTCAAGTTTGGTCGAGAACGGAATTGCGGCGGTTGCCTGCCGCACACTGGACAGAAACCCCCTCTTCCTATGAGCCGATAGCTGATCGCTGAAAGCTGACAGCTATTGGGGGGTCGGATAAGGGTAATCCGGCAGACTTTGGATCTGCACATCGAGGTTCGAGTCCTCGCCCCCCAGCCAGCAAGCGGCGGCAGAGCCGCGGTCGAGCGCAGAGGGGCAGGAGAAACGATGCGGTATTCGGAGAGTGTCTGATGGCTGATCGGTTGGTCCTTTTTTCCGGGAATGCTAATCGGGCCTTGTCGCAAGAGATTGCGGACTATCTTGACGTCCCCCTTGGTGACGCCGAGGTCACGCGCTTCGCCGACGACGAGATCCTGGTCCAGGTGTTCGAGAATGTCAGGGGCGCGGACGTCTTTGTGATCCAACCAACTTGCCGACCTGTCAACGAGAACCTGATGGAGCTGCTGGTGATCATCGATGCCTTAAAGCGGGCGTCGGCCTGGCGGATTACGGCCGTCATGCCGTACTACGGCTATGGGCGGCAGGATCGAAAGGTTCAGCCTCGCGTGCCTATTACCGCGAAACTGGTGGCTGACCTGCTCACGGCGGCTGGGGTGCATCGGGTCTTGACGATGGATCTTCACGCCGGGCAGATTCAGGGTTTCTTTACGACCCCGGTCGATCATCTGTATGCCGCTCCGGTTCTCCTGCGGTTTTTCGAGGAGCGCCGGCTGGGGGATGCGGTAGTCGTCTCCCCGGATGCGGGCGGCGTGGAGCGAGCCCGCGCATTCGCCAAGCGCCTGGGTAGTCCGCTGGCATTCATCGATAAGCGTCGGACAGGTCCCAATGAGGCGAAGGTGATGCATATTGTCGGAGACGTCGAGGGGCGGGACGTGATCATTGTGGACGACATGATCGATACGGCAGGAACCCTTACGCAGGCGGTTCCGGCGCTTCTTGAAAAGGGAGCCAAGCGGATCTTTGCGGGTTGTACGCACCCGGTTCTTTCTGGCCCGGCGATGGAGCGGATTGATGGATCGGTCCTCGAAGAGGTGGTTGTGACGAATACTATCCCCCTTCCCAAGGGTAATCAGTCCAAGAAGCTGACCGTCCTCTCGGTGGCGCCTCTTCTTGGCGAGGCGATCCGCCGCATCCACAAAGAGGAATCTGTCAGCAGCCTTTTTGTCTGACGGTAAGGAGAATAGATCGGGGACGCAGGTACGAGAAGGAAACTCGCCTGCGCCTCGCGAGAAGGAGAGCGCAATGGAAGAATTGGCACTGAAAGGGCAGGTTCGGACGCAGGTCGGCAAGGGGGCCGCAAAAAAGCTTCGACGGCAGCGGCTGATTCCGGCTGTCGTGTATGGCGGTACATCCGGGCCCACAGCAGTAACGATCAATCCCCTTGAAATGATGAAGCTCCTTGGGTCCGGAGCGGGTGAGAACGTCCTGATCTCTCTCGCCCTGGACGGAGAGAGCGAGCAATCGAGGACGGTCATCCTGAAAGCGTTACAGCGAGACCCTGTGCGAGGAGGGCCGTTGCACGCCGATTTCCTCGAGGTGTCCATGCAGCGGAGGATCAAGGTTCAGATTCCGCTTAGATTAGTCGGGGAGGCTATCGGCGTCAAGCTCAAGGGCGGCCTTTTGGAACAGCATCTGCGCGAGGTCAGCGTCGAGTGCCTGCCCGGTGCAATTCCCAGCCACATCCAGGTGGATATCAGCCACCTTGATCTGGGCCACGGTGTTCACGTCCGTGAGCTTACCGTAGGGGGGGACATTAAGGTGCTTGAGGACCCCGTCAGGCCTGTGGTGACGGTGCTGGTTCAGCGGGTAGCGGCGGAGGGGGCTGCGGCTGTAGCCGAGGAGAAACCGACTGAGCCGGAGGTGGTTGGTAAGAAGGAGGCGAAAGAGGTCAAGGAAGGTAAGTAGGAAGGCGGATGGACCGTCTTGTGGGGCACCTTGTTGTGGATCGTAGTGGGCTTGGGCAATCCCGGTCCGGAGTATGAAGTCAGTCGCCACAATGTAGGCTTTCGGGTTGTGGACACGTTGGCTGACCGGGTCGGCGTGGCCCTCACGCGTTGCCGATATCGTTCGCTTTTCGCGAGGGGTTCCATTCACGGAGCCCAGGTTCTATTGGTCAAACCTCTGACCTTCATGAACGAAAGCGGCTTCAGCGTCTCCAGATGGCAACAGGCGTTACGCCTTGAGCCTGGTCGGATTATTGTGGTCCATGACGACCTGGATCTGCCTCCCTCTCAGTTACGAATCAGGGTGAGCGGCGGTCACGGGGGGCACGGGGGTATCCGTTCCGTCATAGATGCGATAGGCAGCTCTGAGTTTCCGCGAGTGAAGGTGGGGATCGGACGGCCTCAAGATGGGCAGGATGCGGTCACACACGTGCTGGGGCCTTTTGAGGAACGTGACGGCGGCGTGATGGAGGCGGCGATACAACGGGCTGCCGATGCTGTGGAGGTGGTGCTGCAGGAAGGTCTTGAGGCGGCGATGAGCCGGTACAACGTCCGAGGTGCCCGTCAGACTCGCATGGCGTAATCTGGAGGAGGTGAAGAGAGTGAGTCACTATGAGGTCATTATCATTTTGGACCCGGCCCTCACGGAGGAGAGTATTGATACGGAGATCGGCGGAGTTCGCGAGATCGTGACCAAGAAGGGCGGACAGATGCTGGAGATCCAGAAGTGGGGAAAAAAGCGACTGGCCTACGAGGTAAAAAAGCGACGGGAAGGCCAGTATGTTCTGATGAAGGTGGACGGCCCTGGTGGAGTTGTGGCCGATCTCGATCGGCATTTTCGGATCACTGAAGTCATCCTGAAAGGGGCGGTTGTTAGGGCTGAAGAGCCCAGGAGAGGACGATTCAAGGCGAGGTCGCACGCCACGCTCGAGGGTAGTACCGTCGCCGCTACCCAGGAGATGGAAGATGGTGAGCTTCAATAAGGTGATTTTGCTTGGCAACCTGACACGAGACCCGGAACTTCGGCATACGCCGGCCGGTATGACCGTGTGTAACTTTGATCTTGCGGTCAATCGATCTTTTACGACCAAAGGCGGTGACCGGCGAGAAGAGGTCTGTTTCATTACGGTCGTTGTGTGGGATAAGCAAGCCCAGACCTGTGCCGAGTTTCTGAGCAAAGGACGCCAGGCCCTGGTTGAGGGTCGGCTCCAACAACGGTCATGGGAAACGCCGGACGGCCAGAAGCGAAGCAAATATGAGGTTGTTGCAGAGCGGGTGCAATTTGTCGGTGGACGAAAGGATGCGGCAGGCTCCGAGGAGGAGTCGCCTCGATCCGGCGGCGAGGAGGAGGAGGTGCCATTCTGAAACCCGTGGTGAGCCCTGTCGAACCGCGAGATGACGCTCAGAGGGGTGATGACGAATGCTGAAAAAGCGACGAAGTTTTCGGCGGCAGAAGGTGTGTAAGTGGTGTGTCGATAAGGTTGAGACAGTCGATTTCAAGGACGCGAAGCGGCTGAGGAACTTTATTACTGATCGAGGGAAGATTATTCCGCGGCGGATTTCCGGGAACTGCGCCGGCCATCAGCGGCAGTTGGGCGGAGCCATCAAGAGGGCTCGCAGCATCGCATTGCTTCCCTTCGCCGCCGATCTGGTCTAAGCGGGAGGACTCGGCGGATCGTTGCGGTGGGGTTGGCGAAACAGGTTCGATGAAAGAGGGATCGGTCGGGAGGTTCGTGCAAGGCGCCGCCCTTTGTCTCGCGTCTCTCATGCTCGCGCTGGTCGGTGGGATGATCCCGGTTGCCGGGAGCTTTTTCAGTCTGCTGACCCCCCTGCCGCTTATTCTCCTGTCCTTGAGAGGTGGCCGATCTGCTGCCCTGCTCGGAGTATGTGCTGTAGGGATCGGTGTCGCCGGCCTCTTGGGTTTCGGACATGCCTGGTTCTTCTATATTCAATTCGGTCTGCCTGCGATGGTGCTGGCGGAGGCTATCCGCCGCCAGTGGGCCCCTGAGATATCGGTCGCCGTAGGAAGTCTGACCGTCGTTGCGGGCGCCCTGGTCGGTCTTTTCATCCTGGCTTGGGGCGCAGGCGGATCGATACTGGATTTCCTGACGCATCGGCTCGACATCGCCGTACGAGACGCGATGGAGCTGTACGCCAGAATGGGCGTGTCTCCGGATGAGGTTGGCCCGCTGGCGGGATCGGGCGAGGAGATACGAAGACTTCTGCTCACAACATCGCCGGGCCTCTTCATGGCGGCGGCGCTGCTCAGCACCTCAGTCAACTTCTTCCTGGCAAAGAGGGGATCGGCCCCTGTCACGGTATCTGGGGGTCTGACTCCGGTATTTACCTGGAGAGTTCCGGACTGGTTGGTGTGGGTGTTCATTGGATCTGCCGTCCTGCTGCTGAGTGGCCTGCCGATTGCGAGAGAGATCGGTTTCAACGGGCTGCTCGTCATGATGACGGTCTATTTCCTGCAGGGTCTGGCGATTGCCACGTTCTGGATTCGCCGGCTGAGACTGTCGCCGTTCGTCGGATTTTTGGGTGTTGCGCTGCTGTTTCTTCAGCCCCTGCTGTTGCTCCTCGTCACGTTGGTTGGGCTGTTCGATATCTGGGTCGTTTTTCGCCGGCATTCGCTTCCGAGACCCCCTGACGCGTAGAGCGCGACAGGTGAGGCAGTACGGAGGAGGTCACGCACTGATGAAAATCGTTCTGTTGGAACAAGTGGAAAAGGTGGGTTCTGCTGGTGATCAGGTTGAAGTGGCGGACGGCTACGCGCGGAATTTTCTGATCCCGACGCGCAAGGCGGTTGCGGCGACTTCCGCCAACATTAAGTCGCTGAATCATCTGATTCGACAGAATACGGAGCGCGAGGACAGGGTTCGTCGTGCGGCGGAGACGACGGCCGGCCGGATCGCAGAGCTGCACTGCACGATCGCGCGCCGGGCCGGCGAGCAGGATCGACTCTTCGGCGCCGTCACCAACCAGGATATCTGTGCCGCCTTGGCTGCCCAGGGACTGGAGATGGATCGGCGAATGATTCTCCTGCAGGATCCGATCAAGGCGCTCGGCAGCTACAGCATTCCCATCCGTTTGCACGCTGAGGTCGTTGCCGAACTTCGGCTTACGGTCGAGCGCGAAGAGGGCTAAGCCGGTGAGGCAACGAATCATGCCGGAGTCAACCCTGGATCGGCGTGAGACAGGCGGAGAGCGCGTTCCGCCACAGAATCTTGAGGCCGAGATGTCGGTCCTCGGGGCGGTCCTGCAAAGCAGCGAGGCGTTCATGAAGTGTCTCGAACTGCTGCGGCCGGAGCAGTTTTACCGTGACGCGCACCGCAAGATCTTCGCCGCCGCTACCGGACTGTTCGGACGGGGCGAGCCGGTCGATCTCATCACGATCACCAATGAGCTTCGTCGCCGCGGCGAACTCGACGAGGTGGGCTCCTCGGCATTCCTGGCCTCACTGGTGGATGCCGTCCCCACGGGTGCGAATGTTGCCTACCATGCGCGGATCGTTCGAGACAAGGCGCTGCTGCGTCAGTTGATCGCCGTGGCCACCGATATCGTCGGGCTCGGCTTTGCCGACCAGGAGGAAGCGGACCAGGTCCTTGAACAGGCCGAGCAGCAGATCTTTGAGTTATCGGAAGATCGCGTACGGCGCGCCTTCCTGCCGTTAAAGTTGATTTTGAAAGATACCTTCGAACAGGTAGAAAAGTTGTTTGACCGTAGGACACAGGTCACCGGGGTGCCTACGGGGTTCGAGGATCTCGATATGAAAACGGCAGGCCTCCAGCCGTCGGAGCTGGTCATCATCGCCGGCCGTCCCTCGATGGGTAAGACGAGTTTTGCCCTGAACATCGCGAGAAATGCCGCAATCGGGGAACAGATACCGGTCGGCATCTTCAGCCTGGAGATGTCGAAGGAGCAGGTGGTCCAGCGGTTGCTCTCTTCTGAGGCCGAGGTCGACTCCAACAGGATCAGAACAGGGTGGCTGCGTGAGAGCGATTGGCCGAAGCTGACCAACGCGGCCGGCCATCTCTCAGAGGCGCCCATCTTCATTGATGACTCAGCCGCGCTTTCGGTCATCGAACTACGGGCGAAGGCGCGGAGACTGAAAGCCGAGCAGAACATCGGGATGGTGGTGATCGACTACCTGCAGCTTATCTCGGGTCGTTCCCGGTCCGAGAATCGCCAGCAGGAGGTATCGGAGATCTGCCGGTCCCTCAAGGCGATGGCGAAGGAGTTAAAGGTTCCGGTTGTTGCGCTGTCGCAACTTGCGCGGCGAACCGAGGAGCGGGAACGACCGCAGCTATCGGACCTTCGGGAGTCCGGCGCCATTGAGCAGGACTCGGATGTCGTGATGTTTCTGTACCGGCCCGGGTACTATCAGGCCAGGAAGGCCGGAGGCCCGGATCCGGAGCGGGACACCAAGACCGAGATCATCATTGCCAAGCAACGGAACGGCCCGACCGGGACCGTGGAGTTGGCCTTCCTTAGGGAGTATGTCAAGTTCGGCTCACTCGACCTTGTCCATCAAGATCCGGATGAGGCGGAGGAGATGTGACGGGTCGCTGATCAACGTTTAACGTGCGATGTTCAATGTTCAACTGTGAATCTTGAACGTTCAACGGTTCAGCGCGCCACCGCGGAAAGAGAGGAGCGATGGCCAAGAGTCTGACCCACTACCTCTGCCAGAGCTGCGGCTATCAGACGGCTCGCTGGATGGGTCGCTGCCCGGATTGCGGAGAGTGGGCAAGCCTGTTGGAGGAGCGCAACACGAATGAGCGCGATCGCGGTCGTCGTGTCGTCACATCCTCGGCTTCGCACTGTGCAACGCCGATCACCGCCGTCGATAGCGGCGCCCTCAGCCGGGTGAGCACCGGCCTGGCGGAGCTGGATCGGGTGCTGGGGGGCGGGATCGTCCCCGGCTCGTTTGTGCTCTTGAGCGGTGATCCGGGCATCGGCAAGTCAACCCTGCTCCTTCAGGCGTCAATGCAGATCGCGCAGAAGGACGGGGTCGTGCTGTATGTCTCCGGTGAGGAATCGCTTCAGCAGACTCGATCCAGGGCAAGCAGGTTGGGTCCGCTTTCCGATCGTCTCCTCCTGCTCGCCGAGACCTCCCTCCAGATGATTCTTGAACAGACCGACCGGATCCGACCAACCATCCTGGTGATCGATTCTATTCAAACCATTACGTCAGACGATCTGGAGTCCCCCCCTGGCAGTTTCAGCCAGGTCCGCGAAGCGGCGGTTCGGCTGATGGCGCTTGCGAAGGAGAAGGGGATCAGCACCGTGATCATCGGCCATATCACCAAGGAAGGGGCCATCGCAGGCCCGAAGGCGATGGAACATCTGGTCGACGCCGTTGTATTCATGGAAGGGGAGGGGCATCAGATTCATCGTCTGCTCCGAACTGTAAAGAATCGTTTTGGCCCTACCCCTGAGGTCGGTGTATTTGAGATGACGGCGTCCGGCCTGCAAGAACTCGCAAATCCGTCGGAGGTGTTTCTCGCTCAGCGCCCATCCGGGGCGCCGGGCTCAGTTGTGATTCCGACTCTGGAGGGAAGCCGACCGCTGCTTGTGGAACTGCAAGCGTTGGTGGCTGCGCCAAGCGCCCCAATCTCCAGACGGGTGTTCAATGGAGTGGAGAGCAACCGAGGTATGCTGCTGCTCGCTGTACTGGAAAAGCGGCTCGGCCTGCCGCTCAGCGCGTGCGATGTGTACGTCAATGTTGTGGGGGGCATCAGGATAGGGGAGACCGCTGTCGATCTCGGTATGGCCGCCGCAGTTCTCTCAAGCGCTCGCAACCTTCCGCTCGATCCCGGACTGTGCGTATTCGGCGAAATCGGTCTGGCAGGTGAGATACGAGCAGTGCCGATGGCGGAGCGACGGATCGAGGAGGCCGCTCGCTTGGGGCTGTCCTGTTGTCTGATGCCTCGACACAACCTGGATCGAGGCCGGCCCGACTTTCCCTCGTTAAGGGTGAGCGGGCTGCGTACGCTTGAGGAGCTGACGGAGAGGCTGAAGATACCGCAGGCGTCCGGATCTCATGGCTAGCGTATTGAGTCATATGTCCCTTTATAGTCCGTTCGCGGCGAACCCTTCGACGGATTCGGGGTGAACGGAATGTGTAAAGAGTGTTGGATACACGCTACTAGCTGGATTCAGGTAGTATCACTGCATATGTGGAGTGTGCTACTGTTCTTGCACAGTGTTGCGCATCGCATGAGCGCGTACAATGTCTGAAAGCGGTGATGAGTTGCGAAAGACGATTGTTGTTTTTGCGAGAATCTTTTGACTAGTTACAGAATCCCTGCTAAAATTTATAATCAATGATATATCGCACAGGGACAAAAGTAGTCTACCCTACTCATGGAGTCGGGTGGATTGAGGCGATCGAAAATAAAGAGGTTGGCGGCGGACCGCAGGCTTTCTACGTGGTGCGCATCATTGGGAACGGAATGACTATTCTTGTTCCCACAAAGAATGCCAAGCGAGTCGGCCTTCGAGAGGTCATTGAAGCGTCGGAGATCCCGAAGATTCTTGCCATACTGAAGAAGAACGACCTGGAAATCAGTTCGAATTGGAACCGCAGGTTCAAGGATAACTTAGAGCGGATCAGGACAGGATCGCTCTTTGAGGTTGCGCTGGTCCTGCGAAAGTTGGTTCTGCTCCAGAAAGAGCGGAGCCTATCGTTTGGCGAGAAGACCATGCTGGAGAATGTCCGGAGGTTGATTGTCAGTGAGATTTCGCATGCCACCGGGATTGACCAGGAGAGAGCGAAGGCGCTCGTTGAACAGGCAGTAGGTAATTACAGACGATGATGATCAGAGGTGAGGTCATCGAACCGTATGAAAGGGGGTGATCGATTTGAACAACTACCGAGTTGGTCTCCCGATGATTGTTGGAGGGGCGGCCATCGGATTTTATCTGGCCTTTCAGGCCGGCGCAGGTCCGTACCAATGGCTACTGGGACTGGCCGGCCTCCTGCTTGGAGCCTCGTGCGGTATTGCCGTGATGGTTCTTCAGCGCAAGTTTCATCAAGCTTCCCTGCAAGTCATTGTCAGTGGGACTATCGGATTCGTCTTGGGTCTTGGCTTGGCCGAACTCTTATTCAGCGCTATTTCAGACTTTCTGAGCTTTATTCCGCCTTATATTGCGAACACCATGCGACCCATTATTACCATCGGGTCGGCGTACCTTGGAGCCGCTATCGCGATCGAGAAGAGCCGAGGGTTCAGTATGCTGGACGTCGTTCGGCTTTTCAGGGAAAAGCCGCGGGGGAAGAGCTACAAGATTCTTGATACCTCGGTGATCATCGACGGCCGCATCGCCGACATCTGCGAGACGGGGTTTGTTGAGGGAACGCTTCTCATTCCGCAGTTTGTCTTGCGAGAGTTGCAGCAGGTTGCCGACTCATCGGATCCGTTGAAACGAAACCGCGGTCGTCGGGGACTGGATATTTTGCAGAAGATACAGAAGAGGGTCGATGTGCATGTCGAGATCAGCGATATGGACTTCCCCGATATCCGTGAGGTGGACGCGAAACTGGTCGCGCTGGCCAAGGCCGTGAATGCCAAGGTGGTCACAAACGATTTCAATCTGAATAAGGTAGCCGCGCTGCAGGGCATCGGGGTATTAAACATCAATGAGTTAACCAATGCGCTCAGGCCTGTTGTCCTGCCCGGTGAGGAGATGCAGGTCTTTGTTCTGAAAGAAGGCAAGGAGTATAACCAAGGCATTGCCTACCTCGATGATGGGACGATGGTGGTCGTCGATAGCGGTCGTCGATATATCGGTCAGACTGTTGATGTGCGTGTGACCACAGTGCTGCCGACGACAGCCGGCCGCATGATCTTCTCACGTTTGAAGGAAGAGGCTGAGGCCGCCTGAAGAGCAGGGTTGAGGGTAGAGGGTGTAGGGTCTAGACAGAAGCAAACGTCGGGAAGATTTCAGACCCCTATACCCTATACCCTATACCCTATACCCTATGATTGTGACTGCCATTGTGCCCGCGGCGGGCGCGGGAATTCGATTCGGAGGAGCGGTCAGGAAACAGTTCATCGCGCTGAACGGTCTGCCGATACTCAGTTATACGTTACGTGCGCTTGCGGCATCCAATGCGCTTTCGGCCATCATTGTCGTGGCTCCTCCAGGAGAAGAGTCGAGAGGTCGAGAGGCGCTGGAACTGGCCGATGTGAATCTCGAGACGGAGGTGGTCCCGGGCGGACAGACACGGCAGGATTCAGTCTATAACGGTCTACAAAGGGCGAAGGCGGATACGGATCTCGTATTGATCCACGACGGCGTTCGCCCTTTCGTTTCGCGTGAGGTTGTGCTGGCCACTATAGAAGCCGCAAGGGAAGTGGGCGCAGCGGTCGCGGCCGTGCCTGTCGTCGACACCATCAAGCGGGTTGACGTCGACGGTTGCGTGGTAGAGACGTTGCCGAGGGGACAGCTCTGGTCGATTCAGACCCCTCAGGTCTTCCGGTATGCACTCTTGATGCGGGCTCATCAGGCCGTTCGTGAGGAGGGAATCATTGCCACCGACGATGCGGCGCTTGTGGAGCAAATAGGGGGGATGGTCAAGGTCGTGAGAGGAAGTTATGAGAATCTTAAAATCACGAGCGAAGAGGATCTGCCTCTCGCCGATCTGATTCTACGACGACGGGCAGTGCCATGACGGTCGGTATCGGATTCGATATGCACCCGTTGGTGACCGGTCGACGCCTGGTTCTCGGCGGCGTAGAGATACCCTTCGACAAAGGCCTTGATGGCCACTCGGATGCGGATGCCTTGGCCCATGCGGTGATCGACGCCATCCTTGGCGCGGCGTGCGCCGGCGACATCGGCTCCTGCTTCGGGACCAACGATCCTCAATATAAGGACGTATCGAGTCTCCTGCTTCTCAGGGAGGCCTTTCGACGAGTGCAGGCGCTTGGTTACCTGGTGAGTCACATCGATGCCACCATCGTTGCGGAAGCCCCGAAGCTGGCATCGTATATTTCGCAGATGCGGGCCAACCTCGCAGAGAGCGTGGGTACGGCGGTCGAGGGCGTGAGTGTCAAGGCAGCAACCGCGAATCGGGTCGGCGCGCTCGGGGCGGGTGACGGCATCGCCTGTCTCGCCATCGCCTCCCTCCGGCGGCATGAATGACGCCATAGGGTGATGGGGATAGTCGAGTGGCGCTAGTCATCTACAATACCTTGCACCAGAAAAAAGAGATATTCGGACCGGTTGTACCGGGCGAGGTCCGGATGTACGCCTGCGGACCGACCGTCTACGATCGCGCCCACATCGGTCATGCGCGCGCCGCCCTTACCTTTGATGTGGTCTGGCGCTACCTGGAGCGCCGCGGGTATACGGTCAGCTACGTGCGGAATTATACGGACGTAGACGATAAGATTATTCAACGGGCCGCAGAGTTGGGACAGACGCGCGAATCGCTGGTAGAGGAGCAGATCGAGGCCTATCGCCAGGATATGGAGGCTTTGGGGCTAAGAACGCCGACGGAGGAGCCGCGAGCCACCCGACATATCCGCGAGATGATTGAGCTCATCCAGGTGCTGGTCGCGAAAGGGATCGCGTATTCCGTCGATGGCGATGTCTATTTTGAGGTCAGGCGAGCGCCCGACTATGGGAAGCTTTCTCATCGGGGTCTCGACGAGTTGCGGGTAGGAGCGAGGGTTGAGATCGATCCGCGGAAGCGCGATCCTCTCGATTTTGCCTTGTGGAAGGCGTCTCGACCTGGAGAACCGGCATGGGAGAGCCCGTGGGGTCCAGGCAGACCGGGCTGGCATATCGAGTGCTCAGCCATGTCGATGAAATACCTTGGTGCGACCTTCGATATCCACGGCGGAGGGGCTGATCTGATCTTTCCCCATCATGAGAACGAGATTGCGCAGTCGGAGTGCGCCACCGGCAAGCCGTTTGCCCGCTACTGGATTCATAACGGATTCGTCAATATCCGCGCCGAAAAGATGTCGAAGTCGCTGGGCAATATCCTGACGATCCGAGAACTCCTCGGTCGCATCAGCCCTTGTGCGTTCAAGCTGTTCCTGCTTGGAACTCATTACAGGGCACCCGTAGATTTTTCGGAGGATGCGCTGATCAGCGCCATGGCTGCGGCGGCTCGATTCCATACCGTACTGGAGGAGGTGCAGCGTTTCCGGGACGTCCAGGGTTCGAATGCCGACCTTTCGCACATAGATCCCCTGCCGCTCTCAGATCAGATCCGTGAGGCGGAGCAAGAGTACGCAGACGCGATGGATGATGATTTCAATACACCGCGTGCGCTGGCCGCATTGTTCAATCTGACCAAAGGGGTGAACGTTGCCCTGAGAGATGTTGATGGCGCGCCGGAGCCATCTCTCGCGTACGCCCTCAGCATGGCGGGAGAGACGCTGCGGTTGCTGGGATCGGTGCTGGGCGGCTTATTTGAGGGTCCCCGTGAAGTCGTCGACCGGATTATCATGACCCCATCTGCCGGTACGTCGACCAGTGGACCGGCCGTCTCGGTTCTCAGGATAACAGGTGCCGATTATTGTAAGGCTCGAGAGGCTGTCGAATCGGCGATGGCGTCAGGCCACGCCCCGCCGGCAGAGGCGATCCGGACTATCGTCGCATACCGGGCGTTATGCCGTGACAGGAAGGACTGGACCACCGCCGACGCCATTCGTACCTGGTTGACCAATCTTGGGGTGGTTGTGGACGATACCGGGGACGGGGTCCGCTGGCATATTGCGGCCGCCCGGGCGAGGACGCACCGGCCATGACGGAGCAGATACTCGTTGGCCCTCATGCTGTGCTCGAGGCGCTTCGAGCGAAGCGGCGTCAGATCGATCGGATCTACCTGGCGAGGGAACGGTATGATTCCAGGATTGCCGAGATTGTCAAGCGCGCCAGAGAGTTGGGCGTGCCCTGTACACAGGAGAAACGGGAGCGGCTCGGCGAATTGGGCAAGGGGGTGACGCACCAGGGAGTCCTGGCCGTCGTCAGCGAGGCAGATTACGAGGATCCTTTCGATCTGGTTGCCCGAATCAAGGCGTCCACCCCGCTGCCGTTATTGCTGCTGCTTGATGGAGTGCAGGATCCTCAGAACCTCGGAGCGATCATACGTACGGCGGAGGCGGCCGGAACGGATGGGCTCTTTATCGCGAAACATCGCGCCGCGGGGATGACTCCGGCGGTCGCAAAGGCCTCTGCGGGGGCTTCAGAGCACCTGGCCGTGGCGAGGGTTGCGGGTCTGCCGGCGTTTCTCGCGTGGCTGAAAGATCAGGGTATCTGGACGCTCGGGGCCGATCCAAGCGCGGTGCAGTCCCTCTACGAGATCGATTTGCGTGCTCCAATGGGCGTAGTCATCGGAGGGGAGCACCGGGGACTGACAATGTTGGTGCGGCAGCGGTGCGATTTGCTCGCAAGAATCCCCACACGCGGTCGTGTAGACTCTCTCAATGCTGCTGCGGCTGCTGCCGTCTTCCTCTTTGAGATCCGGCGACAACAGAGTGGCATGAAGCAGCTCCCAGTGAATGCGCAAGAAACTGCGATTCTTTCTTAAAAATACCCGTAATAGAAATTATTGCTTGCTTTCTGCCTGTAAGAACATTATATTTTCCTTGCGCCTGTCGCAAATTATGAATAGTCTAAGGGTTTGCGTGCTGGCGTAGCTCAGTTGGCAGAGCAGCTGATTTGTAATCAGCCGGTCAGGGGTTCAAATCCCTTCGCCAGCTCCACAGAGAGCCGGCACGCAGGGAGATCCCGAAGGGGGATGCGGGGAGATACCCAAGCGGCCAAAGGGGGCAGACTGTAAATCTGCTGGCGTTGCCTTCGGAGGTTCGAACCCTCCTCTCCCCACCATCGGAGCGGACTGCTGAAGAGGGCGCCGGCCCGGCGACGAGGCGGTCCCCATCGACGAGGTTGTAGCGCGCAAGGCATTACGATAGGCTTGGGCGGGAATAGCTCAGTTGGCTAGAGCGTCAGCCTTCCAAGCTGAGGGTCGCGGGTTCGAATCCCGTTTCCCGCTCCAAAGATTGTACGTATGATGGATTGGGACCTCGGCAGGCCAGCCCACGTAGCTCAGTTGGCAGAGCGCATCCTTGGTAAGGATGAGGTCACCAGTTCAATCCTGGTCGTGGGCTCCAGATAGGTGTTCTTGATATCAACGTGACAGGGGCGATCGAATCCGCCGTCGGCGGATGAGTGCCGGACGGGGGAAAAGGGAACCGTCCTTCAGGCTGGGAGATACTATGGCCAAGGCGAAGTTCGAGCGGACGAAAGAACATATGAACATCGGGACCATCGGGCACATCGACCACGGCAAGACCACCCTGACCGCGGCGATCACGAAGGTCCTCCATGCGGCGAATGCGAAGGTCGCCTTCGTTCCCTTCGACCAGATCGACAAGGCGCCGGAGGAGAAGGAGCGAGGGATCACCATCAATATCGCCCACGTCGAGTACGAGACGGCCAAGCGGCACTACGCCCATGTCGACTGCCCCGGCCACGCCGACTACATCAAGAACATGATCACCGGCGCAGCCCAGATGGACGGGGCGATCCTGGTTGTCGCCGCCTCTGAGGGCCCAATGCCCCAGACCCGCGAGCACATCCTCCTGGCCCGGCAGGTCAACGTCCCCAACCTGGTCGTCTTTCTGAACAAGGTCGACCTGGTGGACGATCCCGAACTGCTCGAGCTGGTCGAGTTGGAGGTCCGCGAGCTGCTCACCGCCTACAACTTCCCCGGCGACGACATCCCCTTTGTCCGCGGCAGCGCACTCAAAGCGCTGGAGACCGGCAGCGGTGACCGCACGAACCCGGCGTCCGCACCGATCTTTGAGCTGATGGACGCCGTCGACGCCTACTTCCCCGCCCCCGTCCGCGTGCTGGATAAGCCGTTCCTCATGCCGATCGAGGACGTCTTCTCGATCTCCGGACGCGGGACCGTCGTCACCGGCCGCGTCGAGCGCGGCATCATCAAGGTCAGCGACGAGGTGGAGCTCGTCGGCATCCGGGACACCCAGCGGACCGTCGTCACCGGTGTCGAGATGTTCCGTAAGCTCCTCGATCAGGGGCAGGCCGGCGACAACGTCGGGCTCCTCCTGCGAGGGACCAAGCGCGAGGAGGTCGAGCGCGGCCAGGTGGTGGCCAAGCCCGGCTCCATCCCGCCCCATACGCGCTTTAAGGCCGAAGCCTACATCCTCACCAAGGAAGAGGGTGGTCGCCATACCCCCTTCTTCAACGGCTATCGGCCCCAGTTCTACTTCCGGACGACTGATGTGACGGGGGTCTGCACGCTCCCCGCCGGGACCGAGATGGTCATGCCGGGCGACAACGTGAGCCTCGCGGTCGAACTGATTCAGCCGATCGCCATGGAGAAGGAGTTGCGCTTCGCGATCCGCGAGGGCGGCCGCACTGTGGGGGCCGGCGTGGTGAGCGAGGTGTTGGAGTAACGGTCTATCTGGTTCATGTGGTCTATTTCGTCTATCTAGTTGAGACCGATTGAGACCGAGCAGACCGAATAGACCAAACGACGAGACAGACCAAACGACCAAATAGACGATTTCTAGGGAAGGTAGGGGGCGTACGGAGCAGCGATGCGTGAGATAATCACATTAGCCTGTGGTGAGTGCAAAAGGCGAAATTATACAACGACGAAGAGTAAACAGAATACGCCGGACAGGGTCGAACTGAGCAAATTCTGTCGTTGGTGCCGCAAGCACACCGCCCATAAGGAAGCCAAGTAGACCGTTTCGCGTTTCGAGTTTCGCGTTGATGGCGGAGGCTGCAACGACCCGAGACTCAAAACACAAAACTCGAAGCCCTTAAAAGGCCAGTAGCTCTAACGGCAGAGCATCGGACTCCAAATCCGAGGGTTGGGGGTTCAAATCCCTCCTGGCCTGCCATGCGGTGGTGCAATAACCTTAACGCAATTCCAAAAGGGGAAGGTATCGGCGGCGGTTCAGTGTGAGTAGATTCATCTCCAGAAGATCTTAAATCTGAGCAGAAGATTCCGGAGTGAGGGTAAAATGATCTCCCGAAGACAGAAGGTCGGAGGAGCAGAAAGACGACGATGATGGAACGGTGGCAGCAACTGGTTCAGTTCTTAACGGAGGTTAGAGCTGAGCTGAAAAGGGTCAATTGGCCTCTGAGAAAAGAAGTTGTGGGATCTACTATTGTTGTCATCGTATCGGTTTTTATTCTCTCGTTGTTTCTCGGGGTGGTAGATGTCACGTTACAGAAGCTGCTCACCTTGGTGGTCAGATAGGCGAGTCAACCAATGCCAGCGAGTCAGACCATGTCGCAAAGTTGGTATGTGATTCACACGTATTCGGGTTTTGAGAACAAGGTGAAGGAGAGTATTGAACAGCGGGCTGCGGCCTTGGGATTGTCCGATAAGATCTCAAAGGTTATGATTCCCACTGAAGACGTGGTTGAGCTCAAAAAAGGCAAACGAACGGTTTCCTCGCGGAAATTCTTTCCGGGGTACGTCCTGATTAAGGCGGAGATGTCCGAGCAACTTTGGTATCTCGTCAAGAATACCCCGAAAGTGACCGGCTTTGTTGGTCCGGCTACGCAACCGACTCCGGTTCCAGAGGAGCAGGTGCAAACCATCTTGCAGCAGGTGGAGGAGGGGGCCGAGCGACCAAAGCACAGGGTTATGTTCCTTCGCGGCGAGAGTGTTCGAGTGATCGATGGTCCATTTGCCAACTTTACCGGTCTCGTTGATGAGGTGAAGCCTGAAAAGGGGCGGTTAAAGGTGATGGTCAGCATCTTCGGAAGGCCGACCCCGGTGGACCTTGAGTTCCTGCAGGTTGAAAAGGTCTGAACAAACGGCTCCAGGCTTATAGCTAACAGCTACTGCATTCGAGGTTATCATGGCTAAAAAGATCGCTGCGATAGTGAAACTTCAGGTCCCAGCCGGCAAGGCTAACCCGGCGCCGCCGGTGGGTCCTGCGCTCGGACAGCACGGCGTCAATATTATGGAGTTCTGCAAGGCCTTCAATGCGCAGACAGCGTCGGAAGAGGGCTTAGTGATTCCTGTTGTTATCACGATCTATGCGGATCGAACCTTCACGTTTGTTACCAAGACGCCTCCAGCGGCAATCCTGCTGAAGCAGGCTGTGGGAATCGCCAAGGCCTCGAAAGAACCGAATCGTACGAAGGTCGGGAAGGTAACCAGGAAGCAGGTGGAAGAGATCGCGCGAACGAAGATGCCGGACCTGAATGCGTTGTCGCTTGAGTCGGCTGTCAGGATTATTGAGGGAACGGCGAAGACCATGGGGATAGAGGTGGTCTGAGAACAGGGTATAGGGTATAGGGTATAGGGTATAGGGTGGAAAAACCCTAACGCCCATCCCCTAAACCTCAAACCCTGGCTGGATGGGGTGGAGAACATGTCGAAAGTTGGAAAGCGCTATGGAGCGGCTGCTGAAGCGGTGACACGGGTAGGCTCATGCGACTTGGCCAAGGCGATAGAGGTGGTCAAGTCGAATGCCGGGGCGAAGTTTGATGAGACCATGGAGATGGCGGTTCGCCTGGGGGTTGATCCGAAGCATGCCGATCAGATGGTCAGGGGTACGGTCGTATTGCCCCATGGAACAGGGAAGAGTGTTCGAGTGCTGGTCTTTATGAAGGGCGAGCAAGAGAAAGATGCCCGGGAGGCCGGCGCCGACTATGTGGGCTGTGAAGACCTGATAGAGAAGATCCAACAGGGGTGGCTTGAGTTCGATCGGGCGATTGCCACCCCGAATGTGATGGGTCTGGTGGGACGCCTCGGAAAGGTTCTTGGTCCTCGGGGATTAATGCCTAATCCGAAGACCGGTACCGTGACCTTCGATGTTGGAAGAGCGGTCAAAGAGTTCAAGGGTGGAAAGATTGAGTATCGTACGGAGAAGGCAGGGATCGTGCATGCGCCTTTCGGCAAGGCCTCGTTTACGGCGAACCAGCTCCATGAGAATGCGATGGCATTGCTGGAGGCGTTGGTCCGGGCTAAGCCGGCCTCCAGCAAGGGTCGATACCTCAATGGGGTCGCCATATCGTCGACAATGGGGCCGGGTGTACGGGTAGATCTTGACACCCTGGTGGGGTTGGCAAAGAGCTGAGGTAGCCGGCTCGCCGTGCATGGAGGGGACAGTGAATCGGGTAGAAAAAGCAGCAGTAATTGATGAGCTTAAGACTGCACTGGCGAGGTCGACGGTCGCCATGCTGGCGGATCCTCAAGGCCTCACGATGAGCGACTTGACCGAGCTGAGAAAGCTGCTTCGGCAGCAGGGGGTGACGCTTCAGGTTGTAAAAAACACCCTCGCCAGATTGGCCACCGCGGGGATGGAGCTCCAGAATCTCAAGCCCTATCTTGTCGGTCCGACCGCGATTATTTATGGCAAGGGTGATCCGACTGCGCCGGCTAAACTCTTAGCGACGTTCGGAAAGACGAGACCATCCTTCCAGATCAAAGCCGGTTTCGCGGAGGGAACGGTCTTGACCGGGAAAGATGCGGCGGCACTCGCCGATCTCCCTTCACGTGAGGTGCTTGCGGCCAGACTCGCCGGTATCATGCAATCCCCCCTGCGCGGCCTCGTGACGGTGCTGCATGGACCTCTTCGTTCCCTCATGATGGTCCTGGAGGCGGTGAAGCAGCAGAAGGGGTAGGGACCAGCCTTGGCCGGAAACGGCCCGGGTATCGTCGGTATATCTGTTACTATACAGTCAAGGAGAGGAGTGACGATGGCAAAGGTCACAGTTGATGATGTGTTGGACTCGATTGAGACGTGGACTGTGTTGGACCTCAATAAGCTGGTAAAGGGGATTGAGGATAAATTCGGGGTCTCTGCAACGGCGATGATGCCCATGGCGGCGGTTGGCCCTGGTGGGGCTGGGGCGGCTGCAGCGCCGGCAGCTGAGGAGAAGACAGAGTTCTCGGTGATCCTCGCCTCTGCAGGAGAGAAGAAGATCCAGGTCATCAAGGAGGTGAGGGCCATTACCGGACTGGGTCTGAAAGAGGCTAAGGACCTGGTTGAGGGCGCTCCCAAGCCGGTGAAGGAAGGACTGTCGAAGGCTGAGGCGGAGGAGATTAAAGCGAAGCTCGAGGCGACCGGCGCGACTGCAGAACTTAAGTAATGCGGGAAGAAGGAAGAAAAGGAGTTGAGGACGTATGGCCCTCGTGAAAAAGAGCGTGGCTGCTGAGCGCTGGAATTTCAGCAAGATCAAAGAGGTGATCTCTATCCCTAATCTGATTGAGATCCAGCGGCGGTCCTTCGATCAATTCTTACAAATGAAGGTTCCGCCGCACGCACGCGAGGAGATCGGTCTTCAGGGGGCCTTCGCCAGCATCTTTCCAATCTACAACTACGACCAGTCGGCGTCGCTTGATTTTGTGAAGTTCGAGTTCGGGGCGCCAAAGTACCGGGCGGAGGAATCGCTGGAGAAGGGGATGACCTACTCCGTCCCGCTCAAGGTGACCCTTCGCCTGATGGTGTGGGAAAAGCCGGTCGGCTCCGAGGCTGGCAGTATCAGAGACATTAAAGAGCAGGAGGTCTACCTGGGCGAAATGCCCTTGATGACGCCGCAGGGCACCTTTATCATTAATGGAACGGAGCGGGTGGTGGTCAGCCAACTGCACCGTTCTCCAGGGGTCTTTTTTGACCATGACAGCGGTAAGACTCACCCGAGCGGTAAGATCCTGTACTCCGCTCGCCTTATCCCGTATCGGGGCTCCTGGCTGGAATTCGAATTCGATGCGAATGACGTACTGTATGTCCGGGTAGACCGAAGGCGAAGGTTTCTGGCCTCGATCCTGCTACGAGCCATCGGCTATGGGAGTAACGAGGAAATTCTGAACCTTTTCTACGAGCGGGATACGTTACGTATCGAGAAGGGGAAGGAGATCCTGATTCGTGTGGGTTCACCTGGCGCCACCAGTTTTCGGGTGAGCAAGGATATCCCCGATCCCCATACCAGGCAAATGATTCTTGGAACGGCTAAGCGCATCACGAAGACGGCTCAGAAGCGACTCCAGGCACTGAAGATCACGGAGATATCGCTGTATAAAGAGGATCTCATCGGACGAATTGCAGCCGCTGATATCGTGAATACGGAAAGCGGTGAGGTCATCCTTGAATGTGCGCAGGAGATTACGGACGAAGCGCTGGAGCGCATGCTGAACAGCGGAGTGACCAGCTTCGCCGTACTGGCCAGCCTGGACGGTCGGGAGACGTTTGAGATTCGGGAGAGCATCATTCGCGACTCGACCCGATCCGAGAAAGATGCCTTGACCGAGATGTACCGGAGAATGCGACCCGGCGATCCGCCTAATGAGGAAGCCACTAAGGCATTCCTCGAGTCCATCTTCTTTAATCCAAAGCGCTATGACCTGTCCAAGGTCGGACGCCTGAAGATCAATCGCAAGCTTGGCCTCGACGTACCCCTTGAGATACATGCGCTCATGTGCCGCCGATATCGGCCGGGCGGTATGGAGGCACGGATAGGTCAGATAGACGACGTCGTAGAGGCTATCCGATACCTCCTCAGGCTGAAGCACGGAGAAGCCGGGACCTCCGTCGATGATATCGACCACCTGGGCAATCGTCGGGTCCGATCGGCCGGGGAGCTCCTGGAGGAACAGTTTCGGATCGGATTAGCTCGAATGGAGCGGGCGGTTCGAGAGCGAATGAGTACACAGGAGCTGGAGACCCTGATGCCGCACGATCTGGTGAATGCCAAGCCGGTGACGGCGGCGCTGAAGGAGTTTTTCGGCAGCTCCCAGCTTTCTCAGTTTATGGACCAGACCAACCCGCTGGCCGAGTTGACTCACAAGCGGCGGCTGTCGGCCTTGGGTCCTGGAGGGCTGTCTCGGGAGCGGGCGGGGTTTGAGGTCCGGGACGTGCACCCGACTCACTATGGCCGGATGTGTCCTATCGAAACGCCGGAGGGTCCTAACGTCGGTCTTATCGCCAGTCTGTCCACCTATGCCCGCGTGAATGATTTTGGCTTTATCGAGACACCGTATCGCAAGGTTCGGGACGGAGTTGTGACCGACGAAATCGAGTATCTGACCGCCGACGAAGAGGAGAAGTATACGATCGCGCAGGCCAACGCAGAATTGGACGGACGGGGTCGGTTCACTTCAGATCGAATCTCGGCGCGAACCGGTGGCAACTTCGTCACGGTTCCCCCGATGAATGTTGAGTACATGGATGTTGCCCCGAAGCAACTGGTTGGGGTGTCCACGTCGCTGGTCCCGTTCCTCGAACACGATGACGCCAATCGTGCCCTGATGGGCGCCAACATGCAGCGCCAAGCGGTCCCTCTCCTACGGCCGGAAGCTCCCGTGGTCGGCACCGGAATGGAATATCCCGCGGCGAGGGATTCCGGGACTGTTGTGACGGCCCGGCGTGGCGGGATCGTCGAATCGGTGACCGCCGACCGGATCATTGTCCGCGCCTCGGACGGCAAAGGCGAAGAGGGCGAAGACGATACGGGGGTGGACATCTACTCCCTGGTGAAGTTTCGTCGCAGCAACCAGAATACCTGCCTCACGCAGAAGCCGATTGTGAGCAAGGGAGAGCGGATCGCGAGGGGTCAGGTGATTGCCGACGGGCCGGCGACGCAGAACGGCGAACTGGCGCTCGGACAAAACGTGATGGTCGCGTTCATGCCATGGGGTGGGTATAACTTTGAGGACGCGATTCTGATCAGCGAGCGGTTGGTGAAGGACGATCGCTATACCTCTATTCACATCGAGGAGTTCGAGATCGAGGCGCGTGAGACCAAACTGGGAAAAGAGGAAATCACGCGCGATACCCCGAATGTGGGCGAGGATGCGCTCAAAGATCTCGACGAAAGCGGGATCGTCCGGATCGGAGCCGAGGTAAAGCCAGGGGATATCCTGGTGGGGAAGGTGACCCCCAAAGGTGAAACCGTACTGACTCCGGAAGAGCGACTGCTGCGTGCCATCTTTGGCGAGAAGGCCGAGGATGTGCGGGATGCCTCGCTGTATGTTCCGCCCGGGATCTGCGGCACCGTCGTCGACGTCAAGGTCTTCTCGCGAAAAGGGGTTGAGAAGGATGAGCGGGCCAAGTCGATTGAAGACGAAGAGGTCAGTCGACTCCGCAAGGACTTCGAAGATGAGATTAGTATCATTGCTGCGGATCGGGACAGGAAGCTGCGTTCCCTCCTCGATGGTATAGACGTCAGCAAGGAGATCCGGAGCAGGATTACGCGTAAGATCATGGTTCCCAAGGGGAAGACGTTAACCGGCGAGATGCTGGATAAGCTGTCCCATGAGCAGTTGGTAGATCTCGCCGGGCGATTGGACGAAGAGTTGGGTCGGAAAGCGAGCAGAATCAGCGACGCAGCCGATAATCAGGTCCACGTCCTGCAGACGCTCTTGGAGGAGCGAATCAGCAGAGCAACCCGAGGGGATGAGCTTGCTCCTGGGGTCTTTAAGATGGTGAAGGTCTACGTGGCCATGAAACGAAAGCTCTCTGTCGGTGACAAGATGGCCGGCCGACATGGGAACAAGGGTGTGATCGCGAAGGTTCTGCCGGAGGAAGATATGCCCTACCTGCCTGACGGGACATCCGTTGAGGTGGTCCTGAATCCGCTGGGCGTGCCTTCCCGAATGAACGTCGGTCAGATTCTAGAGACCCACCTCGGCTGGGCGGCGGGGGCTCTGGGGCTGCGAGTTGCCTCGCCGGTCTTTGATGGGGCCAAAGAGCAAGAGATTAAGACCTGGCTCAAGCGAGCCAGGCTCCCAGTTTCGGGGAAGACCGTTCTCTACGACGGACGTACCGGTAAGCCGTTCCACCAGGAGGTGACGGTCGGCTATATCTACCTCATGAAGCTGGCCCATCTCGTAGATGACAAGATTCACGCTCGGTCCATTGGGCCCTACTCGTTGATTACTCAGCAACCTCTGGGGGGCAAGGCTCAATTCGGTGGACAGCGATTCGGCGAGATGGAGGTGTGGGCGCTGGAGGCGTATGGGGCCGCGCATACCCTGCAAGAGATTCTGACCGTCAAGTCGGATGATGTCGTCGGACGAACCAAGATGTATGAGTCGATTGTCCGAGGCGACTGTACACTTGATCCAGGGCTTCCGGAATCGTTCAATGTCCTGGTTAAAGAGTTGCAAAGTTTGGCGCTGGATGTTGAGCTGAAGAAGGAGTAGGGTGCGCCTATTGCGTGCGGCGTCGCGCGTGCGGCGCGCAACTCACTGAACGCAGGGCCTGTAGGGCGACCCAACAAACGCCCAGACGCCATAGTGGAGGTAGTCGTTGGATAAGTTTTTTGGGTTCTACGACGAAAAGACCATCGATCCTACGAGCTTTAAGGCTATTCGGATCGGACTCGCATCGCCGGAGAAGATTCGATCGTGGTCCTTCGGAGAGGTGAAGAAGCCGGAGACCATTAATTATCGGACGTTCAAGCCGGAGCGAGATGGACTCTTCTGCTCGAAGATCTTCGGCCCGACAAAGGATTGGGAATGTAACTGCGGCAAGTATAAGGGGATCAAGCATAAGGGGGTTGTGTGCGACAAGTGTGGTGTTGAGGTGATCAGGAGTAAGGCGCGACGACAGCGGCTGGGTCACATCGAGCTGGTCTCCCCGGTCGTGCATGTCTGGTTCTACAAAGGCGTACCCAGCCGGATCGGCTATCTTCTTGATATATCCCTCCGCGACCTGGAGAAGGTTCTCTATTTTGAAGCGTATGTCGTCGTGAACCCAGGTAAGACGTCTTTCGACGTGAAGCAGCTCCTGACCGAGGAACAGTACCGTCAGGCCTATGAGGAGTACGGAGACGGCTTCAAGGCGGGGATCGGCGCAGGGGCTATCCGGGATCTGTTGAAGCGGCTGAATCTTCGCGAGCTCGCGGAAGGTCTCCATGCGCAGATGCTCCAGGAGACGTCCCAACAGAACCGGAAGAAGATCACCAAGCGGTTACGCATCGTAGAGGCCTTCATTGATTCCGGCAATAAGCCCGAATGGATGATCCTGGACGCGATTCCGGTCCTGCCCCCTGAGCTCAGGCCGCTGGTCCCCCTTGACGGCGGGCGTTTCGCGACATCGGACCTGAACGATCTCTATCGGCGGGTCATCAATCGTAATAACCGGCTGAGACGTCTTATTGAACTCCGGGCGCCAGATATCATCATCCGAAATGAGAAGCGGATGCTGCAAGAGGCGGTCGACGCGCTGTTCGATAATGGTCGTCGCGGCCGCGCGTTGAAAGGACAGAACAATCGTCCGCTCAAGTCTCTTTCGGAAATGCTGAAGGGGAAGCAGGGACGATTCCGTCAGAACTTGCTCGGAAAAAGAGTGGACTAC
>UBJH01000015.1_pt1 | contig 65267 bp, 64 predicted proteins | sample 2193721 | NCBI WGS metagenome assembly UBJH01 (sample SAMEA4703186, study PRJEB27089) | metagenome | reverse complement strand
TTGCCAGAATAAGTTTGAATCTAAGCAGATGGACTTACATAAATCAGATATTTCTAAAAGTGGATACACGCCACCCAAACTTCCTTCTTTTGTTAAATTGCTATATAATTTATCAAGTTCTATTATTTTTTCATCGAGATTCATTTTAAATCTATAAATCAAAATCTGTTTTTTTAAACAACGCTACTAATTCTATACCATGTTTCTTCAAATTTTCTTTTGCTCCAGCCATTCGATCTACTATCGTTATCACTTTTTCAACATGGCAATTAAGTTCACGGACTTTTTCAACGGCTATCAAAACGGACTCCCCTTTTGTCATTACATCATCCACTAAAACAACTCTTGAATTGTTCGGTAAATTTCCTTCAATTATTTTGTTAGTGCCTCTTTTTTTTGGTGTTTTCCTAACAAAAAATGCGGGGATGGGTTTTTGATACCTATAACTATAATTCGCAACAACGCTTGCTATTGGAATGGCTCCAGACTCTAAACCCCCAATAAAATCAATGTTCTCGTTTTGTATAAGCTTGAAAATTTCCTCTGCTATCAATTCTGATCCTTCAGGATCCATTGAAACCAACTTCATATCGAAAAAATAATTGCTTTTATCACCTGATGCTAATTGAAAATTTGATTCATCATCAACAAGCAATGCTTTATCAACAATTAAAGATTTCAATCTATCTTTAGTTACTATAGACATATCTAATTCAACACTATGTTTAACTTGGTTTTGGTATTTATCATTATATAATAGCGTTGATGTATTATTTATCAGTTTCATTTTTACTCCGAATGTTCCTCTTTTTCAAACCCTATACAAATTTCACAATATTTAAATTATCACCAATTCCTCGTTAATCAATAATATAGTTATTCACATATAAATCTTATTAATCCATAGGTATTTGAATCATAACAAAATTCTAACCCCACCGATTCACCAACCGAGCATTCACCAAAATTTCTTTTGATGAACCACCCAAGTTTCACCAATGCCCGTTCAGACAGCTCCTTCTGATCGTAAATTATATATATCGTCACTACCATGTCAGTGTGTCACATACTAACATAAAATTGATACAAAGGTGAATATATTGTCAGAAATTGGTAAGAAAATAAGACTTGAACGGATCATGGACAGGGAAAGCAGGAATATGGTAATAATTCCGATGGACCACGGGATTTCCATGGGGCCTGTAAGGGGAATTGTTAATCTTGCAGAAATGGTGAATAAAGTTGCAGATGGCGGCGCAAACGCAGTCCTTTTACAAAAAGGGATGGCAAAACATGGCCATCGCGGCTATGGCCGGGATATCGGCCTGATCATACACATGAGCGCATCAACATCACTTGGGCCTGACCCCAATGACAAGGTTCAGGTATGCACAGTGGAAGAAGCAATCAAAATGGGAGCGGATGCGGTAAGCGTTCATATTAACATTGGTTCTGAAACAGAAGCCGACCAGCTGCAAAAACTTGGCTCGGTCGCAGAACAGTGCGATGCCTGGGGGATGCCCCTGATCGCGATGATGTACCCACGCGGGAAAGATATAAAAAACTCAAATGACGCTGAACTTGTTGCCCATGTAGCAAGAGCAGGCGCTGAATTGGGTGCAGATATCATAAAGACCAATTACACGGGCGATATTGATACTTTCAGGGCTGTAGTGGAAGGCTGCCCAGCGCCAGTCGTTATGGCAGGAGGCCCAAAGACCAATACTGATGAAGAGTTCCTCGAAATGGTTCGCGGAGCAATTGATGCAGGCGGACGCGGGGTTGCGATAGGGCGTAATGTATTCCAGCACGAAAATCCCACAGCTATGACTCGTGCACTGACACTTGTCGTTCATAAAGGCCTGAGCGTGGAAGATGCCATGGAGGCTGTGCGGTGAAAAAAGTCAAGTCGGTATGGATAAAAGCAGACGAAAGCACATGGGATGAAAATAAGCCGCGTGTTACCACCGGCCTTGAATCAGGGGCTGACATTGTATTCTTGAATGCTGAGGATATTCTGAAAGTCAGGGAACTGGGAAATATAAAGGTCGCTGCGCCATCTGAAGATGCTGACATAGTGGTCGTTGGAAAAGAGAGCGAAGGCGATGGAACAACCAAACTCCCCCCAGACTTTGCAAACTCAGAGGATATCGCAGAAGCACAACATTTGACAGGGGAAGGAAAAACCGTTGCAGGCTATGTAGTTATCAAGAACAAGAAATATGAGCAATTCGCGGTCGAGCTTGGGAAATCATGCGATTATCTGGTCGTGATCGGAACCGACTGGAAGGTCATCCCTCTTGAGAACCTGATCGCAGGTTTGCAGAAGCTGGATGTTGAGATAATAGCAGGTGTACGGAACGCAGAAGAAGCAAAACTTGCCCTTGAAACACTTGAGCATGGCTCAGACGGCGTACTTCTTGATACAGATGATCTTTCCGAGATAAAGAAAGTTACAGCGGTCAGGGACGGATCAGGAATGGAAAATATCCCTCTCGTTAAGGCCACTGTTACCAGAGTGAAACCCGTCGGAATGGGCGATAGGGTATGTGTGGATAGCGCCTCCCTGATGGTACTGGGTGAAGGAATGCTCATTGGTTCGCAAAGCAACGGATTGTTCCTTGTGCATTCGGAATCCGAGGAGAGCCCGTATGTAGCAGCGCGCCCGTTCAGGGTAAATGCAGGAGCTGTGCATGCTTATATCAGGGTCGGTGAAAAGACGCGCTATCTCTCTGAGCTTGTATCGGGTGATGATGTCCTGATAGTGGATTCGCAAGGTGAAACCCGTTCTGCCGTCGTGGGAAGGGTTAAGATAGAGCGCCGCCCGCTGATGCTTGTGGAAGCAGAGGTTGAAGGGAAAAGGATAAAGACACTGCTTCAGAATGCTGAAACCATAAAGCTTGTAGGAAGCGACGGGAAGCCTGTGCCTGTGACCGCGCTTAAGGAAGGCGATGAGGTTATGGTATATTTTGAGGCGACAGCGAGGCATTTCGGGATAAAGATAGAGGAGACGATCATTGAGAAATAACTCGCATAACCGGGTACGTTAATTCAGACTTTCTTCAATATTCCTCTTCCGGCAATCACACCCGTTGCCGCAGCATTCACAATATCCCTTGAAAGCCCGGCACCATCCCCGGCCGCAAAAAGATTCTTTACGCTTGATTCCATATCTCTGTCAACAATCACCTGCATCGAATAGAACTTTATCTCAGGAGCATATAAAAGTGTTGAATCCGAGGCAACTCCCGGAATAATCTCATTTAATACATCAAGACCCTCCCTGATATCGGTAACGATGCGGTGTGGCAGGGCCATTGAAATATCCCCTGGCGTTACATCTTTAAGGGAATTTATAACCTGGTTCTTTTTAAGCCTTTTCTCAGTGGTTCGCCTTCCACGACGCAGATCTCCCATCCTCTGGATCACAGGTTTCCCGCCGCCGATAGTTGTTGCAAGCTTTGCGATAGACCTTCCATAGCGTACGGTATTCTCGATGGGTTCAGTGAGTTCAACCCTTACGATAAAAGCGAAATTCGTATTCTCTGATTGCTCATTCGTCATGGAATGGCCATTAGTGGCTATAAAATCCTCATATTCCTCTTTTACAACAAAACCTCTCTCATTAGTACAGAAAGTCCTTACAAAATCATCATAGGTCTTTGTCTGGATATGGAATTTTGGGTCATGATTTATGAATGTTATCGGATCCATTATTATAGAAGGGACTTCAACTCTTACTCCCACATCGATGGGAGCATATTTTGCCTCGATTTTGTGTTTATGGAGGATCTCATCTATCCATTTTGCGCCAACTCTTCCAGGCGCAATGATGGTAAATCGGGAGCTTATTTTTGTGCCGTCTTTTAATACAACGCCTGTGCAAGTATTTTCTTCGATGACCAGATCCTCTACTTTCGTATTAAGCAGGAACAGAACGCCTTTATCTTTCATATCCTTTTCAAAATTTGCGATAACTATGGGCGCATTATCAGACCCGATATGCCTCTGGATAATTTCAATGAATCGCGCCCCGACAGACGCTGCCCTTCGCTTTAACTGCTCAACCTCGTCGCCTTTCGGAATATAAAGATGGTCAGGCGCTCCGTATTTTAGGAAGACTTTATCTACATAATCAACAAGTTGCCATGCATATTCAGGATCCCCTGTTTGCTCGGCAAGATCACCCCCGATGTCCGGCCGAAGGTTCAGGGTCCCATCAGAATATGTTCCCGCACCGCCGACACCGCACATAATGTCGCATGGGTCGCAATGAGTGCAGATTCCGCGGCGCTTCATTTTGCATTCCCGCTCTTTAATATCACGGCCCATGTCTATGACAAGAACATCCAGCTTTTCGGCAAGCTCATACGCTGCGAACATCCCCGCAGGTCCTGCGCCTACGATAATGACATCATATTCTTTTTTCTGCATCATGATAGTACTTCTGAGAGTGAATCCGTATCCTGTGCAACTTTTATCTCACGAGCGATACGCCGCCCCATCGATAGGTTTTCTTCTATGAGATCCGAATATGGCGAACCGGAAATGAAAAGATTTGTCCCCGCAACTATGCGGGCTGATATCTCAAAAACCTTCAATTCAAGCGTGTCTGTTACAACAGTTTCAAGACAGAATGGCCCGATCATGCCCCCGAACAACTCAAGCGATCTTTCAACTACCTTCTCCCCCATCTCAAAGATCTTGGGGAGAAGCGATTCCCGTATCATAAGAGGCAGGTTTCCCGTCACTACAAAAGTCGGATATATACCGGCTTCGGCAAGCTCAGTAGGAGAACCGATCCTGAATATCTCATCCGCATTTGATTCAACGCGCCTGTCAATGCCCAGGAGTTCAAGTGACCCAATACTCAGCTTATAGCCGTCATGCTTAATTGGTGAATAGAAATAATGCATGTAATAACGTGTTCCCAGAACGAATTCCTGTATTGTGTATTTTTCTGCGGGATTTATCCGTTTCTGGAAATCCGAATAATTCTTGACTACAAAAAATCCCATTCCGCCTTTTGCGCCATAATATTTGACCATCATGGGAGAATCGATATCTTCCGGATTCTTTATCTGTCGCGGCATTTTTATGCCCGCTGATTCCAGCCATTTACGGCTCATGTCCCGGTCCGATTCCCATTCCAATACGCTTCTGTTACCGTATGTGGGAAGGCGCAACGTCTGGAAATTTCCATGGCCAAGATATTCCACGAAAGAACCATGCGGGATTATTATCGCATTCTTTGCTGCAAGCTCTTTTGTTTTTGAAAGGATTTCCTTATAATCTTTTACAATGAAAAATTCATCAGGCTTTCCTTTCGGGAAAGCATCATAGAATTTTGGGGGCGAGCCGACGCTTATCCCGATGGTCTTGAAACCCTCTTTTCTTGCACCGTCAAAAATCTGAAGGCTGCTGTGTGAACAAACAGTAGCGATAGCTAGATTATCTTTATCATAGCCACCTAGAATCCCAAGTATCTCCTTCTTTTCTACCATTATGCACCTGTATAGTGCAACAGTTATATATTTTACCGGGTTAATTAATCTTGTGGATAAATATGGATTACTCTGATGTGTCTCTTGAAAAAAATCTATTATGAGGCTTAATTATTTCCACTCGTACATTTCGACATGTGGGGTCTCACAGCGCAGGCAGCTTCCGCACATCACATTCACATTGAATTGTGGCGCGCTGCAATCTTCGCATGGTGTGCATACCTCACAATCTTTCTTGCATTGGCGTAAATCCATAATAATACATATTTAATCAAACTAAAAATAGATTGTGGTTGTTCCACCATATTTAATAACCCAAACAACAATTTCATGCGAAATGGTGAAAATCATCGTTATCAATAACTATGGCCAGACCTGCCACCTGATACATCGTGCCGTACGCGATCTTGACCAGGAAGTAGAGCTGATGAAAAATACTTCTTCCATAGATGATATACTTGAAAAAAAACCTGACGGATTGATACTCAGCGGCGGTCCCACACTTACGCGCGCGGGAAATTGCAGCTCGTTTGTTCTGGAGCTTGATCTTCCCATACTTGGTATTTGCCTGGGCCACCAGGTTATGGCACAGACTTATGGCGGGTCTGTGAGAACAGGCGCAGCAGGTGGATATGCGGCCATTGAAATAGAGATCATTGAAGAAAACGAGATATTAAATGGACTTGGTCCCAGAACGAAAGTATGGGCTTCCCATGCAGATGAAGTATCTATGCTCCCCCCTGGTTTCATGCGGCTTGCCCGTTCGCGGATATGTGAAATAGAAGCCATGAAACATAAAACAAAGCCCTTATTTGGAGTCCAGTGGCATCCTGAAGTCTCTCATACTGAAAAAGGAAATGAGCTTCTTATTAACTTTTTTGGGGTATGTGAGACCTATCGTTAAATAACATGACAAGATAACCAATTATAGCAAATAAAGCACCTGTTGCCATAACAGCCCTGAAACCATAATACTGATAGACAAGCCCACCCATGAATGAGCCTATGATCGAGGCAAGAGCTATGGATGAATTAAGCAACCCGGCAGCTGCTCCTTTTTCTTCATTATTATTTATTAGCTCGTTCATCGAGCCGACATAAAGAAATGAATATGAAAAAGCGATCAGTGCAAGACCAGGAACAGCCTGGTAAAAAATTGTTAATGGTATCAAAGCAATGAAAGCTGCCGCAGAAAGGAAATCGCCTGCATGGACAAGGAACTTATTATCATACCTGTCAAGCCGCCTCATGATAAAGAATTGAAGTGCAGGATTCAACATATATATTATTCCTATCCAGAATTTATTGGCATGAAGACTGGCAAGATATAGCGGGAAAATCAACCATACGCCATTTGCCCCGATTTGTCGCATGAAAAATGGAAAATAAATATTCCAGTTTTTTTTAAGGAGTTCAACTGAGAAAAAATCTGTTTTCTTTTTTGTACCGGCCTGAGTTGCAGGAAGTGTTATTGTAATAAGGAATGATGCAGCAAACAAGACAGATGCCACAGTGAAAATCTCTGAGTATACAGCTATAACTCCTGCTATCAGATTACCAAGTGCCCAGCCAAGCGGCATGAATGAACTGAATTTCCCTATGCTTCGCTTCAGGTTATAAACATACAATAAGAGAACTGCGGGATAAATACCGGCGCTAAATCCTGCAAGAGCGCGCAAAATCGCAAGGCTGACAGGGTCATATGCAAACATCTGGATAAAAAAAGTTATGGATGAACTTGCAAAACCGATATATAAAAGCGTCTTTGGAGGATAGGTATCAGCCGCCCTGCTGAAAATATACGTTGAAATAAAAAGCATAAGCCCATAACATGCTCCTATTATCCCTATTTGAGAACCTGTTGCATGTAATTCACTTGCAAAGATCGGGATAAATAGATTTGACATCATTATGGAAGAATTAATAAAAAGCTGGATAACATTAAGTCTCATTCTGATGAAGAGATATGTATTTAAGCGATATAAGTTGAACTACAGGTAAACCATGACCCTTGACTGGACTGAAAAATACCGCCCACATACCTTATCTGCCATTGTTGGACACAACAAGCCGATGAACGAGCTTAAATGTTGGGCGCAGTCCTGGATGCACGGTATTCCCGAAAACAGGGCAGTTGTGTTATATGGAAGGGCAGGAATAGGTAAAACTACAGCAGCTCATGCTCTTTCCAGGGATATGGGATGGGAAGTCATAGAGCTAAATGCAAGCGACCAGCGCACAAAGGATATCATAGACAGGGTTGCAGGATCTGCTTCCAGGATGGGAACGCTCGATGGAACCGGAATAAAACGGCTAATCATCATGGACGAAGCAGACAATATCCATGGCACAGCTGACCGGGGAGGCGAAAGGGCAATTGTGGAACTGATCAAGAAAACAAGCCATCCGATCATTCTCATAGCGAATGAACTCTATGATATGTCTCCCGGCCTTAGAAGTGCCTGCAAACCCATACAATTCAATTCCGTGATGTCGCGTTCCATGATCCCGGCGTTAAAAAGAATTGTTGAGACCGAAGGAATAAAATGTGGTTTGGGAGTTATTGAGAAAATTGCCGAGAATGCGAACGGGGATATTAGAAGCGCGATAAATGACCTCCAGGCTATCGCCCAGGGAAGAACCTCGATCGGGGTCGATGATATAATTACCGGTGAACGGGATAGTAAGGAAAATATCTTCAAGTTTCTTGCAAAAATCTTCAAAAGCACAAATATTCGACAGGTTCATGATGCAGCTTTTCATCTTGATGAGAACCCGGATGATCTGATACAGTGGATGGATGAGAATCTTCCTCTTGAATACACTTCACCAGGTGACCTTGCGCAGGGATATCATTATCTTGGAAGGGCGTCCATTTTTCTTGGCAGGGTGAAGAGAAGACAGAATTACAATATGTGGAGATATGCCGGAATACTGATGACTGCCGGGATCATGGTTGCACGACCCCATCGCTACCGTGGTTTTGTAAAATACCAGCCGCCCTCGTTATGGAGAAAGCTCGGGCAGACAAAAGGTATGAGGCTGGTTCGGGATTCTACTGCAAAAAAAATCGGAACACACTGCCATGTTTCTATGAATTTTACACGCTCCCGGTTGTTCCCTTTTTTCAGGCTCCTGATGAAAGATGATGAATATGCTCCTCATGTCACTGCCTTGCTCGAACTTGAACCTGAAGAAATTGCTTTTCTTATCGAATCAAAGTCTGTTACAAAGAAAATCCAGAAAATATATGACAGTGCCCAATTATTGATTGGAAAAGAAACGGAGCATGAGGTTGAGCTATTTGGAGGATTCGTGGCAAGGGAAAATCGAAATCCTGAACTGGAAAATGAAGAACCTGGGAATATAGAACCTGATATACCTATAAAGAAAGAAAGTAAAGCCCAGAGTTCATTGTTTGATTTTTAACTGTTTGGCAAATGCAATTCGATAGTATTATCCAGATCTTCTATGTTCATATATGGAACCGATATGATCCGCCTGTTTCCTCGCACCATGGCTGAAACATTTGCATCCTCCCTGTGAATGCAAAGAACAAGTTTGCCTTTTGATATCGCATAACCTATCTCGTAACCAACACCAATCGAGGGAGTCGTTACTTCAGCCACAAGACAATCGCACTCGTCAATATACCCAATATCATTATTGAAAATTTCTTCATCAGTTATTTTTTCTTCGATCTTTTCAAGAAGTTCAGATGCTACGTGTTCGCTCACGACCGTATGTCCCTGCTTTTTGAGCATTTCTATTATCTGGATATACGTCGGCAGCATACCCCGCCCTCCCCTTATGGAACCGGCAAAAAATATTTTCATAATTCCTATTTTCCTTGATCTATGATCTATTGAACCAGCCTTATCAGGTTCTCCTTACCCTTTCTTATTTTTATTATCGTTCCATCATCTTTCATCTTGGAGAGAACCATGCTTATCTTGGATTTTGATAGTCCGCTGTGGTCAACAATATCTGTTTGATACGCCTGCCCACCTGACCTGAGAAGGAATTGTTTTACCATCTCTTCATCCTCCAGATCTTCTTTTGCCAGTTCGGAAAGGGGAATACTGGGATCAAGCCCCATGTTTTTTAGTCTTTGTTCTCTTGCAGCCTTCTCTAATTCTTCAATAGATTCATTTCCAAATTCATCCTGGACAGATTGTACTATTTTTGTCCATACTCCCGGGATTTCAGAAATTTCATGAAGCATCTCTTTTGGCATTTGCGATACCATTTCTGTTGTGGATACCATTCCTGAACGCCTTTTCTTCCATAAATTAATAAAAGCCACCACAGCTATAATAGAGAGGAAAATTATGACTATCTCCAGGATTGGCCATTTTGCCAGCCATGATTCATTTTCATTCCCGGTACTTGTTACGTTCGTTATATTTAAAGGAGATAATACAATAAAGGGTTCCCCATTGCTGAAATTGCTATAAAGAGTTCCATCATATATCAAAAGGTTCCCATTCTTTTTATCATAAACAGGTGTCGCATTTGTTACATTATATCCTTCAGGTATTCTGATTATTAGCTGGTTATCAGGCGAAAGAAGCAGCACTCCGCCGGGGAAGGCATCTCCTATATAAATTTTTTCTGAATCATTGTAAGAAAAATTTTTCCATATGAAAGTATATCTTATTATCCCGAGCCCATCTGAAAGTGTTTTCCTGGTATCGTATGTAATATTAAAATTTTCAACTTCCATCGTGCGGTTTGAGAAATTGATTGCCGAATCCTGAAATGATTTTATAATAATCTCATAATCCGGAATATTTCGATAATTGGACATGTTCTGGCCCGTCTTTATGGCACTTTCCCATTGGCTAAAATCTGATTGTGCAAGAGGAAAAAACTTTTCCATGGTCCATACTGCATCTCCACTCTCGTTAATATTAACTGTAATTATAGACTGTGAAGGCTGCGCAGGCTGCACAGACTCTGCTGCCGCTATAGTTGCTCCTAATATCAAAAATAAGAAGATAAAGATAAGTCTCATCATTTGTATGAAACAATAACATAGGTATTAAGATTTACTATTATGGATTTTTAAGGTTGATCATTGTTTATTTTTAGTTCAATATCTGGCTATTGTAATAAAACCTGTATGCCCTACTCTGGCGGTTGCGGGCCGTGTTCCTCTGTCTGTAAAGGATATCTCGCGTTCCAAAGTCTCTATCGTCATGACATCTATATAATTCGTTTTCCCAATGGCTTCCCTGATCTCTTTTGCCTGCTCAAAAAAAGGTGAATATGTGACAAGAAAACCACCTGGATAAATAACATCCGGGATATATGGGATCACCCGGGAAGCGGCAATAGTATCAAGTGTTATAACATCAAATCTCTCCTCTAATTTACGGATCTCCTCGACAATATCCCCATGTCGGCATTCTATGTTTGAAAGTCCTGTAAGAGCAATATTATCCCGGGCTATTTCTACGAAATCATCTCTCACTTCATATGTTACGACCTTTTTTGCTATACCGCCAAGATATATTGCAAGTATCCCGGAACCAGTTCCCGCATCCAGGACACTATCTGAAGAGCCCAGACCCGTGTTTGAAATAATTACGCCTATATCCTTTGGCATCATGGGAGCTCCGCTACGTTTGGCATGATTAAAAAAATCATTTGCACGGGGTTTCTGGATGACAAATTCTGCACCCATATGGGAACTTATTTTATCTCCAAAGTTTTTCGCTTTAAGTTCATCAAGTTTTATTAAACCGAGGTCAGTATGCATTTCGCCCTCAGGCTTAACAAAATACTCTTTCATCTTTCCTTTATGGAATATTTTTAAGATTACGGGTGTGTCCATTTTTCTCCGCTGGGGTAATATAGGACTAATTAGATATAGAATACTTGGTTATTATGGATGTTATTTTTTTCAAGGATAAGAAATATTCATTGAAGACATTAGAACTTCTTACAGGTCAAATTGATGTGGATATCGAAAAAATCCATGAGAATATTATGATTATAGCGCAAGTCGTGGATGACCCTGATAAATTACCATATTTTCTGGAGACCATAAAATTCCTGGAGATCGACGACCTTGAAAAATTCAGGTTCGTATTGCTAAGGGTCCAGATCGATGCACAGCTTCATCTGAATGAAGATATCGAAAAATATCATAAGCGTCTTTTTGTTTCCCAGATAATTGAAAAATTAATATATGGCGAATTGTTGCTTGAAGCAGGAAAAGAAGACGAAGAAGATGATGAAGAGGATTGAGATTTAATCCTCTTAATGCTCTTTTTTTCTTAAGATCACTGATACGACAAGTCCAAGAACTATAGGGATCATAGCTACAGAGAATAGATTTATTATTGATGCCCATTTGGTGCCTGCTGCAACATCATTCGGATTCAACATCCTCACATCTTTTTTAGTTGCAACAACTAATCCTGGAGGTATCACAGTTCCATCCGGGACTTTCACACCCACAACAATTGCATTGTCACCTACATCCACGTTATTTCCTATCGTGGACTTAAAGACTACCGCGTTGTTCCCTATGCGGACATTATCACCCAGAACGAGCTGTCCATGTAATACTGAATCGCTTCCGAGATTCAGATCATTTCCAATAATGATCTCTTGATCATTCAAGGAATGGAATGTATTGTTCATGCCTATCATCGCATTCTTTCCAATTGTTATGGGAATCCCTTCATCTGCCCTGATAGATGTTCCACTCTCGACTTTACTATTCTCACCCAGGAAAACTTTCCCGATTATTCGGGCTGACTCAATAACAGATCCTGCTCCAATAACGGGTTCATTACTTCCGCTTCTGGAAAGGATGTCCTTTCCATCTAATAGTATATCCCCGTCGCCATTAGGGCCGACTTTACCAAAGGCCGATTCTCCACTATTATCGAATAACCTGGTGTACCCTATCGCAAGAACTCTATTGACGCCTATTACTTCCTGAACGAATTCTTCCTGCTCTTTTGTAACTTCTTCAAGCTTTTGGATATCGTCTGCACTATCGATAATAGCTGCCTGGGGAACAGATTTTCCGGGGGGGATGTCAATACCTATAATTTTACTTCCAATTCCGATATAGGCCTCATCACCAATTTTTGCATCCTTTATATATGAGTTAAATCCGATAAAAGCATGACTCCCGATCTCGATATCCCCTTCCAGATGAGCGCCATGGGCGACAACAGCGTCATCTTTTATGTTTATCGTTCCGGAATTGCTGACACCATCCTGGAAATCGCTGTAACTGCCTATATGGGCATACTCTCCGGTGAACGAAGTGAATGGACCGATATAGCTCTCAGAACCAATAGAGAAATCACTCACATTTATTTGAACTGACGGATCAATAAAACTATTCCCGGGATAAGAACCTGTATCATAGTTAGATGCTCCAACAGTAGAAATATTTACAATAATTACAAAAGTTATCATCAATTCAATTAATAATTTATTCTTAAATCCACCCTTCTTCATGTTTAATCCTCTTTATCCATAATCGAAATCACCTATATCAGATTATTCCGGGATGAATAAATTCATTAGGGGATAAAAATCCTTCGCTTTTGCTTTGTTTATTAGTCAAAAAAATCAAAAACTCATATCTTATATACCTAAACAACATCAAAAAGCTCCATGATTAAGTATGCTGATAGGATCAATTCATTACCACCTTATTTGTTTGCCGCTATCGATAAAGCAAAATCCGAGATCATAAGAAAAGGCATTGATGTCATTAACCTTGGAATCGGCGACCCGGACATGCCTACCCCACCACATATTGTTGATGCGATGAAAAAATCTCTGGACAATCCGGACAGGCACAGGTATCCTTCTTATGAAGGTATGTTATCTTTCAGGACAGCAGCGGCAGATTGGTACAGGAGAACAATGAACGTTAACTTAAACCCTGAGGACGAGGTTCTCACACTTATCGGTTCAAAGGAAGGAATAGCCCACATCCCGCTGGCGTTCCTGAACCCCGGTGATGTGTCTCTTGTTCCTGATCCCGGGTATCCTGTTTATAATATCGGTTCTATCCTTGCAAGCGCTAAGCCATTTAAGATGCCGCTACTTGCCGAGAATGAGTTTCTTCCCGACCTTGAGGCAGTACCAAACGATGTAGCAAAAAAGTCAAAGCTCATGTTCCTGAATTACCCCAATAACCCTACTTCTGCGACTGCGTCCATAAAATTCTTTGAAGAAGTTGTGGATTTTGCAAATGAAAATAAAGTCATAGTGGTACACGATGATGCATATTCGGAAATGACTTACGATGGCTATAAAGCGCCAAGTTTCCTGAATGCGAGAGGTGCAAAAGATGTAGGGATCGAGATGCATTCTCTCTCAAAAACATATAATATGACAGGCTGGAGACTTGGTTTTGCAGTTGGGAACCGCGAGATACTGGAGGGTCTTGGAAAGGTTAAAACGAATGTGGATTCCGGAGCATTTGAAGCCATCCAGGAAGCAGGGATCGCAGCTCTTGCCGGTCCCCAGGATTGTGTGCGTGATATGAATAAAATTTATAAGGAAAGGCGCGATGCTCTCCTTACAGGCCTTAAGGAACTGGGGCTTGATGTAAAACCGCCCAAAGCTACTTTCTATGTGTGGGCTCATGTAAATGGAAAAGCTACTGACTTTTCAAAGATGCTTCTTGAAAAAGCGGGGATTGTGGCAACACCCGGCATCGGGTTCGGTGAATTTGGCGAAGGGTATGTACGGTTTGCCCTGACGCAACCGGTGGACAGGATCAATGAAGCCGTTAATAGAATGCGAAAGCTGGATATATGAGAGGGAATTATCATTATAAATCAATTGATATTTTCAAAATAAAAGATAAAATCTATTTATGATTAGTGTAAATTATAAAGAAACATGCTACTAAATAGAAATCCTTTTGATATATTCAGGTTAAGGGTGTGAATAATGGACATAGAGCAACTTCTGGCACAGCGCGCAAGATTGGTGGACGCAGAGATGCCAAACCTGCTTATGGATATAAAGCCTCCTGAACTTGCCGCCGCTGTCAGTTATGCTATATTATCAAAAGGAAAACGAATCAGGCCGGCTCTTGTGACACTTGCAAGTGAAGCAGTTGGCGGTACAGCCGAAAAAGCCTGCTTTGCAGCAGCGTCTATTGAATTGATACATTCCTCATCGCTGGTGCTGGATGATGTGATAGACAAATCTGAAAAAAGGCGCGGCCGATCCACGGTACATACTCTGTGGGGCAACGATATGGCTTTGCTGACCGTACAGATCCTTGCAGCGCTTTCACTCAGGATCGCAGCGCGTGATCCGAGGCTTATCCATGCTATTGCGGATTCACTGTTCTATATGGGAGAGGGCGAAGCAATGGAGCTTGTGGAATTTGCAAAGGATAAAAAAAGCTATCTTGACCTTGCTTTCAGGAAAACAGGGTCACTTTTCAGTTCAGCTGCAGAAGTTGGGGCTCTTGTTGGCGGAGGAAATGAAACACAGATAAAAAAACTCAAGGAATTCGGAAATCACATTGGTCTTGCTTTCCAGATACGTGATGACATACTGGATTGTATTTCAAGGGAAGATGACTTAGGTAAGCCTGTAAAGAAAGACCTTTTCATGGGACGGCCATCTATTGTACTTCTTGATGCAATTAATTCAGGGATATCAATCGAAAGAATGATGAAATGCAATAATGGAGAATTTATACATCTTGTCTCTCTGTCGATTGAAAATGCCAGGAACGTAGCAATAGAAGAGATAGATCATGCAAAACGCCAGATCGAGAACTTTGATAACAGCTATGCCAAAACAAAGCTTAATGAATTGGGTGATTATATAATAGCCCGCAATAAGTAACCTATGGAAAAAGATAACAGTGGTTCTTTTTTTAATTTCCTTCCTGAAGGCTGCCGATTATGTTATAAGGGAGCCAAAATGGTTCTCTTTGTTACAGGCGTATGCGGGAAGAATTGCTTTTATTGTCCTGTTTCAAATGAACGACGTGGAAAGGATAAAATATTTGCAAATGAAAGGCTTGTTAACAGGGATGAAGACCTGATAGAAGAGGCCATTTCAATGGATGCCCTGGGGACAGGCATTACAGGCGGAGAGCCGCTATTGAGGTTAGACCGGGTTGTTCATTATATTAATTTACTGAAAAATAAATTTGGTAAATCACATCATATTCATTTATATACAGCTCTTGCCCCGAACAAAGAGGTACTTGAATCGTTAAGAAGAGCCGGTCTTGATGAAATCAGGTTTCATCCTCCCCGGAATATACTTCAAAATATTGGCCGCACATATTACAGGGTCTCTATTATTGAAGCGCATAAAATGGGTATTTTAACAGGGATAGAGATCCCGGCAATAACCTTCGACTTTAGCGGAGTAATTTCCTTATTAAAAGAAGTCGATGGTTTTTTGAACGTAAATGAGCTTGAATTTTCAGAAACAAATCTGGCTGAACTTAAGAAACTGGGATATCTACCTGTTAATGATACCTCCTGTGCCGCACTTGGAAGTAAAGAAGTGGCAGAATCTCTGGACTTTGAAAAGCTGCATTTTTGTTCCTCAAGATTCAAGGACGCAGTGCAGCTGCGGGAAAGATTTAAGCGTATAGCCAAAAAATCCGCCAGGTATTTTGATGAAATAACAGATGACGGTACTCTCGTCTATGGAGTTATCCAGGGAGATTGTGTGCACCTATTGGAAGAGTTGGGAGTACATAAGGAAATGTTTGCGGATAAACATGGTACTGTTGATACTGCCTGGTGGATAGCCCGGAATCTTGCAGGTGAATTTAAAAAAATCGGATGCAAAGTGTCAGTCATCGAGAGATATCCCATGAAAAACGGTTTGGTCGTGGAAATGACTCCGCTTTGATACATGGAAAGGTATAAACTCTAAAAATCGAATAATGGGAATTGGTGGTTTCACTGACCGGAAAAGAAAATGATGCCCTGAAAACAAGACTTGCAAAATACCTGGCAAGAGATGAAACTGGCATCAGGAAATCAGTCTTGAAATTGTTTCTCGATGAGAAACCTTACACAACCCAGAATGTATTTGATCTTCTTAAGCAACAGGGATTTGATGTCAATTACAGGGGGATTTCAGCAATGGTCGGTCTTATGAATACAAGGCTTGGCGTTTTAAGAATAGATGTAAAAGGTGACCATAATGTCTATTCGCTAAAAGATGAGTATAAAAATAGCGTTAAAGCCACGATGGATAATTATTAGCCGTGATAAAAAGTTGGCTCTTCCTTTTTCTTTTGTGCTTGCTGCTGGAAATTAATTACCGGAATAGGCATCGATGGCGGAAGACCAAGCGACTTTGAGAGCAGTAACGCAAGAGGAGCAAGATTTGCAACCATTGTGTTTGCCAGCTCGTTCTGGATGTCCCCCGGCGCTTTTCCTGAGTCCCATTTTTCCTTCAGGGCTTTTAAATCCTCGTCGCTGTAATAATCCGTTACACCCTCAAACCTGATGTGACCGATATTGGGGCTAAGATAATTGATTGCAAAAGTGTACTCAACCCTTAATACTGATTTTTCTCCAAAGGGAGTATTCTGGGCAACTAATGATGGATTTTTAAGATTTACATCATAATTTATATTGATATTCTTGTACTTTCGAATATCATCAGCGGTCGAATAAACTTTGGATTCCACGTTTGTAAGCTGGAAGTTTAAAATCATGTTTTCTCATGTTTATGATACTATTTTGAGATATTAAATTATTCCTATGGGTCATGCCTTGTTGTACTGCATGGTTTTCAATAATTGCATGTTCGTGAAACGCGTAGTCAGTATATCCTTATGCGAGATCTTCCTGAACAGCAGCTTTGATCCCGGATAGGCGTGCCTGATTTCCCGGGGAATTACTAACTGCTTTCACCCAGCCTTTGCGCCACTTCCTCGACCGTAATAAGCTCCTGCTCCCCGGTCTTCATGTCCTTAAGAGCCACCTTCCCTGAATCAAGCTCGTTTCTCCCCACGATAACCACATGACTTGCGCCAATCGTATTGGCATAGGAAATCTGGTCTTTGAACTTGCGCCCCATGACGTCTAAGTATGTCGGGAGATGCTCTCTGAGCTTATTTGCAATAACTATTGCTTCCTTGCGCGTGTCCTCGAACGAGACTACCACAATGCGCCCGGGCACCTGGGGATTTACCTCACAAATCTCCATTATCCTGTCAAACCCGATAGCATATCCGGTTGATGGTGCGTCCTCGCCGCCGAATAAAGATGCAAGTCTGTATGAACCACCGCCGCACACCTGGTTCTGGGCGCCAAGACCTTCACAATAAATCTCAAACACCATGCCGGTATAATAATCAAGACCTCTTGCAATGCCAAGGTCAACCTGGTATTCCAGGCCATAGACATCCAGGAGATCAAGAAGCGCTTTGAATTGTGATATCGCATCGATGTCCCCCACAAGCTCATTCGCTTCATGCACCGCGTTTTCACCATGTAATCCTATCAATCGGAACAATTTTCCTCTCATATCATCAGGTGCATTGATCTCATCGAGAAACTCCTCAAGCCCTTTATCATCCTTCTTATCCACAAGCCGCATGATCTTGCCCTGGTGTTCAGGCCGGATATCTTTTAAAAGAGCCCGTACAATTCCGAGATTTCCGACATGGAGATCTCCCCTGACTCCTGCGCTTTTTAGCATTTCAACCGCAAGCGCTATTATTTCTGCATCCGACTCCGGACGTGCGCTTCCTATTATCTCGACCCCGAACTGGAAAAACTCACGGAAACGTCCTTTCTGGGGGCGCTCATACCTGAAACAGTTATCAAAATAAAAGAATTTCAGTGGCTTTGGCGACCTCTGGAGAGTTTCCACATACATCCTGACAACAGGAGCGGTCAGTTCAGGGCGAAGCGCTATCTCGCGGTCGCCCTTGTCCTTGAAATTATAAATTTCACCAAGTATCCCATCACCTGATTTTTGCGTGAAAAGCTCAATATGCTCAAATGTCGGGGTTTTTATCTCCCCATATCCCCAATGTGTAGCAACCTCGCGCAACTTATTTTCAATATATCTTCGCTTTGCCATTTCTTCTGGCAGGAAATCACGCGTTCCTCTGGGTTTCTGGAGCTCCATTAATAATCTTCCTTTTGTCTCGAATACAGCTTTGATATTAATAAACCTGTATGGTTTCCGTAACATTTTCGAGAATGATACATTAAGAATTGAAAAAATAGTAACAATTAATATATCTAATTGTATTACAGATAGGATCATGGGGATAATAGAAACGATAACAAAAATAAAGGAAAGTGAGAATTTCTGGGTGGGACTTTTTCGGGATTTTTTATTTGTGCTTGTAGTTGTTGCGATTTTTTCCTCGATCTCTTACCTTGCCCTTGGTCTTTTTTCCCCGATGGTAGCAGTGGAAAGTAAAAGCATGGCTCCACACCTGAATGTAGGGGATATAATTTTTATTGAAAGTCTTGACCGCTCGGAAATTATAACATCTAATGAAGGTGAAAAAACAGGGTATTTATCTTTTGGTTACTACGGTGATGTTATTTTATATAGACAATCAGGAAATGATGCAAGAATTCCTATTATTCATCGTGCCATGTATTATGTCAATCAAGGCGAACCTATGTGGCCGGATGGGCCTTCTGCTCCCTATGCGGGTTATATTACAAAAGGGGATAATAACAAAACAAATGCACTATACGACCAGCAGGGAAGCATAAGTTATTTGCAGCCTGTCAAGAAAGAATGGGTTATTGGAGTTGCCCTGTTTAGACCATTACCTTTAGTGGGGTGCGTTTCACTCACCCTGAGAGGAAATCTGGCATGTTTTAATCAGTAGTTTATCTTTGATTTTAAATCTGGATAAAGGACAAGCCTTAATATGATAACTGATATTATCTCAAGATATTTATGGATTTAAAAAACAGATTAAAAAATTTTAAAGAAAGTAATAGTTTCTGGGCAGGGCTTTTGCACGATCTAATCTTTGTACTTGCAGTTGTAGTTATTTTTGCTTCGGTTTCAAAGATCGCATTGGGGCTATATACACCCATGGTAGCGGTAGAAAGCGGGAGCATGATCCCTCATATCCAGATCGGCGATATCATCTTTGTTGAAAGTATCGACAGAACGGAAATAATCACAAATGAAGAAGGAAAAAAGTTGAATTATTCGTCTTTTGATGAATATGGCGATGTCATCTTATACAAACCACGTGGAATAGAAGGAGGCACCCCAATTATCCATCGTGCTATGTATTATGTCAACAAAGGCGAAAATATGTGGCCTGGAGGACCTGCTGCCCCATATTCAGGTTACATTACAAAAGGGGATAACACAAAAACAAATGCCGCATATGACCAGCAGGGAAGCATAAGTCCGGGCCTTCCCATTAAAAAAGAATGGGTGATCGGAAAAGCAAAATTTGGCCGATTGCCATTGTTGGGTTGTATTTCGCTAATTCCAAGAGGGAATTTTGCTTGCTTTAAATAATAACAAGTGAGAATCAGGCATACAGCTTTGTCTGGTTGGGCGGCCTGAAATCTTCCAGTGGTTTTAACCTGTAATCCTCAAATAGTACCCTTTTTGTACTTTCGGAGGGGACGCTCAAAGAAATCTCTTTGGTTCTTCCGTACCTTCCTTTACTTACAACAGTTGCATTCAGGATACCCATCATATCAAGCTCAGATATCAAATCCGTAACCCTTCTCTGGGTCAAGATTTCTATTCCTATCAACCTGCACATCTGCTTGTAAATATTATATGCTTCGCCTGTTGTGAGATTACTGTCACCATTATATCCAAGAAGGACAACACTCAAGAGAACAAGCTTGGACTGACTTGGCAATGTCCTTACTACTTCCACTATTCTGTCTATTTCTATTTTCTCCTGGGCCTGTTTGACATGTGCCTCCAGGACCTTGTTCGATTTTATTCGTTCTGCGATCTCTCCTGATACCCGCAAAAGGTCAAGTGCACGCCTTGCATCTCCATGCTCCTGGGCTGCGTAAGCTGCACAAAGTGGAATGACAGTCTCTTCCAGTACCTCGGGTTTAAATGCCATCTGCGCTCTCTGGTTAAGAATATCCCTTATCTGGTTTGCATCGTATGGGGGAAAAATTATCTCTTCTTCACCCAGTGAACTTTTAACCCTGGGATCGAGGAATTCCGTAAATTTCAGATCGTTTGTAACACCGATAAGACTGACTTTTGATTTTTTCAAGTCCGAATTTATCCTTGTAAGATTGTAAAGCACATCGTCTCCTTTGCATACAAGCTTATCAACTTCATCAAGTATTATTATCGCTATGCGTTTATCACTGTCCAGAGCGCTTTTTAATTCAGTATAAACCTGGTCGGTGGGCCAGCCTGTCATAGGAATGTCCTTCTCGAAATGCCGCGCAATGGATGCCAGCAAACGGTATTGCGTATCCACCACTTCACAGTTGATATAGACTACAACACATGGTATGCCATGAGTTTCACTTGTTTTCTCAAGTTCCCTGCCTACATGTTTTGCTACAGCAGTTTTACCTGTTCCGGTCTTTCCGTATATCAGGATATTAGAAGGGGTTTCTCCCCTCAGGGCTGATACCAATATTGTAGCCAATCCTTTTACTTGATCGTTCCTGTGCGGAAGATAATCCGGAGTATATGTAGACCTCAGTACCTCTCTGTTTTCGAAAATCATTGCACGCATCAACATGTCTTCGAAAATACCATTTGTTGATGACGTTTTTGTCTCCATCCTTTGACCTCCTAGATTACTCCAATGGAAGGATACGTATTAAGATTAATGGTGAAGACCCCTTTATTTCGATTGGAATTGCTAATACATGCAAAGACATGTATACAAAAAAGATGCCGTAGTGTATCGTTTCACCAATAATGAAAATCATAATGTCAACGAGACAGATAAAATTTTATCCAGAACACCCCAGTGTTTCCACTGGAGAACATGTAAACCCACCCCCTTATTTCGTGTGGAGATTTTAAAAAACTGATTGCGAGTATTTTTTTTAAAATTTAAAAAACGGATGTGACTCAGTTATGACCTAACTATATATAAATATTTCTGTTTTTCCAAAATATACTTACATCAGTTATATAATTAAAAATATTATAAACCGGATAACCAAAAAGCGAAACAGCCTATCCTAATTTCTTAAATCTCCAGTGGAAACAATAGGGTAGGTAGAATTCAAAAAAATATCATAAATTATAAAGATTGACTTATCGATCAACAGGAATTGATTCCAACTTACTTGATAATCCCCATATTAAAGTTCTTGTATGTATTGGAATATTTGGATCATTCCCCATATCATCAAGATTTGACATTACCATAGCGGCTCTTTTTGACAATGGTTGTTTTTCATTAGAGAGAACAGTTTTCATGTTATCTGCCAGACGTCTGATGTTTCTTGGGACAGAATCATCATTGATTATCCTTTCAAGCACATCAGTACATTGTTTTATGATTTCACTAGGATTTTCCGACACAGTTATCACCACGTGGTATAAATATGAAACAAAAGCTGTAATTAAAATTATTGCTTGAAAAGACTTTCGGTGACATTATGGTTGGCAAAAATTCAGATGATAATATCCAAAAAATAACAAAACTCCTTGAAAAAGGAGGGACAATGCTGGCAACACACCATGAGTGTGGAGCTCCAATGTTTCGGTATCATGGAAAAGTTGTTTGTCCGGTATGTGATTTCCAGGAAAAAAGGCAAATTATTGAGCCGCAGGAAACAGGAAAAACGGAACAAAAACAGATGGAACAGCAAAAGAAGAGCCAATCTCTCCAGATGTCGCCACAGTCAGTCGATATATCACAGATCAACGACATAATCACAAATAAAATTCGTGAGCTTGCAGCAAGTCTTGAAAACGAGGCGGAACTCGAAAGGATAAAGGATAAAATGGAATGCATCGAACAGGGATTAAAGATATTAAAAATGCTTCGGTAAAAGGACTAACCCACAATATTGACGATTGTATTCCGGGTGACAAAAAGATTAAAAGATAATTGTTCCAGGTTCTCGCGTACGAGAGCGCCGGATATCTCAACAATATCCCCGTAACCCGTATCAATAAGCGCCCTATTGATTTCATTCATATGGTATACAGGCATTACCGCATAGCATGGGGTTGAATTAGTGCCGTCGCATATCTTGAACACAAAAGTATTCTCATCGCCAAGATTTCCGGACATGACCGATACTGCAACATTTATGTGTTTCTTGATATGTTTTTTAAGATTTATTAGAGCCATGAATTTTCCCTTTGCACGATAAGCGTGTTTTGTAAGTCCATCTCTCCTTAATATGACGGATGAAAATTTCATATCCGTGTTCAAATATCTGTAAGAATCCACAGTATCTGCGATCTTTTCCATGAAACCGGGCACCCTGATATTCCCTGGTTCCTGGAAACTCCAGCAATTAAAACCGCTGCATAATCTTCCCCATATGAAAGAGCAGGGACTATAGACATTATATCCTTTTTTTATCAAAGAATGCTGGCTAAGGCGAAGCGCCTTTGAATTATCAAGATCAGCCGGTTCTATGATGATCAGAGTAGGATTTTTGCTCGATGAAGCAATTCTTTCAACAACATCGGCGCGTTCATGAGGTAGAGATCTTAACTCGGCTAAGACATTTGAGAATATGATAAGATCACAATCATCGGGAACAGGCGCTGTTTCAACAGGAGATTGTACAGGCTCTTCAATTGTTATATTTGAGCCGCCGCTTGAGAGGAAGCCAGAGGTGAGTTCTTTATAACACTTAATGTTTTCATGCTCATGTTCTATTGAACCTATCCTGATATTGAGTTTAATATCCATTTTATTCCTGGAATAAATATCCTGGAGTTTCCTTAAGAAATCAAGTGTACTGAGTGTTACCGTTCCAGGACCTGATCCAACGTCAATAATCCTCATTTTGTTCATAAGCACTCCACCCTTGAATAATTCAAGCAAAAGGTACTGGTACTGGCAGAAATATACCGGAAAATGATAGAGCAGATAGGATATAATCCTTATTCCGGGGTAATGGGATTCTTCTTTCCCTTTCCAGTATTCCTCTTTTTGCTTCATGATATTCTCGCGGATATACGTCGCAGTTTCGCCTTTGTTCCAGTTCTTGCCACAGGATTTTTCTATATAGGCTTCGATCAATCTTTCCATGCGAAGAGGCAATCCCGGATTCTTCAGCTGTGCCTCAAGCTCCCTTATTACGATTTCATCGGCAGGCAGCGGGCTTTTCACAAGCTTTGTACATTTATGATCTCTGCTGCAAAAAATGTCCAGATCATAGAAATGCGGTTTAAGGATAGCATGAAGATCTTTTTCATCATATCTCTTGCTAAGGTACTGGTTCATCTCCGAAAGCGAAAACTCGCTTCTGGAGGCGGCAAGATATTTTGCAAGGGATAAGATTTCATGAGTCATTGGTTTCTCAATTTATTCTGGCCAAACAAACACCAGATAGAGTAGAAAGTATTAATACTTCTCATAATAATCTATTGCATAGAGGATTGTGCAGGGGTTCTTATGGGTTCAATCAATTGGAAAATATATTTTATTTTAATAAGTTTATGTATAATGATATCTTCGGCAAGTGCCTCAGCTATCTACTATCCAGATGAGCGATCTTCGATTGAATCCGGAAAAAAAATATATCTCTCGAACTGCGCAGGATGCCATGGTGAAAAAGGTGATGGATCAACTTCTCCTTTCAATTTCACAAGCAGCGAAAAGATGATCAAATCCAATTCATCAGTATTTTTTGATTCGATAACAAATGGGATTTCAGGAAGCGCTATGCCATCTTTTAGCAGACTTCCAAAGAAAGACCGATGGGATGTCATAGCATATCTCTGGACTTTCTGGATCGACAGGCAGTCAGCAGAAAAAGGGAAAATGGTCTTTGGGAAGAACTGTGCGGGATGCCATGGTATTAAAGGAGATGGTCTGCCCGGAGCTTTTGATTTTACGAATTTGAGCCAGATGGCAGTAAAGCAGCCATCCATTTTTTTTGATCGTTTAACCCAGGGCGTCTCCGGGACAGCCATGCGCTCATGGAAGAGCGACCTGACAGAAAATGAACGCTGGGATGCCGTAAAATATGTATTCACATTCCAGTTCAGTGATTATGAGCTCACAGCGCCTATTCCCGCGCCAACCAGACCTCAATCCCCTGGAAAGGAATGGCATAATACAACAGGCGGCGTTGCAATAATTTTTGTTTCAGCAGGATTGGCGATTTTTATATTATATCTTTTTATAAGGGGGCTTAAAGAAAGATGAACAATAATCGGCTCATATTGATCGGGCTTCTTATCCCTGCAATTCTTATGATCCCGTTTAGCATAATCTCATTCTACACGGATTTTGCCAATAGGAATCCCGATTCTTTATCTGTAAGTGTGAATTTTGATCAAAAAGAATACAATGCAGTTGAAGGAAAGAAAGCCTTCGAGCAATACCAGTGCATGGGCTGCCATACCATCGTAGGGAATGGGGCATATTTCGCACCTGACCTGACGACGGTTCATAAAAGAATAGGAGAAAATGATGCAGCGCTTTCCAATTTTATTCTTTCAGGTGCACCCGCAAAGGGTATGCCGCACATGCTTGATCGAGGCATGAAAGAAGATGACGCTTACAGGATAACCGCTTTTTTGAAATATACAAATATGCTTGATACCAACGGCTGGCCTGGCGCTGGTTCATGGGAGAGGGACGGTAATCCGGACAGTACGTCTGCAAAAAAACTGGCTATTTCGGATATCTGGCAGGCATTGTCAGGGATTGTATTTATAAACTTGCTGATATTTGCGATTATTCTTGCTTATGAGAATAAGAAAAATGACGGGGAGGCTTGAGATAATGAGTGAATATCCATCAAAAATAAAAACAAGGAAATACTTCATTGCCGCTATCCTGCTATTTATTGTCCAGATGCTGCTTGGTCTTGTGATGAGCGTTATGTTCCTTGCAAGAGACTCTTCAACAAATTTGCCTTTGACATTTGATATTTTAAAAGCGCTGCATCTCAATTTAATGGTACTCTGGCTGCTTCTTGGATTTATTGGCGGCCTGTATTATCTGCTTCCGGTTGAGGCCGGGCGAGACATATTGCATCCGCATTTGATCGATATTCAGTTCTGGTTCCTTCTTCTTATTGGAATCGGAATCATCTTCTCTGAGATTTTCTTCACAGGAAGAAATTGGTGGCTGGTAGAAGGAAGAGAATACCTGGAAGCTGGAAGATTATGGGATATCCTTCTCACAGTTGGACTTTTAAGCGTTGTTTACAATGTGCTCGCTACGATCCTTGAAAGCAAGAACAAATTAAGTTCACCCATTCTTGTCCTTGCTGCCGGCGCAATAGGCTCGATATTAATGTATGTTCCTGGTGAAATATGGTTTGACAGCATTGTAGCTGCTGAATATTTCAGGTGGTGGGTAGTTCATTACTGGGTTGAGGCTTCATTTGAATTGATAGCAGCAGGGGTAATAGCGCTTATTCTCCTGGCAATGACGCAGGTGCGCCGTGAAATAATTGAAAAATACCTGGCAATTGAAGTGGCACTCATTCTTCTTACAGGAATAATCGGGCAGGGTCATCATTATTACTGGATCGGGACTCCTGACTTCTGGATTTTTCTTGGCGGACTTTTTAGCGCGCTTGAACCTGTTCCTCTTTTCCTTATGGTCTGGTCGGCATATATAGACCTGAAAGAGAACAAAAAACCTATCCCGAACAAAGTTGTGCTTTACATGATAATTGGAGCTACGATCGGGAACTTTGTCGGAGCAGGATTGTGGGGCTTTATCCATACTTTGCCGCAGATCAATTTCTTCACGCACGGAACCCAGATTACGTCTTCACATGCTCATTTTGCTACTCCCGGCACATATCTATTACTCGTTATTGGAATTGCGTATCTTGCAATCCCGGAAATATCAGGAAGATGGAATTTTTCACAGTACAGGGGAAAAATTGGATTCTGGCTTCTTGTTATTGGTTTTATGAATATGATAATCGCATTGTTGATCGCAGGTATCATCCAGGTATACCAGCAAAGGGTCGAGGGTTTGAGTTTTATGAGCGTCCAGAATACTCTATTACCGTATTTTGAATGGCGATTAATTGGCGGGTTGATCGCCTTTGCGGGAGGATTGTTGATCGCGTATGATCTTATTTTAATAAGCATAATAAAGGTAAACAGTACTTGAAATATAGTTGCGAAACATATATATGCAAGCAAGTACATGCTTGCATTGATGAATATAACTGAGCAAAGAATCTTGAATGCAGCTATGAAAGTGTTCGCTGAGGATGGATTTGAGGGTGCAAGGACTAGAAAAATTGCAGAATTAGCAAGGAGAATCATCATACTATGAATAATAAATCAAATATATCCTGTATTAAAAGATCAATCCTGTTCGCAGTCGCTGTAATCCTTTTGTTGATAGCTCCTGCCAATGCCGAACTTGATCTGGTGTTAGGTAAACTCTCGCCCCAACCTGTCGAACCTGGCCAGGATCTTATGCTTTCGGTCACACTTGCAAATGGGAACGTCGAGGCAAATACCGTTATTCTAACCTTAAATCCTGATCCATCGATCATCCTTAAAAATGAAAATGATAGGGTTATCAATGAAGGGACTATTATTGAATACGGCACTGTGGCTGAAACTTATCTTCTTCATATTGATCCTCGAGCTTTTTCAGGTATTTATGAAATTGAGTTCATGGCGCGCTGGTTGAGCAATGATCAGCCGCGTGAAATTAATAAAACATTTAAGATCAATGTGCAGGGAACGCCCCAGCTTGCAATATCCAATATTACGATCGAACCTGAATTCATAAGCCCTAAGGATATGTTCAACATTACATTTTTACTCTCAAATGCTGGGTCGGGTATAGCGCGTGAAGTAGAGATCGGTGCATCAACATCCGGCCTGCCATTCGTTCCTGCAGATGCCGACACAAAGATCATAAAATTACTCCGGCCGGATGAGTATATCCAGTTAAGCTTTCGTCTCCTTGTTAAAGATAAAACTGTAATTTCTTCGTACTCGATCCCGATAAAGATGGACTATAAGGATGAAACCGGAAAAAACCAGAGTTCCCAGAGTTTTGTAGGTGTGAATATACTTGGTAATGCTCAACTTTCAATTGGAAATATCAAAACAGAGCCTCAAAATCCGGTTAAAGGCGATCCTGTTACAATGACTATGCGCATAGAAAATTCAGGAAATGGAGATGCCAGATCCGCAAAAGTAAGCCTCAACATACCATTTGGTGGAACAAAAACTGCCTTTCTTGGAAAGATAAAACCTGATGATGATGCTCCTGGTGTATTTACATTCAATGCAGCAGAAAGCGGCGATATCCCGTATGATGCCAATATCGAGTTTGAAGATGATCTTGGAAGGCATACAGTTAAACAGGCACTTACTTTAAATGTGCGCGATACAAATAAAAATGGAATGATAATACCGGTTATTGCGGTAATACTTGCGGCTGGAATTATATTTTACTTTTCCCGCATGAAAAGTAAGAAGAAATGACCAACAACAGATACGTTAGGCAAGGCGGTACATGTTAACTGATTTGAATCTATCATTATTCCTGGCATATAAATCAATTACAAAAGGTAATAAAGGCACTCTGATTTTGACAATCTTTATTATGTCCCTTATCTTTGTGAATTTAGTATTTACAGCCTCCATTTTTCTTGGATTGGGAAACACGGTGAACAACCAGGTAATTAATACTCTCTATGGGAACATTGCGCTCGAACCAAAAAAAGATGAAAAATATATCAACGACATTCATTCACTGGAACAAAAGATAAACAGCGTTCCGGGTGTAACTGGCACTTCCTCGCAATACGTAATAGGCGCCGCATTTTCCTATAAAGATAAAAGCGGGGCATGGGCTGTTCGTTCGATCAATCCGGATGATGAAAAAACAGTCACTACGATACATGAATTTATGATCGATGGCGAATACCTGAGCAAGCTGGACACTGATGAGATCATACTTGGAAAAGAGATACCTGGAGGCTATGGTGGCGACCTGGAACATCTTTCACTTGGTGGAGTCAAGATCGGGGAATCTGTCGATGTACTTTTCAATAACGGTGTTAAACGGAGTTACCGTGTAAAAGGCGTATTTGATGTAAATTTCCAGCAGTCGAATAACCTCGCATACATAAGCCAGAACGAGATGGAATCCATGCTCGGTCTCAATGATAAGGCATCACTTATCCTGATAAAGACCCGCGAAATTGGAAATGAAGAAAGCTACATAAAAAAATTCCTGGAACTGGGTATTAAGGAAGAAATAAAACCCTGGACAGTCTATGCTGAAATGGTAAAAAACATAACTAAAAGTTTTGATATGATCGCTTTATTGATCGCCGTGATCGGACTATTCGTGGCAAGTGTTACCATTTTTATAATAATTTATGTCAATACAATAAGCAAAAGAAGGCAGATCGGAATACTCAGGGCAATCGGAATAAAGGAAAATATTATCATTCAATCTTATATCTTCCAGGCGATGTTCTATGCGATAAGCGGGACGATCATTGGTTTATTTATAATGTTTTTCATACTGAAACCATGGTTTATCGAACATCCACTGAAATTCCCGGTTGGGTATGTTTCATTATTGATAGTACCTGAAAAAGTCTCGATAAATACTATAAGCCTGATAGCTGCCGCATTGGCAGCGGGATTGATACCATCATGGATGGCAGTCCGGGAAACGATATTAGAAGCGATATGGGGTGATTAACCTTGCTTGAAAATGAAATTCTTCTTGAAATAAGAAATCTTACCCGGATTTATACAATGGGTGAAGTGCACGTCCCGGCTCTTAAAAATGTCACGTTCAACATAAGACATGGAGAGTTTGCTGCAATAATGGGAAAAAGCGGGAGCGGTAAGTCCACATTACTACATCAGCTCGGATTGCTCGATATTCCCACATCGGGTGAGATCAATATCGGTGGAATTGATATTTTAAAATTATCTGAATCCCGGAAAGCAAAATTCCGTCTTGAAAGATTCGGTTATGTATTCCAGGAATATGCGCTCCTGCCTGAGCTTACAGCTCTTGAAAATGTTTTCCTTCCGGCAATGGCGCGAGGAAAGAAAAAGGACGATTATTTGAAAACAGGTACAAAAGCGCTCGAACAGGTGGGGCTTGGCTCGCGTTTACATCATCGCCCGCGAGAGATGTCAGGGGGCGAGCAGCAGCGTGTTGCGATCGCAAGAGCGCTTATCAATGATCCTGATATCCTGTTTGCAGACGAACCTACCGCAAATCTGGACAGTTCCTCATCCAGACAGATACTTGAATTATTCCAGAAGTTGAACCGGGAGATCAATCTTACCATCCTGATGGTGACACATGAGCCTGAGGACAGAAAGTATGTGAGCAGGGTGATCTGGCTCAAGGATGGAGAGCTTGCGGAAAAGGAAGGGATATCGGGGTCAGGAAATTTACAAATTACAAAAGATTAATATCCTTAAAAATACTATCTATATTTGGGAAAAACGGGGTATGATTAATTCATTAAAATCCAGGATGTGAAGTTATGTTCGTTAATATTGTTCAATTCCCACCTATTAGAAATGGACAGGATGAAGAATTTAAGAAATGGTTTACTTGGTCAAATACAATATATGAGAAATTTGATGGATTTATATCAAGGCGCTTATTAAAACCAACCAGGGGTAAGAAAAACTATGCTGCGATCGTTGAACATGAAAGCGAAGAAACCTTTATGACCATGCACTTAAGCGATGAGCGTCAAACTGCATGGGAAAAGGTTGAGCCATTGCTGGAAGGATCGCCAACACCCGGTTTCTATGAAGTAATAATAACTTCAGAAGACAAATGATGCCCAAATGAGTTACGCAACTGACTCCTCGCAGGAAAGCGATATTCGTGCATTGAAAATAGTAGTTGGAGTCTATGTCCTGATTTTTGTCATGAAACTGGCAGTATATTTTATGACAGGGGTTATGGCCATTTTTGCTGAAGCGCTGCACACCCTTAGCGACATCTTCGTGTCAAGCTTCCTGCTTTTGGCATTAATATATTCGCGCAGGCAAGCCGATGTGGTACACATGTTCGGTTACGGCCGGGCGCAGAATGTGGCTGCCCTTGTGGCTGCAACTCTATTTATTTCCTTCACCAGTTTCGAACTATACAGGGAAGCAATCCCAAAACTCTTTGCGCCTGAAGCAGTGAGCTATCAGAATCTGAACCTGGCTCTGGGAGTGCTTATCATATCGATGTTTATCGCAGGAATTCCCCTGATAAACATGTTCAGGCAAAAAAAGCATGGAGCTGCTGCCAGAGCACAGCTTACTGAGTTATTCAATGACGAACTGGGCCTGATTGCTGCGCTTATAGGCACAATATTCATTATTCAAGGAGAATACATTGCTGACCCTATTGCCTCTATAGTAGTTGCTACCATAATAGCTTACAATGCCATAGGGCTGTTCAAGGAGAACTTAAGCTTCTTGCTGGGACGTTCACCAGGACCCGAATTATTAAAAAATGTTGAGAATCAAGCCCTTTCGGTAGAAGGTGTAATAGGAGTGCATGAAATACGCGCGGAGTATATCGGACCTGATACTATTCATCTGGGAATGCATATCGACGTGCTAAAAGGGACCCCTATTGAAGAGGCAGCCCGTATAGCAGAAGAAGTACGAATGCGGGTACATGAATCTATAAAGGGGGGTTATTGTTTCATTCACATGGATGCAGCAGCAATACTATGAAAAATGAAGGCAAAAAGCTGCCTTCACTGATTTTGATTTTTCCTTTTTCTGAAATAATACTCCGCCGCCCCAATAACAGCGATCAAAGCGCCGAAAATCCCGGTTGCAGGTAAGGTTGGAGCCGCCGGATTAACAGTTATCGGGACTGTGCGCCTGAATATTACCACGTTGTTCTTTTCATCGATGCCTCTTAATTCAACGTCAAGGAGATATTTCTTGGCCGCAGCACTCTTATCGATGGTCATCCTCAGCACGGCATCGCCACTGTCGTTCTTTTCAAGTTTCCCTATAAAATCTGATTTCTCATCAAATTCAAAAGGTTGCGAAGCATCCTTGAAAACCCGAAGGGATACGGATTCAGCTTTCTCATTTCCTGTATTTTTGACCTTGATCCTTAATTCAGCTTTAGATCCGGGTACAAGGTTCTCTGGATTTGTAGTTATTGATTCAACGATCAGGTAAGGAGCGGGTTTGATGGGTATGAGAAGGTCAAGTGTCTTTGTGCTGTATGTGTTGTTCTCATCATTCTCATCTTTGTATGTGATCTCAAGCTGTGCTTTGTATTCCCCTTCCTTGACATTTTCATCGACATCCACATAGAAATTCGTTGTCTTGCTTGCCCCCTTTAAAATAATACCTGGGCTATCCTCATCCGAATAACTATATGTGGGCTTAAAACCCGATGGCAACAATAATTTCACTTTAACGTTCTGGGCATCGCCTTTTCCGATATTATCAATATTTACGGATAATTTTGCTTCCTTAGTATCGGCAATGATCTTTTCAGGCGATGTCATAAGCGCCCCCACTACGAAATCTGCCCTCTTTGGGTCGATATAGATAGGGAACTCTTTCTTTGTCCAGCCTTCTCCCGTATTCCAGTTCAGGGTGAGGTTATACGTTCCCTTAAGAGCGTTATCCGCTATCCTGAGCTTATAATGCAGGACATAATATAATTTGTTATCATTTGTTCCGACAGATGTTCCAAGATCTTTATCAGGAGAATCCCCGGCTTCAAATAAGAAAGGGTAATCGGCATCAAGACGGAATTTCAAAACCTCTACTGTCCCAGGGATGGTGTTTGTGATCTGCCACCTCAGATCAACATCCTTTCCCGCATCTGCGGGGTCAGGATCCTGGTTCATGAAATTTGCCTGTATCCTGCTTCCCTGCGCACCTGTAAGCGGAGCGGATGAAACAGGATTTGCTATCATCAGCAACAACCCGAAAACTATTCCGATCAAAGTGATCTGCTTTAACATTCTATTCATTTTCGTACCTCAAATCTGTTAAATAATTTTATATATTTTTTTAAATCAACTGTATCTATTATTATAATAAGTGCCGGAACTATTGTTATGGCTGCAACCATGCTGGCTGCAACCCCATAGCTCATGATCGTTCCCATATCCCCGAGGAACGTTAATTTCCCCAGAGACATTGCCTGGAATCCGATAAGAGCGGCAAGTGTTGTGGTAAACATGGGAACTATTACGTTATTCAGGGTCACCGCCATGGCATCCTTCGGACCAAGATCAATATTCGGATGATCTTTTTTCAAACCCGGGATATAAGCCATCTCAAATCTGTATCGGGTTACAACCTGTATCCCGAAGTCAATTCCAATACCCATTATCATGGATAAAACTCCCGATGTCTCGGAACTCATGCCCATCCCGATAAATCCCACAAAACCCATTGCCCAGACCGTTCCGAAGATTATAGTTGACATAGGAGTGAACCCGTATTTAATGGAACGAAAGATCACAAGAATGATTATCAGTATTCCGATAAGAGAATAAAGGGAAGTCTTTGCCATATCAGGCCCGATATTCTTCTCCATTACAACCCCTTCCATCGCCAGGCCCCCCACGGTCGTTTTGATGCCCGGGGGGCGGGGGAGTTCATTGATTATCTTACCAAGCTCGATTTCAAGTAACTTAAGATCAACATCATCGGTTGTCTGTATCTTCACTAAAGCAATAGTATAATCCCTGCTGATATAATTGTCAAGCAGACCGTTCTTACCTGCAAGTTCCTGTACTTCCCTTGCTGACTGCGGGAGTCTCCCCTGGTTGATATTCTTAAGGACAGTCGTCGCACTTGTTACCTCAATAACCTTTTCAGTATAGATAGCAAGCTCGGATAGCTGGTTCATGTAGAGCAAAACCCGCTGGTCGCGGACATCACGCACTTCATCAGAGCCCATATAAGAAGGATCTATCTCCACGGCAAATAAGACAGAGTTGGTGCTTCCGAATTCATTTTCAATGCTGTTCAGTGTAGCTATTGAATCCACATCCCTGGGGAGCATTGATTTTATGTCGGATTTTTTTGTTTCTATAGTGCCGATCATCTGTATAGCATATACCGATACAAGAAGCATGATCACAACCACAGCGAAAGGATGTCTGGTAATAACCCCGGAATATTTTTCAATGGGTTTGATCATTTTACCTACCCCTGTGCGCATGCACTTCTTTCTTTATTGCAAGTTTCTCAAGCTTCCTGTGTGTATTCCAGTATTCATAGTCCTCTTCCAGGAGAATGAAAACAGGATTTACAAAAAGAGCGGCAAGCAGACAATATGCTATACCCAGGGCAAGTGTCTGGCCAAGATGCTGGATCATCGGAACGCTGGCAAATGAAAGAACACCAAAGCCTACGATGGTTGTCAGCCCGGAGCCTATAACGGCAGTGCCGATTGCATATACGGTGGTCTTCATGGAATCAAGCTGGTTTATGTTCTTGGCTCTTTCTTCTTTATATCTGCTCAATACGAATACGCCGTATTCCACCCCCAGCCCCAGGATCATGGAGGAAAGACCGACTGTCGCTATAGAAAGCGGTATTCCCAGCCATCCAAGTGTTCCCATCGTCCATATCAAACCAAGGGACAGCGGTGCAAATACCAATAAACCATGAGTAAATGAGCGCTGCATTATAAAAAGTAAAAGCAGAATTATGGTGGCGGAAACCATGAGTGTTAAAACAGCATCCCTTTTTAACAGGTCAAAAATGGTCATACGGATAATGGGCGCCCCGGTTATACCAAATTTCACACCTGTGGGTTTTGGAGTATTCTTGATATGCTCCTGTATAAGATTATCAAAATCCTGTATCTGCTCTTCCCCTGTGCCTATATCGGCGCCCACGAACATGAGCGCCATATTATAATTCTTACTGAATAATCCATCTGCCACTGGATTGCTGCGAAGGGTTTTTGTAATATTTTCAGGTGTTACTTCTTTTTGCCCCCTGAAAAAACTCGCAGGCGAACTGACACTTGTTACGCTTGTCTCGCCCCTTAAATCTTCATCCAGCAGGATCATGGCCTGTATCACCCTTGGATCACGTATATCCCTTACCGCATTTTTTGAATCCACGGTATTATCGAGTTCTACCGCGATGACCACAGAATCCTGCCCACCGAATTTATCCGTAATGCGATCATTGATTTTAAAGATCGGGAGTTCTTTTGGCATTTCCTCCCTGAAGTCCGAATTTATGGAAAGGTCCTTAAGGCCGATACCAAGGAATATTGTTATGAGGATCACTGCTATTGCCAATACCCTGGTGTGCTTTTTTTGTATTTGTGCAAGTCTTGTTAAATTGGTTTGAAGGAAATCAGCCATTGAGTCTCCTGGATCTCAAGCTTCTTTGTAAATGCAAGTATTTAAAATGTTGTGTTTTAAACAACCTTAGAGTTGTTTAAACTCAAAACCTTTAAATATGAATATGTAAAATTATCCCCTGTGATAGAGAGATTAAAAAAACTGGGGCTTACAAGCTATGAATCACAGGCTTATATTGCTCTTCTAAAACTCGGGGACGCTGAGGCTGATGAGATTGCGCTTAATGCAAAAATACCAATGGGACGCATCTATAGTGTACTTTCAAGCCTCGAAGAAGTTCATCTTGTCCGGGCACAGGATACAAGACCGCGGCGGTATGCATGTGTTGACCCTGCAGCTGCGCTAACGCGTCTTTGCTCTACAAAACAGGAAGAATTAAAGCAGGCTTCAGAGGAAATTGAAGCTCTTTCCGATGATCTTAAAAATGAACTTTCAGGAGTTGTTGCCAGGAAGACAGAGAAAGGATTCTGGACCGTAGCCATAGGAAATGAATCCCAGGAGCTTATCCGGGAGATCATCTCCGGCTCCCAGAAAGAATTGCTGTTCTTTATGGCTTCAAGAATGACTTCAGAGAGAATAAAAAATGTGCTTTTGAAAGAGAATTATGTTGAAATTATGGGGGCTCTTTACGATTCCATAAAAAAAGGCGTTGAGGTTAAAATAATTCTTAACAATAGTGTGGATTTCAATAAGATTGAAGATTTACTGATCATAAAGAAACTTATGATGCATATTGGAAAAGAATTCAATTGCCGCCTTGCTACGATTCCAGCTACGCCTTTTGATATAATAGATGGGGAAAATGTATTGCTCCAGATGCTGAATCCCCTGAATCCCGATGAACTTTTCGCCGTGGTCAATATAAGGGATGAAAAACTTGCCAAAGAGCTGAGGAATAAATTTTTCACGATATGGGATAAGGCAGAAGTATATTGCGGGAAGAATCCCCAAATTAAGTGATTTCATAATATTTCAATAAAAGGAGGTTTGTCCGAGGGGGGATTCACACCCCCAATATAGCGAACAGAGGAGCACCCGTTAGGAGGTCGGGCTCGGACTCAATTTATCTATTCATCATAATTATGAAGATGATATGGTTTAAAGATATTTAAGGTTATCCGTTGGACTGTTTTTGTTGTGAAAACATCATTTTAATATAATAGATATACCATATTATAATCATAAGTATTGCAAGCGTCGAAAAAGGAAAGATATTGGAAAGAGGGGCATGAAAGGACATCCGGTCAACGATGGGCATATATGATATGATGGAAGGAAATAACAAACAGAACATTTTAAGATTACAGCGCACAGTAAGATTTTTCGAGGCACTGTTGCGAGCATCGCCAGATGGCATAGTGATCACCGATGCAACCCGGAACATCATTTTTGTCAATGATACATTCTGCAAATACTTTTCATGTAAAAGGCAGGATGTGATTGAAACAAACATTTTAGTATGGCTTGAAAAGCAGAGTAATAACGCCAATGATATCTGGAAAGAACTTGAAAGCCAGATCCAAAAAAATGGCATAGCCAGGGATGTTGAGTTCCAGATGAAGATAGATTCAGGGATGAGATACTTTACTCTTAATTCCTCTCTTCTTGAACAGGTTGATATTGAAGAGCCGGGTCTTATTATCAGTATCTGGCGAGATGTCACCAGGCGTAAATTGGCAGAAAATGAGCTCAAGAATGCACATAATGAGCTTGAGATGCGTGTGGAGGACAGGACGACTGAATTATCACGGCGGAACAGCCAGCTTCTCATCCTGTCAAGGGCAGCACAGAAAATAAATTCCGTTCTTGAAATTCCGGTCATCCTGCAAAATCTTATAGTTTCGGCAATGGAAGTTACAGATTCCACAGCCGGAACCACTGGTTTGATGATCAACGAAAAAATGGTGTTTTCGGAGACTAAATCGCCTTATATTTCCAATGATGCCCAAAATGACCCTTATGTTATCCAGGAGATCCGGAAAACTCTTGGTTTTAATAATCTCGCCAACGTTCCTATAGTGGGCAGGAAAGGTGAGTTGCTGGGCTCATTCCAGGTCCATAACACAAAAGAACACCGCCTGTTCGATCAAGTGGACATCGAGATGCTGGAGGGACTTGCTTCAAGTGCAGCGATAGCACTTGAAAATGCACGCCTGGTGGAAGATATCAGAAAAAGGGAAGAAGAAAAGAAGACTCTCTCTTCCATTCTTGATAAAAACCTTAATGAAATTTATATGTTTGATCCTGAAACCCTCAGGTTCATATATGTGAATTCAGGGGCATGCAAGAACTTAGGGTTTTCTCAGGAAGAATTAAGATCAATGACACTTCTTGACATCGAAACCGAATATGATAAAGCGTCATTTCTTAAACTCATTGAGCCTCTTATCCGGCATGAAAAAAAGAAACTCTTGTTCTATACTGATCATCGAAGGGCAAACGGGGGTCATTATCCTGTAGAAGGGCATCTTCAATTGATAGAGCAGGAAGGAGCCCGGCTTTTCCTTGCGATCATAATTAATATCACCGAGAGAAAGCGCGCTGAAAAAGAGCTGACCTTATCAGAAGAGAAATATCGAACCCTGTATGAAACAATGGCGCAGGGAGTAATTTACCATGATGAATCCGGAAAAATAATTTCAGCGAACTTTGCGGCCCAGAAGATACTTGGTTTATCCAATGAACATTTGATGGGACGGACATCCATTGATCCTATGTGGAAAGCGATCCATGAGGACGGTTCCGACTTTCCCGGCCAGAAGCATCCGGCAATCATGGCTCTTCGGTCCCGGAAAGAGGTAAGAGAAGTGGTCATGGGGGTATTCAATCCGAAAGTTAAAGAATACAGGTGGATTCAGGTAAACGCAATACCTCAAACCAGGTATGCAGAAACAAAACCCTACCAGGTTTATACCACATTTAATGATATTACTGAGCTAAAATTTGCGAAAGATGAAATGCACTCCGCAAATGTGGATCTTCGGATTATCAATAAAATAATCTCAACCGCGACCGGGTCGCTTGATATAAATCAGATACTTGAAACCGTCCTTGATGAGTGCATCAAGGTCATCGGGCTTGAAGGAGGAATTATTTGCCTTGTAAATCCTGATGAAACTTTACAGTTAGCTGCACACAGGGGCATATCAGAAGAGACTATTATTGACCTTACAACAAATAAAATAAGGATAGGTGAATGCCTGTGTGGGGCAGCAGCATGCGACTTTGCGCCCCTTATCCTTCCTGACCGTGAAGCTGTGATCAAATTTGCCACCAGGGAAGCTACACGCAAAGAGGACATACGATATCATGCGGCATTCCCGCTTATCACAGGAGGAAAGTGCATGGGAATACTATGTGTATTCACCCGCACTGATAAAAAACCTGATGTGAAAAAATTAAAGATCATTGAACTTATTTCCTCGCAGGTTGCACTTTCGATCTTGAACGCACAGCTTCACGAGGAAACAAAAGAATATGCAAAAACACTTGAGAAAAAAGTTGAGGAAAGAACATTTGCCCTGAAGGAGAGCCAATCAGGTCTCCTCAGTCTCATGGATGATATGAAAAGAACTGCGGCTGAGCTTGATAAAGCGAACAAGCGCCTTATTGAACTTGATCTTATGAAATCCATGTTCATAGCCAGTACAAGTCATGAGCTCAGGACGCCTCTTAACTCCATAATCGGCTTCACCAGCATTCTTCTTGAAGGCTGGTCAGGAGAACTCACACCTGAGCAAAGAGAACATATCCAGATAGTCAATACTTCAGGAAAGCATCTTCTTTCATTGATAAATGATGTTATCGACATTTCGAAGATAGAAGCAGGAAAACTTGAGATACATGTTTCCAGGTTCAATTTGAAAGAAGTAATAGTCGAAGTAGTTTCTACTTTGGAACAGGAACTCAATGGGAAGGGGCTTTTGGTGGATATTGACGTGATAGACATAGAGTTAAACACTGACCGCAGGCGGCTGCTCCAGTGCTTAATGAATCTTTTTTCAAACGCAGTGAAGTTCACAGAAAAAGGTGAGATCAAAATAATAGCAAAGTCTATTGATAATGAAATAGAAATATCAATTAAAGATACAGGGATTGGGATAAAGAAAGAAGATATTCCGAAACTCTTTACCGCATTTATGAGGCTTGATTCATCACTCACGGCCAAAACTTCAGGAACAGGGCTTGGTTTATATCTTATCCGGAAGCTCACCCGGGAAGTGCTTGGGGGGACGATCAATGTGGAAAGTGAGTACCAGAAGGGGAGTATATTTTCCCTGCGCATACCACGGGAGGTTAAAATTTGAAGATACCCATGAAAGTCCTGGTAGTGGATGATAACAGGCTTGACAGGTTGATGCTGTCTAAAATGCTCTCATCCAACAATTATGAAGTAGTCGAAGCAGGGAACGGGGTCGAGGCATTGGAACTCATATCATCTGAAAAACCTGACATTGTGGTTTCTGATATCATGATGCCGGTGATGGATGGGTTCACGCTGCTTCGGGAGATCCGGAAAAGCAGGTCTTCGAAAGAATTGCCGTTCATATTCTACAGTGCATCTTATGTTAAAGAAAAAGATAGGGAACTGGCCAATGCGCTTGGAGTCTCCAGATTCATAATCAAACCTGTTGAACCCAGGGAACTTGTGAAGGAAATTACACAGGCTCTTCTTGATATTTCCAGCGGCAAACTGAAAATATCGGATACTACCCCGATTAAAGAAGAAGATTATCTTGAACAATACAGCCGCCGTATTTTCAAGAAGCTTGAGGAGAAAGTAGCTGAGCTTGAAAAGGAAATTGAAGAGCGAAAACGGATCGAAGAAGAGCTTAGAAAAAGTTCAGCGCAATTCAAGGTTACTTTTGAAGAGGCGCCTATCGGTATGGCACGCATGGACACAAAAGGTCGAATCCTGGAAACAAACCATATTCTGCAGGAGATGCTTGGGTTTATGCGTGAAGAACTCAAGAATAAGGTGTTCACGGATTTCACTCATCCTGATGATGTAGAACTGGAGATGGACCGGTTCAATGAATTGATCCTCGGGAAGAAAGACCGATTCATGATAAAGAAACGCTACATCCGGAAGAACGGTACGGTGTTCTGGGCCAGGATAACCGTTTCCCTTGTCCGGGATGCAAAAGGTGCTCCGCAATTTGCGATCAGTATGGTTGAGGATATCACAGAACGTAAGGAAGCTGAAGAAAAACTCCAGGAATCCGAAGAAAAATACCGGACTTTGATCGAAAATATCCAGGACGGTGTTTTCATTGTCATTGATGGCAAGTTCCAATTCGTAAATGAAGCTTTTGCGAGGATGGCCGGATACGAAGTGGAAGAAATAATAGGGAAGGATCTCAGGGAATTTATCGCGCCCGAAGATGTGGCGAAAGTTTTCGATTATTATACACGCAGACAGGCTGGTGAAAATGTCCCGTATGAATACGAGTTCAACGCTCTTCACAGGGACAGGAAAACGCGTGTGGTCCTGAATATGACCGTGGCTATTATAAATTACCAGGGAAGGATAGCGACCATGGGGACGCTTAAGGATATAACAGAGCGTAAGCATGCTGAGGAACTCCTTCGCCAGTCAAAAGAATTTGCAGAAACCGTGCTTAACAGTATCAATGATCCAATTACTATAATAGATGTAAAAGATTTCACGATAATCGACATTAATGAGGCTTTCCTGAAAGGCTATGGCCTTACGAAAGGACAGGCTATCGGAAAGAACTGTTATGAAATAACACATAAAAGTAATCATCCCTGTTCAACCGATAATTGCCCGCTTCAGGTTACACGAAAGACCGGCTCCCCTTCAATATGCGAACATGTGGATTGTGCAAAGAATGGCATTATGCAATATCTGGAAGTCTCGGCATATCCGATTAAGAATGAAATCGGAGAAGTTCTCAGTGTTGTCCATATAACAAGAGATATCACAGAGCGTAAGGAGGCAGAAAAGGTGCAGAAAGAAAAAGCCAAGGCAGAATTACATGGCTTTATCGTGAGCGCACTTCCTGTTTTTGCAAGTGGTGTCCCATCTGGGGTAAGAGATATCCTTATTAAAAATTTTTCTGAAAGATTTGAGATTAATGTTAAGCCCAGGTTTAATGAGGAAATGAAACAAAAGGATGTTCATCCTGCGCAATTGGTTACAGCATATATGACCTGGCTCTCAGGATTGTTTTCAAATTTCGGGATTGAAAATAAGATAACAAAAGATGGGAAAAAAGAAGTGCTCGAGTTCAATAATTGTCCCTGGAGAAATGAAGCTCGCGGCAATCCGATATTTTGTTTTATATGCAGGAGTCTTGCAAAACGCAGTTTCACATGGACCGGGCTTAAGGGTAATGTGGAGCAAAAAGCAAGTATCGCCAGCGGTTCAAAGATGTGCAGATTTGAAATTCAAGTCAGGGATGAAAAAATAAAGGAGAAATGAACATGGAAAGAATAAAGACGGGCATTTCGGAACTGGATGAGATAATAGGAGGCTTCCCTGAAGGAAAGACAATTATTATCACGGGTGATCCGGGAAGCGGAAAGACTATTTTCGGGCTTCAATTCGCATATGCAAATTGCCTGGAAGGCAAGAAGATATTATATGTTTCCACGGAGGAAGATGCGCCAGAGCTCAAGCAGCAGGGTAGATCATTTGGGTGGAACTTTGAAAGTTTTGAAAACAGGGGTTTTTTGAAATTTGTGGAGCTGGCAGGATACAGGGCGATGGAAATAAAGGAAGCATTATCCATCAGTATGGAGGCTGTTAAAGGTGACTTCACACAATTTTCGGACAATCTCCCTGTTGATACAAATATTCTCATTATTGACAGCCTCGGGAGCCATGTATCAAACCTTACTTCATACGAGTTCCGTGACAGGTTCAATCTTCTTGTTTATAACATGGCACAAAAAGGCATTACCACAGTAGTACTTCTTGGCGGAGTAATTTCCAGGGAATTCGTTGATCTTGCGCTTTACTCAGCATATGGCGCTATCCAGCTTTTGAAACGAGAAAATCCCTACACCGGACTCAGGGAAAGGGTGATGGATATAGTGAAAATGAGAAATACAAAGACTCCTGTCCAGCTATTGCCTTATGAAATCTCATCCACAGGAATAATTATTACTATTCCTATTGACTCATCCGGTTGATCGGATTTACCTTTTCCCGGATATAGCGTTCTATCTCATCAAAAGCTGGTGGCCTGATCTGGAAAATATCAATACCATCAGGGAATTCTATTGGTCTTCCATCAGTGATCAGGAGTAGGCCGCTTGAATCAGCAGGGGATTCTTCAAGGATCCTGGTTGCCGATTTTCCCATCTCATCCTGTGTTTCCTGTATCTTTTTGACCAGATATTCCCTCCATCTGTCAAAATTGATATCTTTGCCATAAAAACCTTTGTGGATTTCCAGTACTTCAGGTATTAAAGATTTTGAGTACTCCTCAAAAAGCAGCTTTGCCCGCTCCATCTGGCCGGATATTTCAATGCCCTTCACAACTGCGCCACTTTCCAGAAGGCTTTTTATTAACTTGTAGTGATTATTATCTTTTCCGGTTTTTTCGAAATATTCAAGACCTGCTTTTTCATCCTCATTTATTCCTTCCATATAGATTGTGCTGATCTTTCCATAAGTTGATATGAAATAATTTATTTTTTCCCTTACCTCTCCCCAGAACCGCTCCACTTTAACCATGTCAATATTATATTGTGAAGCCAGATCTTCAAAAGGAAGGGTAGGGACAAGATATAATTTCCGTTTTGCCGAAAAGGTTGATACGTCCGGTTTTTCTATTTTTCCAAGCTTTGCCATATTCCTCCTCTTATCGATGAGTGAGTTCCAGCGGTATTATTAGATCTTTTTAGTATATTAATTGCAGCGTTGTGATCCCGAAATATAAAATTATATATGTAGCGAGTTTTATCATAGATGATTAATAGTGCGAAATGGGATGTAAGAATGACAAAAAAGATCAAACTCTCTGAACTTGGAAGCCTTCTTGGAGGCGATATTGAAGCCCTTGAAGGAGTAAAAATAGAAGGTGATGTTGAGATAGACCTCGGACAAGTGGGTATGAATCCCCAGATGGCATATGCGTTAGGCCAGGAAACTGCCCAGGTGGCTCTCCACTTGATGAATATTTCAAGAATTCTGGGTTATCCGGTTGACCAGGTGTTAGGAGGACAACAGGTTGCAGCTCCAAAGAAGTTAAGCAAGTTGATCGAGTCAAAATTCAACGTGGGAAAGATAGAGGAATGGAAAACTCCTATTCAGGAAGTAGTGCTCGGGGCAACTTCATCAGATGGTGGAAGCAGGAAGAGTACAATAACACTTGGCGGAGAAAATGCCCTTCCTTATTATTTTGACAGCCCCATGCCCCATCGCAATCATATTACTATGGACGTTTTTGACATGCCGATCAACATGGCAAAAGCGGTAAAATCCAACTATGAGGACGTTATCAATAGTCCTGCGGAATGGGCAAAGAAAGTTGTCCGGGATTTCGGGGCGGATATGGTCACAATTCATCTGATCAGTACTGATCCTAACATCAAGGACACATCTCCTGCCCAGGCTGCAAAAACTGTTGAAGACGTTCTTCAGGCAGTGGATGTGCCAATCGTGATCGGCGGTTCGGGTAACCCGGAAAAAGACCCGGCCGTTCTTGAGAAAGCAGCAGAGGTCGCGCAAGGCGAACGGTGTATTCTTGCCTCAGCCAGTTTGAACCTTGATTATGCAAGGATCGCTGAGGCAGCTAAAAAATATAACCATGTTGTGCTCTCATGGACACAACTTGAGATAAACGCACAGAAAGAACTTAACCGAAAGCTTATGAAACAGTGCGGTGTGGCGCGCGAAAATATATTGATGGACCCGACGACTGCTGCTCTTGGATATGGGCTTGATTATGCTTACACGAATATGGAAAGGATAAGGCTTGCCGGCTTATCCGGGGATACCGAACTTAATTTCCCCATGTCAAGCGGTACCACAAATGCCTGGGGGGCGCGTGAAGCATGGATGACAGGGTCACCTTTGAAGGAAGATTCCGACTGGGGACCGCGTGAGTATCGAGGACCTATCTGGGAAATAATCACAGGTTTGACCTTATCCCTTGCAGGGAACGATCTTTTCATGATGATGCACCCTACAGCTGTACAGGTCCTCAAGGAAATTACACAGACTTTGTATGGTTTGAAAGAAACAGAGCCCATAAATATTGATAATTGGATCACGGCGGTGGTATAATGAAAGTAAATAGTCCCCTTCAAGTCTATAAATTCCTGCCACAGACAAATTGCGCCGAATGCGGTGAGGCAACGTGTATGGCTTTTGCATCACATCTCATTGATAGGTCAAAGAAAGTTGCTGATTGCCCGCCCATACTCAATGAAAAATTTAAGAAAAAATACCTGGAATTGCTGACCCTTCTTGCCCCGGAGATACGCGAGATCACTATCGGTACAGGGGAACATGCAAAAAGGATTGGCGGGGATGATATTCTTTACCGTCACCAGTTGACTTTCTTTGACCCGACAGCATTAGCTTACGATGTCTGGGATACAATGCCTGAAAATGAACTTGCAGAAAGAGTGAACAAGATCCAGAATTTCAAGAAATTCTATGTAGGGAAGTTCTTGAAAGTTGACATGGTAGCCATAAGATGCGTTTCCGGAGATGCTCTAAAATTTGCAGCGGCGGTCAGAAAAGTAAATGAGCTCACAAACCTTCCACTCGTACTCTGTTCATTTGATCCGGCGGTTTTAAAAGCCGGACTTTTAGTCGTTAAGGATAAGAATCCGCTCATATATGCGGCAAATGAGAAAAACTGGAGTGAAGTTTCAGAACTTGCTTTGAATTATAAAGTTCCAGTTGTATTATTCTCACCAGATCTTGATAAGCTCAAATCCCTTGCCCTGACCTTCGGGGAAATGGGCATAAAGGATATTGTTCTTGATCCCGGCACTTATCCTCAGGGTAAACAATTGAAAGAAACTTTTGAAAGATTCATAAAACTTCGCCGGTCGGGAATAAAAGAAGGACAAAAGGATATAGCTTACCCGATCATGGCTGTTCCTCTTAATGCCTGGCTTGTTTATAAGGAGACGGTTACCGCTTCTTACTGGGAAACGGTGCTTGCTTCGGTATTTACTGTAAAGTACGGTGACATTATGATACTTCACAGCCTTGAGCCGTATGCCATGCTGCCCGAAGTTCACATCCGGGATACCATATACACCGATCCGCGAACACCAGTGAAAGTGGCACCAGGTGTAAATGAGGTTGGGACTCCAACAAATGATTCACCAGTCATAGTTACAACAAATTTCGCTCTTACTTACTACACTGTGGAGAGCGACCTTTCTTCTAATAAGATAAACTGTTATCTTGCAGCAGTGGATACCGACGGTATTGGAGTTGAAGCAGCTGTTGCTGGCGGGCAGTTAACGGCAGCAAAAATAAAAGATACATTCGAGAAGGCCAATTTCAATTTCAAGGATAAAACGTCCCATGGCACTATTATTCTCCCGGGTCTTGCTGCAAGGCTGCAGGGGGATGTGGAAGATGCGACTGGACTTCATGTGAAGATCGGTCCCCCGGACTCAGGAAGAATTCCCGGCTGGATGGAGAAAAATTGGCCTCCAAAACCGAAATAATAAAAAAGTTCACACCTTTTTTCTCTTTTTACACACCTTTTTATCAATCAAATCTATATACTTTAACAGTGTAATCAGTATAGAGAGCCATAATATGGTTCGAAAGAGACAATTAAGAAAGAGGTATTTATATGGTTAACGAAAAGTTAGCAGAGTTTGTAAAGGCGTCAAAGCCATCAGTGGCCGTAGTTGGGCTTGGTGGCGCAGGGTGTAATATCACGACATGGATCGCAGAAAAAGGAATGGCCGGCGGAAAGATCATCGCAGCTAATACTGATGTAAATCACTTAAGCACAATGAGCAAAGCTGATAAACTGGTTCTGCTTGGTGAAAAATTATGTAAGGGACATGGGTGCGGCGGATATCCGGAAATGGGTGCCCAGGCAACCAAAGAGAACCTGACAGAACTCAGGGCTGAACTTGAGGGAACGAACCTTGTTTTCCTTGTAGCAGGATTAGGAGGAGGAACCGGTACGGGAGCAATACCTGTAGTTGGCGAATTAACAAGAGAGCTTGGCTCCCTCACAATTGCATGTGTTACAATTCCATTCAAGATCGAACAGTTCAGGAGAGAGAAGGCCAGGGAAGCTATTAAAGCGCTCTCTGCAAGCTGTGACGCAACGATTGTCATCGATAACGGAAAATTGAGAGAAGTTGCAGGCAACCTTCCCTTAAAAGAGGCACTTGCTGTAGCAAACGCACTCATAGGGGCATTTGTCAAGAACATTACCGAGACGATCACACAGCCAAGCTTGATCAACCTTGATTACGCAGACCTTCGCGCAGTGATGGAGCGAGGCGGAGTATCCGCAATAGGAATTGGCGAAGGCGACGGTGAGGACAGGGTAGCAAAGGCAGTTTCACAGGCACTTGCAGTCCCATTGCTTGATATTTCCGATATGTCAGCAACCTATGGTGTATTAATCCACATCGTTGGTGGCGAAGACCTGACACTTGAAGAAGTAGCAGTAACTGGCGAATTGATCATGGATAAAGTCCCGAATACAAAGAGAGTTATCTGGGGCGCAAAAGTCGATGACCAGCTCACAGGCAGGGTACGTGTAATGGCAGTCTTGACCGGCGTCAAGAGCCCATTCATGGAAGGAGAATAATATTTTACGTGATGTGAGTTTTCATATCACATAATTTCTATTTTTTATCTATCACATATTTATTCAATGGATGAGTTCGATTTCGATTGAAACGAATAACGAGAAGCAGCTTACGGTTGATGAGTACGTCCGTTATCTTAAGATAAGGGATCAAATACTTCATATCCTGGATAATGAAAACATTACAGAAACGCTGCGAGATGCTGAGGAATCCATAAATGGTCTCTCGATCGATATGATCATTAAATATTCTGTCAACAAGAAAAAATCTTAGATGCCAGTCTTAAACCTCAAGATCGCCGCTATCCCGCCGAATGCATTCAAAAGCTGGTTACCTTCTTCAAAATCACTTGAAATGAAAGCGATGTTCGTCCCCATCTGGTCAGCGATACCTGATAACTCCTCCACGATATCTACGGATTCTGCAACCCGAAGACTTGACCCGCACTTTGTACAGTTGCCGGGCTGATATTCCACATCCCCCACTTTCTTGGTGAGTGTCTTCTTTTCCTCAAAATCGCAATTGCCGCATTTTATTGTGAGTCTCACTTTTCTCAGTTCATCCGAAAGCAAAAGTGTCTCTACTGAACCCATCTGGAGATTCTTCCGCACCTGTTCCTCGCCATATGAGGCAAGTCCCATCTCACTTACAAGTTCTTTCAGGAAACGCTCCATATGTTTTTTTTCCTGGACAACTTCCACATTCTGCAAAGCATCGCCGAGTTTATCGAAAAGTTCTGTCAAACCCGAGTCATCAGTGTTTGCCACATCGAAAAGACCAAGTATCTTTTTCTGTATCTCATGATGAAGGAATTCACCGGCTTCGAATTCTTCTTTAGTGGGTGATGGCCCGCCTATGAAAACACCCTCGAAATCTTTCTGGTTGATCCCGAGGTAGACATCGCTTGCAGCGTCACCTATGCGGGTATAGAATTCATTGATGGCAATTAATCGAAGCTGCTGGAACCTGTGAGAACTCTGGCCTCCTTTTCGCTGTTTACCAGGGACATTAGATGTAAGATGTGCCATTTCTTCGATATGTTTTCCTCTCAAAACTCCCACAGTAGCTTCGCGCCTGTCAAGAACAAGGAGACCATAGGTCTTTTGCTCGTGGAGCATATCCTCAAGCGGTGTGAGGAGGAATGCGGAGTCACAGTGATATTTGTATGAGACAATGGGTTCTGGCGGCTCGATTATAAAGGTCAGCATGTCTGTTTTATTTGCGCCTATATCCACAGCGCCGCAGAAAATGACAACGCCGTTCTCAGGCGCTTTTGGTATGAGTTTAAGTCTTGAAAGCAGCGATTCAATGGCGCCCTGCACATTCTGGCGTGTCACCCTGGACTTGATGTTCGAAGCCTGCCCGAATTCCTCCCGGAGCTGGCTTGTGATATCTGATACCTGTTTGTCATGAGGGATATAAAGCGAGATAAGCTCAGTGCCCCTTCCGCGTTTATCGCGAAGCGCTTCAAGCGTTCTTTTGAATTCATATTTTTTATGTGCGTCCGATTCGACCATTTTGGATTAACTCCATCCATGTAACTGTTACTGGAAGATGTGATTCTTCAATATCTGCTATCATAGATAAATGTTGAGTCTTTTATACAACAAAAAAACATGAAAAATACACAATATAAGGAAAAAGTTTACGCAGATGTTTTGAAAAAATTAGAAAAAATAAAAAATAGACCTAAACGTGTAATTCAGACTATTTTTCAGACTGTTTTTCGGCAATATCACCAACGATCGGCAATTTGAACTTCTCTCCCTGGTATGCCTTCATCATTAACACTAACCAGAGAATCAGTTCTACCAAAGATATCAACATGGATATTATTCCAGCCAACCACCACATCATTGGTGTCGACCACAAAATGGACGTGATTATCCATCCAATTACCATAACTGGCAAAAATGTTGCTATTGATTGTACAGCATGGAACTTTACAAACTTGTTATCCTTTTCCATTATCAGAAATACTATCCCGGTGATAAAGCCAAGAACATAACATAACGCTCCTGCTACATTCTCATCAAGTCCCATTGAGGTCTTATTCTTTCCTGCTACTGGAGCATTGTTTCGTGTTCCACATTTCGCACAGAACTCTGCATTTTCAGCAATTTCCGTTCCGCAACTTTTACAATATGCCATATTTTTTACTCCTTTAATTTAGTTCCTTACTTTGGTTGTGACAATTCTTGTCTGCCGATCTCTTTTCCTGATTTATCTTTAGAAATAATAACCATATAGCTGGAATCTTCATTGAAATATTGCTCCATTTTTCCCTCGTTACTGGTCACCTCTGATAAGCAGACTTCTTTGCCTTCAAAGTTGACAATTCCCTTTATTTCATATGAGCCCTGCCCATCGGCGCCTGTTGAGGTTATTTTTGTTCCTGCTTTACACCAGGCAGGTCCGGAACCTGAGCCTTGCGATACTTTTACTTCTCCATCTGGAGTTGTGATGGTCTGGTCTTTCGCTGCACATCCGGCAAATGCTATCAATAATATTATTGATAGAATTATGAAGATTTTTACATTATTACCTGTTTTTGTGTCCCTATCTGTTCTCATATTTTCCTCCTGAATAAATTGATATGTGATTCTGAGATTTCATTATCATCTTTATCGTATATATCATTATCTTAATGATGAGATATTCTCCGGGTCAGATAACAAACCATCACCATTATTCACATAATTTATTGAACTGTTTTCCATTGATTCCCTTGAGGAATCAGTGATGTTTGAACAGATTACTATATAAAATTATCGTTAACGTAAAATAATAAGTATGTTTATAATTGCTGTTATAATCATGGACTTTCCATGAATCAGCAGAGCTTCATTGGAGATAGTTCCCGGACATGGATTTGCCAGTTCCGTAAAATTCATATTATATTAACACCTTTATGTACTGGAATGACCATATTAGACGGATACAAATCATTTTTCGAAGCAGAAGAGGACCCGAATCTTGCGGCTTCAAAGAAAAAGGATGGGATGTTCTTTATTTTTCGTTCGATAGAGGCCTGGAAAGAAGAGAACTGCAAGGAAGAGGACATTCCGGCAAAAGAACTTGTTCTGAATGAGTTTGAAAAAAACCGGTTTATTGCTCATCCCTGATTTTTGGTTATTTTTGCAGTTAAATATTTATATTGTTAAATCATTGCATCTTAAATAATGAGGAATGAATGGGCAAAGTAAAGACTGCTATCCCTGGCCTTGATGAATTGATCGAGGGAGGTTATGTTGAGAATGATGTTATTCTTGTGACCGGGGGCCCGGGCTCCGGGAAAACCACCTTCGGAGTTCAATATCTTGTGGAGGGGGCAAGAACTTTTAATGAGCCCGGGGTACTTGTTTGCATGGAGGAGACCCCTTCAAGGATAATCCGGGATATGTGGAGATTTGGCTGGGAAATTGAGAAACTCATATCCCAGAAAAAGCTGAAAATAATTTATGCAAATCCTTTCACATACACGAGATTCGTAAAAACATTGCAGGAAAAACCAGGCAATGTTACTGCTGCAAGGAAAAATATCGGCGATATATTTGAGCAAATACAAATAGAAGTTGAAGCGATCCAGGCAAAAAGAATATTTATTGATTCAATAACATCTCTTAAAATATCTCCGGACCAGTCAGAAGTCAGGCATACGATATCAGAGTTTATCAAGAATCTTGAGTATCTTGAGTGCACTACACTTTTGTCAAGTGAAATACAAGGAGAGCAATCATTCAATGTTGAAGAGTATCTTTCCTCAGGCGTCATAAGACTTCATGTGTTCAGGGTGGAGGGAAACAGGGTAAAGGCAATCGAAATATTAAAGATGAGAGGCGTCAAGCATAATGAGACCCTGCATCCATATGAGATCAGGGAAAGAGGTATTGTCGTCTATCCGGCTGAGGCTGTAATGAACGATGAGATAAGCCTTTTTGATGCTGCTAGAAAAAAATGACCCTGGAGAATTAAAGAGATGTCCCTTAACTATAATGAAATAGTCAGTAAATATGAAAAATATATATTCCAGACATATACCCGCCAGCCCATAGCTATAAAGAGTGCACATGGCGCGCTGGTCACGGATGTTAATGGAAAAGAATACATTGATTGTGTAGCAGGAATAGCCGTAAATAACGTTGGACACTGCCATCCTGCGGTAGTAGATGCAATAAAACGGCAGGCAGAGCAGTTAATTCATGTTTCGAACCTGTATTATACAGAGAACCAGGCTCAACTTGCGCAAGAACTTGCCAGCATTTCAGGATTGGACCGTGTATTTTACTGCAATTCAGGCGCAGAAGCGGTTGAAGGGGCCCTGAAACTTGCCCGTAAAACTTCAGGTAAAAAAGAGTTTATAGCCACAGAACATGCATTTCATGGACGCACTTTCGGCGCATTGAGCGTTACGCATAAAGAAAAATACAGGAAACCATTTGAACCGCTCGGTCCGGCGGTTTTTGTCCCTTATAATGATGCTGATGCCATAAGGTCGGCAATAACAGGCAATACCGCAGGCATAATACTCGAACCGATACAGGGAGAAGGTGGAGTTATTATCCCGTCTGAAGGGTATCTTAGGGAAGTAAGGGAGATTTGTGATGATAATGGCGTTTTACTGATCCTTGATGAGGTGCAGACCGGTTTTGGCAGAACCGGGAAATGGTTCGCAAAAGAGCATTCCGGTATAACCCCGGATATCATGACAACCGCAAAAGCAATGGGAGGAGGCTTCCCGATGGGTGCAATGCTCGCCCGTGAAGATGTGGCAGCAAATTTCGTTCGCGGCGATCACGCTTCAACGTTTGGCGGCGGCTCTGTGGCCTGTGCGGCGGCTCTTGCAAATATCGATGTGATCAAAAAAGAAAAACTTGTGAAAAGGTCGGAAGTTCTGGGAAATTATCTTGCCTCAAAACTTCGCGAACTTAATAAGGATTACGTTCTGGAAATACGATGCAAAGGACTGATGGTTGGCATGGAACTTACGAAAAAGTGCAAGGATATTGTCGCAAAAGCCCGGGAAAATGGTGTTCTTCTTAATTGCACATCAGAATCAGTCCTTCGTTTTGTCCCGCCTCTTACCATCACAAAACAACAGCTTGATACAGTGGTGTCGGTGCTGAATGAGATTTAAAGAACTGGTCAGGCCAACTATAAAGGATATCAAGGAGTATGTGCCCGGGAAATCCATCGAGGAAATAGCAATAAAATATGGGCTTGACCCTGATACCATAATCAAACTGGGTTCAAATGAAAACCCGCTGGGAGCCTCACCTCTTGCTGTGGCGGCCATAAAAAAGAATGCGGGAAGAGTTCACCTGTATCCCCCGGCTGATCCGCTTGAATTAAGGAAAGCCATTGGAGATCATACGGGGTATCCAGCCACTAACATCGTTGTATCGGGGAATGGTATGGATGGGATTTTTGATACTATGATGAAGCTATTCATATCACAAGGAACCGAATCCATAATACCGATACCAACGTTTTCTTATTATGAGATAGCAACTCTTGCAAATGGTGGAAAACCTGTGTTCGTTGATCGAGATTCTGATTTTTATATTTCCCCGGAAAAGATCCTTGGCAAAGTAAATAAGAATACAAGAATGATATTTCTCTGTTCTCCCAACAACCCCTCGGGGAATTCTATCACTGAAAAGGATGTCCGAAAAATCCTTGATTCAACTGGTGCCATCGTGTTCATAGATGAAGCTTATGTTGAATTTGCCAACAGCAGCATGACCGGACTTGTCAGGGAATACCAGAATCTTATTGTTGGCCGCACTTTTTCAAAAGCCTTCGGGCTTGCAGGCATGCGTATGGGTTATGCTGTCGTTCCGGAATGGATAGCCAGGGAATATATGAAAGTAATGACACCGTTCTCAATGGATGTGTTATCTACTGCCGCGGGGTCAGCTGCCCTTGGGGACAGGGAATATCTGAAAAAGAGCATCAAGACTGTAAAAAATGGGCGTATGCAACTTTCAAAAGCGCTTGGGTCACTTTGCAAAGTATATCCAAGCGAAGCTAATTTTCTCATGATAGATATATCTCCCCGCAGCGCAAAAGAAGTTTCAGAATCCTTATTAAAAAAAGGTATAATAATCCGGGATTGTACATCCTTCAGGGGCGCAGGTAAATCGCTGATACGGATATCTGTTGGTACCAAAACACAGAACGAAAAAGTCATTGAAGCGTTTCGTGAAATATTATGATTATTGCCCTGACTGGTACTCCTGGTACAGGAAAAACAACTGTCTGTGAAATAATTAAAGAACATTCACAATACAGGAAGAAATTTAGCATAATAGATGTGAATAGACTCGTTCTTGGTGAAAAGCTTTACACAGGAAAAGACGAAGCCCGGGACACTTATGAAGCTGATATGGATAAACTGGAAGAGCGAGTGAAACAGGAAATTGGAAAAAAAAACCCAGGTGTGGATGTCATATTGGAAGGCCATCTTTCACATCTTTTGCCAGCTGATGCCGTTATCGTGCTGCGGGCGCATCCTGTCGCCCTGAGAAAGCGCCTGGGAAAAAGGAAGAAGTACTCATTTAAAAAAGTAAAAGAAAATGCTAATGCAGAGGCGCTGGATGTAATATTAGTGGAGTCGACACAGCGAAATAAGAACGTTTTTGAGATCAATACCACGAATATGAACTTGCTGGCTGTTGTAAAATCAGTTATTTCAATTATTGAAGCCCTTAAACAGGGGAAAACGCCTGAAGAGTTCAGGCCAGGGAAGATAAATTGGATCGAATATGTGGAAATTGATTGAATTGGCAAAGTCAAGTTTATATACTTTTCAAACACATAATTCAGATATATGGATGCAGACAGCGATTTGACCATTTTAAATGGCAAACTCACTATTCTTGTGGCTTTCGGGCATGGGGGAGAACTGGATAAGGCCCAGTTGAGGAGATTCATAGGTTCCGAAGTAATTGCGGAAAAATGGAACAAACCCATAGAAGTGGAGCAATCCGAATGTATTACCGTAATAGGGGCAGGCAGTGAAAGAATAACATGCGGCACAAATGTATATGCAGATACTTTTATAGCAGGCGCCTCGATCCTTCGTATTGAAATAGAGATCAGGGACAGGATATTGTTCAATGATATCCTGATAGCTCTCCATTCAAATACGATAATCGTGGAAGGTCTTGATATCCAGTCTTTTGCCATAAGGAAGATCGATGAGATGCGAAAAAAGCTAAATCCTGATATGAATATTGAATATTATCCGCATTTTAAAAGATATACGCTTCTAAGACTGAAGGATTTCACTCCAAGGCTTGACCAGAAAAGCCTGAAAGAACACTATGGCGAAATAATTACGCGCTTCCTTTCCGGAGAGACATCCATCCGTCGGCTTCACAGTAAAGAGATCACTGAAAAGCTTTCCAATGACCTGTCATATTATGACGAAGATCTTTTCCTTGCTTCCACAGAAGGTGTTTTAATACTGGGATGTGAGGATTATATAAAGGACCTTCGCGAACTGCTTGAACTTGCCATCTCACTTCTCCTGTTATTTCAGGTTTATGATCGCAAAATCGACGCAGAGATCACAAATGCCTTTGATGCAATTAACAAACTTAGCAGTTCAAGGTATTATTTCCTTACACAGGTTCCAAGAAAGCTTGAAAAATCCCTGTTGAAAGTAAGTGAGATCGGGCTTGTTATACTTGATGATATAGAAGACCTCATGAACCCCCAGAAAATAACACTGGACTGGTACTACCAGTCAGCCTACCAGAAGATGCTGAACACTCTTAAAGTAGGAGACTTTGAAAAAGTTGTGCAGCATAAGATAGATTCGCTGCAAGACCTATATATCACCGCAAGAGAGCTTTCGTCAGAGCAATTGAATATATTGCTTGAAATCGCAATCGTATTATTGATCTTGTGGGAAGTTGTTAAACCAGCTCTTGTTCCTGGATAATTATTCTGTAACTGTCGGCTCTAATATTTCCTTGTTATATTTCTCAATATAAATTATTTCTTTGATTCCGGTGTTATCGATCACTTCACGTGCGATCCGTCTTTTTGACATGAGCCATCTCTGGTTATATGTCATTTCAGGTTCGATCTCAACTGTTGCCGTGCCATCATTTAACGCAACGGGCAAATCTTTTCCGACATATAACCCGAGGAGACCTTTTACCTTACCTTCGTCATCGTCAATTTTCTCTTTTATTTCATAGTCATATGTTACAGTCTGTCCTGCAAGGAACCTGTTAAAGTCAACCTGCACCATCCTGCCGATCGCTCTTATTACAATTCCGGGGCGGCCATCTATCTCCACAGGCATTCCCACCTGTACCCTATTGGTGAACTTTGTAGCTGGTATGCTTTCTATAAGTTCAGGATTCCTTGGGCCGAAGGCTTTCTCAGGGGGGATCGTTACGCTGCCGGCGTATCCAACTTCCTTTCCTACTAAATCCTCATCCAATCCTGCAACTGTATGCTTTCCACCTACTATAACGACATCTCCGCCGTATTTTCCTTTTTCATTAAAAATGCTGTTTGCTTTTGCAACATCTTCATCGGTCGTGTCAAAAACGCGGCCTTCATCTGTTTTTCCGGTATATGAAATTCTTATAAAATCGCCTTTTTCAATAGTCATAATTCATGTCCTTTTTTTGGATTCTTCATGTATCAAAGGTATAAAATACTTACTTACTGAATTGTTTGCCAGGCGAGTAATCTTTTACCTTTAACGGAGATTGTGCTAATTGTGCAATATTTGCACAATATTTAAATACTAAGACGTATGTATTAGTAATTGTGATAAAGTTGCACAATAAATTAGAAGACTATATTCAACTTGAGGGAAATATGACATTAAATGTTTTTGGAAAGCTAATAAAAATATTTGAAAATACAGTTGAACAAAAACGAGAGAAGAATCGAAAAGAAGCGATTGAATCGTGGAACTTCTGGAAACAGGGTGGAATATAATAATATTATAATTATAGAAACGACTTCACAATTTGTTTTTTCGCTTTTCCAATCCCGGATAGATCAATATTAATCCAATGAATGCCAGAATCGAAATAACATAGGCTGGAAGATTGATTCTATAAAATCTTTCAAATATTATCTCTTTTCCACTATTTTCAAAAGCATTTACTACCCCATAAGCCTGCAAAGGCGCTTTTCCACCTAATTTCCAATCTTTGGAGAATGGCTCTGCAAAAACTATATATTTTTTACTTCTATTATCCTCCAATCTATATTTCACAGGATTTAGCTGTTCATAACTTAATCCAACCTTTTGGGCGCCTATATTGTCGATATCATCAGTTTGATAAATCTTTGAAACATCATTTTTATTTTTGAAGACATATAAGTTTTTAGTCTGCTTCACCAATTCCAGATCAGTCTGATTAAATAAGAAAAAATATTTCTTAAAATCTGATTCACTGGTCAAAATAACATATTTGACATTTAATATCGATATCAATTTCCCCATATCTGTAATATCGTCCCTTTTATCTAATAAAGAATCTATATAAATCTGTTCCGGTGTATTTACTTCCCTATAAACATCTCCAATTTCAGCATTTGTCCCGCTTATTACTTCTTTATCAAAGAAATATTTTGCAGGATTTGCTATTCTTTTGTTGGTATTATTTATCCATCCAAAGTCCATATACTGATGCCAGGGAAGAAAAAGAATTTTGAAATCCTGTTTATCTTCATTTAAGAAATCATTGATCTCATACCAGTCAGGAGGGTAATCGGTTGGCTTTATCTGCCCGGCAAATCCATTGAAGAATGTGAACGAGTATATTAAAGGAGTAATTAACGATATGATTATTATTGTTAATAATGAAAATTTGACTATTTTTCTTTTCATTCAGGCCTCTCTTGGATTATATTTATCATAAACATTTTTGATCTTATTCAATCCCAATCCCCCGAGCACCGAATACGCCAGAACCAGCATGGCAACGAACTTCTGGGAATCCCTGAATCCTTTCAATAATGTATTGTCAAATAACCATCTTACTACATCTCCAAAGGGTCCATTTACCCCGCTTGCGAGAATGAAGCCCAGTATTCCGATCACGGCAAATGCTTTAACATAGATGCCGATCTTCTGGTCTTTATAATAATAAATAAATCCTAATATTGTTAGTGACAATATAATCAAATAAAGAATTTGCCAGCCAGGAAGAAAATCTTTTGGAGTTAAATATCCTTCATTCCAGAATCCATACATAGATGCAATATCCAATAGTCCTCCTTTTGGAGTAAATACTTCATAATCTCTCTCTCCGATGTTCTCTATTTGAATATTTTGTGCACTCAACACAGGCAAGATCCAGTATAAATTTAAAAGAATAAATAATATTAAGGACAATATAATAATTTGAAAAATTCTAATGTCCCTGTTTTTGTTATACCAGAATAAAAATATTATGCCCATAATCATAAACGATATTATCAGTATATGAATATTGAAAGATATTATTGATAAAAGGAATACAAATTTAATTATTTCTTTCTTTTCTTTTCTGTCCAGTAGATCCATAAACGTTTTTAGTAAGAATGGAAGTACGGCATAGGAAAATAACATTGGCCAATGACCTGAAACTATTCTAATATATACATAAGGATTAAATATGTATAAGGTACTTGCATATAATTGTGAGGCTGTTGATATAGATATCTTCTGGCAAAAATGACTTATCGAGTATCCACTCAAAAATAATATTAGAAAAAGTATGATTTTCTGAAAATATATTATTCTGCTATATACAAAATCAAAAAAAAGAGTGCCTCCATATATGGGAATCATTTCTCCATAAAATGTATCAAAATGATTTTTTGGAATAGAATCAAATGCAAAAATATATTTGCCAAATAGTAAAGGGATTATAACAATCGATATAGGAACTAAAAAGTAAATAATGTAAGAATATTTATTCAAATTCTTCATTTATTATTAATTCTCCAATCGTATAATGTGTATCCAATACAACTAATTAAAACTATCAGGGAAATTAGTATGCCAATGTCAAACCAATCCTGGGGTTTATATCTTATTACAATTTCAAGATTTCCAGTCTCACTAATCCAAAATCCGTTAATAACTGAGTATATAGGGACTGGGTCGATCACTTCTATCTTTTTACCATCTATATATACTGTCGCCTCCCACAGCTTATCATATGTTTCAGAAAATGATAACAAGAAAGGCTTTGATGTATTTACGTTCACTTTCCATAATGTGGGTTTTATTTTAGTATAATTTGTTATTTGAGTATCTCCTTTATACTCTGTTAATATGATTTTAGTAACAATGTCTTTATTTTTTATATGTTCTATATCTGATACGTTAATTATTCCATCAGTTGGGGAGGCATTCCTAAAAACGTATTCCGTTAAACTGATATTGCGGCGAGCATCAATAATATTTGCAGGTTTACCTTTTAGTTCAAATAAGTACCAATTATCCTTATTATATATCATATTCGATTTTGCTTTAATATCTTTTAATGTATTATTGTCTATCAAATAACCCCTGTCATTATGGAATACTATATATTTTACACTTATAGATAATAAAAAGTTATAATATTCTTTCGTCTTAAACATTTTTGACTTATAAGGCAAATCAAATAAATAATAATTTATAAAGTTATAATTTGTCGCTGTGTTAAAAGTTGGCTTTCTTGAAGATTTCATATCAAAAGCTGCTATTTTATGTCCTTTACTCCAATTTGTGTCTATTTCGTTATATCTCGGATACCACATGACCTTGTATGTATCATTTTTTTCCTCTAAAATCTTGTTAATTTCAAAGAATTGATATGGAATATTTATAGGTTTTAAGGAGTTCGTATTGGCATCTATAATACCGTAAGAGGAGACACCTAAAAAAATCACTATCAATAAAATTAATGGATATTGACTGCGGGATATGCTATTATACTTTTTCAATAAAATTGACACGCTTACAATAAAAAGTAATATTAAAAAGAAAGCTTGATAAAGCTGGAATTTTAAGGGCGATCTTATTATGAATCCTATTGGTGTGGATGAAACAAAATACCAGTATAATTCTCCAATCGGGGATTTTATTCCAAGAGATAATAATGACGTAAATATATATCCTATACTTACAAATAATATAAATCTTCTTATAAATATAGGAAACAATCGGAAACCAGATAAATAGACCGAGAATGATATAGCCAGAAGGACGCCCAGAGACAAAATGTGCATTAAATTATGCGGCTCATTAGTTGGAAAAGTATTTACATAGATAAACCTATCTCTTTCTAAAGATAAAATTTTATATATGGTATTATCTGATACAGTTTCGAATGTTCTTCTTTCCAGATTTGAGGAATGCCCAATATCAACACTGGATACACCCATGGATATATATGGGATTATATACCATAAAAATAATGAACTAAACAATATAGTTATAAAAAAATATTTCTTTATTGAAGACCATATATTTGAATTAATGATGGATATTGAGAATAAGAATGATATTACTATATTCATAACAAAAATAAATGGGTGTCCTATAGAAAACAGAAGACATATTGAGAATAATAGTACAAATTTAATATTATTAACTTCTTGATATCTCAGTATGAGAAACAAAAGCAAAGGCAGAATCCCTAAAGAAAAAAGTAATGAAATTCCTCCGGAAAACTGTAATGAGACCGGATTATAAGCAAAAAAGAGTGAGGCGATCATAGCAACATTTCTGTTACCAAATCCTGAAATTTTAAAAATCTCGCTGATAAAAATGAAAAATGAAATACTGATAAATGTATACGTAACCAGTATCATTAATTTTAATATGATATCGATTCCTACTCCAAAATAAGCTAAAAGTATGAATGGAAACCTTATAAACAATCTCAAAGTCTGTTCAATATTTGATTGAGATGCGAGGTCATTCCACATGTAAGTAGAATAAGTTATAAAATTCTCATTATATAAAGGAAAATTGAAATCTCTCTGAATTATAGTTCCATCAGGAATAATAATACCAGATAAAAATATAATATTTATGATGATCAGACCAATAATATGCTTATATTTTCCTGCAAATTGTCCCATATATTTTATATATTTATTCATGAATATTCATCTAATATTGTCTTCTAAAAACTTGATCAGGCATTTTTCATTAAGATCATCTAAAGTTACCACATTTTCGAGTTTTACATCTTTAATAAAATTCCAGACCTTATTTTCATATGGTATTGCCAGAAGCGGTACATTATTAACAAAAGCAAAAATTATGGAATGAAATCTCATTCCAATGAAAATATTGACAAATCTTATAAGAAGATACCAAATAATAGGATTATTTCGCGAAATCACTGTTATATTTTCTTTAAACTCAACTTTTTTTATAATTTCATCAGTTAGCATCTCATCATTTTCTATATGTGAGTTTGTTCCTGCGAATGGAAAAAATACAAAATGTACTCTTTGATTATATTTGATAGTTTCAATATTAATAAATTTTGAGGTGATGTCGATTAATTCTCTTGTTTTTTCTAAATTTTTTAAAGGTTTTATGGATAATCCTATTATATATTTATCTTGAGCTTTAATATGATTAAGAATATTATATTCAGGTGTCTCTTTTAGTATACCGTCATATTTTTGGCGTAGTCCATGTTTCAAAAGAATAGCTGGTAATTCTAAAGCCAGGTCTTTGTCAATTTTTACCTTCTTGTTCAAACTCCAAATATTATTAAATGATTCCTCATCTCTAACACTGCATTGATCTACGAAAAAAAAACTTAAATTGACAAATATTTTTTCAATTCTTGGAGCGGTATTATATAAACCTACACTTTTAACTATGACTTCTTTTCCTAGAATTTTTGATATAATTAGGAAGAAAGGTATCAACTTAGCGAGTCTTCCTGTATATCCACTCCAAATACCCCCCCCTCCTACAATCACTTTATCCGAACTGATTAGACAATTTAACAGTTCTTTAATATCATATACATTGAAACTGTTCAACGAATGGGATATATCTGCATGATAAATATCTATGAATTTTGGATTACGGACAGGTATTGATATTTTTGTTTGATTGTCTTTTTCTAATAAATCCAATACAATGACTTTTAAGAGTATCTCATCTCCAATATTGTAATTTCCATAGTTTCCTATCAGGAGAATGTTTTTATTTTTCATTATTGATTTAGTTTTTCCTCATATGGGTAAACATTATTCGTATTCTTCCTTATTTTATGGAACTGCTTTCTCAATTAAAGGCAGTTTTTTCATGATTTTTATTAATATATAACTAATAGATGCAACCAAAATTACCGTAAGAGGTATATCTATTATAGGATTCAACTTTATTTTAATTAACGAATTTAACCATTGTAAAATTAGAGCATGTATTAAGTATATCCCGAAGGCTAGAGGGCCAACGTCTAAAATAAAATTTTTCAAATATATATTTTTGATTGTCTTGCTCCATTCAATATCTTTAACTAAAATAAATATACCAATGGACATCATTAGTACATTTAGTGCGAAATAATTATAAAATATTCCATCAAATAATCCTTTGTTTAAACTGATTATATATGTACCAACAAATGTAATTAAAAAACCGGATATAAATAGAACATATGGTAAGGATATTGTCCATTTTTTATCATATTCTAAGTCTTTTAGATAATGTCCTAATATATAATATCCCACAAAACCAGTAAAAAGATGGAGATCTATCAATGATCCGATATGTATTCTTTTCATAAAAATGTCAATAATATTAGATGATAGAAACCACACTATTAAAAAATATTTTATATCATTTCTGGTGGCATGTTTAATATATATTTTTAAAATCGGTGTAGAAATGTATAAGCCAATAATCATGTAAATAAACCACAAATGATAAAAGACTGTTCCATCTATAAAACTTTTCAAAATCAACATTATAGGCAAAGATTGCCCTTCGATAATACCTGTTTTATATTTCCATATTGTATATACAATCCCCCAAAAGATCAAAGGGATTAGAATCTTATTAACCCTCTTCTTAAAAAAAATCTTTATAGGGTATTCTTTTTGAGGGTCAAGTAATAGAAAACCACTAACCATAACCATTATAGGTACAGACCACCGACTAAACGAATCATAAAGATTAGCTGCCATCCAATCAACATTAATATTTTTGAAGAATGATGAACTTACATGTATTGTTATGACAGCTAATATAGATATTATTCTCAAAATATCTATATATAATATCCTCTCTTTATCAGTCAATCAAAATCCTCCGTCATAACCAGGCCCCTCCTCTTATCGCCCCTGATACGAAAATTGTACATGCTCTACTCAACAACTCCATTTTTTTCTGATGTTCGATCCCTCAAAAATGTAACTCCATCAACAAATCCCTATGCGTGTGCCACTGCCTTTAAAAACTCTTCTGCGCTCCTATCCCACCCGAACTCCCCTGCCCACCCGAGCGCATCACTGGAAAGCCTCTCCCGCAACACATTATCCTGCAAAAGCTCAAATGCTCTTTGCGCCATCGCTTCCGGATTCGGCTCGCATAGCAGCCCGGTCTTACCATCTCTTATCGAATCCCGCAGGCCTGGAACATTATAACCTATCGCAGGCGTTCCCATTGCATTTGCCTCTGTCACAACAAGACCCCAGCCCTCCCGCACGCCAGGGACAAGAATGACATGGGCGCGGGACATGAGATTAAGTTTTTTTTCCTGGGAGATAGCTCCGAAAAATTCCACGCCGCTGCATGACATTTTCTCAAGCTCCTTGCGGAAATAACCATCGCCTATGACCCAGAGCTTTGCGCCTTTAAGCTTTTTCTTTATGATATTAAAAGCTTCGATTGCATGATCAGGACGTTTTGCTTTTTTGAGTCTTCCGACAAAAATAAGAGTCGGTTCTTTTTCCTTTTCAGGAATTGAATCAAGGGGCTTGAAATTGATCCCCTCAGGAACAACAGATATGTTATTAAAACCAAGAGTCATAAGGTCGTTCTTTGTTGAGTCCGAAACTGTTATTGTGGGAATATCTTTGTATTTCTTAAGCCATCTGTTTTCAAAGAAATAACGGCCTGCATAGTTAATAGGAAATTTAGTCTCGTAGAACCAGAACTCTCTGGCAAGTTGATGAATCAAAACTACAATTTTTTCCCCGTTATTTACGAATTCCGGAGTAAAAAATGGTACTGTATTTATTTCATCAATAACGATATCAAAACTTTGATCAGAAAAATATTTCTTATAATATTCCCTTGCTTTCAGATAGACAGTATATTTTCCTCCATCTCTTATTATGTTCACTCCATCTGCAATCTCCTGGTTTTTACAGTCGGGAAATGATGACGTGAACCATGTGACACTATGTCCTTTATCTATCCATCTTCTGGCATTCTCATGAGTAAATACTTCAGCGCCGCCAGCATCCGGATTCTTGATATCACGCCAGTTGAAGATTAGAATATTCATAATTAACCCAACGTGCGCTTTGATCTCCAAAAAACTGCTATATTTTTCATCTCAATTTTCTCATCATAGTGATTATTACCTTCATCCTATAAAATACCGCGCATTAAATTTGTTTTAGACTTTTGTACTGAATTCATTATTGTATCATTTTTAAATGTGTATATCACACTCACTGTCAGAAATACAAAATTAGCAATTAGCATCACATTTATCATATCAGCCATTGATGAATGAAATATCATCAACAATGCAACTTCAATAATCGTAAATCCTGCAAACAGGATAATATATCTCATATTTTTTATCGCCAGGTGATAACTCATTACAATTGAAATAATGGCGACGAAAAACATGGCCATTCCATAAGGAGCAACAAGATCTATGGCATTGAAATATTTTTCCCCAAATATTCTTACCACTATCTGGGGGAATAAAATATATATCAATAACAGGCTTCCGGAAAGAGCCCCGGCACCTAAAATACTCTTCTTTAAAATCCCTTTTGTATCCTCATTTTTTGTAAATTTTTCAGCGATCATGGGGAACATAACCATGCCTACTGCTGCGGAGAAGAAAAATATTATTTTCCCCAGGACTGATACTGAAGTATACAGTCCTGCTTCAGCAGGCGAAAAGAAATATTTAGCCATTATCACATCCAGATTAGATGGGATAGAGAGGCTTATCATAGCAACCATCACAGGGAAGGAATACGAATAAAAAGATGAATATCTAAAATCAGGCTCATGAGGATTATTCGGCTTTATGTATGGTTTGAGAAAAATAAAAGATATAATTAGTCCGAGGATCGTACCTATAGCCACACCAAATAAGGCTCCACTGACACCAAATCCAGCCATCACCAGAGCAATTCCAAAAAACAGTTTAAAAAATGTGTTAGATACATTCGAAACAGCAAGAGAAGAAAATCTTTTCATTCCTCTGAGAGATCCGTCTATTATTGGGTTTATCCATGAAAGAGAAAGAATCAATATAAGGACCATAATGGGCCAAATATTTGTTAATTTTAAGATGCTCATAAGATCCCTGCTAAAAAACAGAAAGATAATGGATATTGCAGACCCAAACAGAATTGTCCTTTTCAAGGATCCTTTTATAAAAAAGCCAATCGCTTTTCCTTCTCCAACAAACTTCGATACGAATTGTGTGGTACTTGTACCTAATGTCTGTGAAATGATCGCTATCATATAAAATATAGCAAAAAGAGCACCAAAAATGCCATATTCTTCAGGCCCAAGTGCTCTTCCTATATAGACCTGGTATATATAATTGAAAATACCGGCTATTGTCCCGGATATGAACATTGTTGTCCCGTTCTTTAAAAGTTCATCTTTTTTAAGATATCCGACGGTTTTTCTTATTGAATTCATTTACTGTAATATTTTTGAATGTTTTGGTTTTAGAATATTACTATCCATTTCAAATCCAAATTTGTTCCTGTTTTCATGTCCTTTCGCCATTCTTATGTTGTTGATATTCTCAAACTTATTATCATAATAATGAATAATCTTCATTCTATAAAAAATGGCGCATGTATCCCAGAACATGTTCCAGATAGCTTTTTTATTAACATGGCTATCAAAGTTCATGTTGATCTCAATCGGCGCATCTGTGATCTTATAACCCAATCTATATGCATTTGCCAATATCTCAATATCAAATGCATATTTTTTGACCAAAACCATTGGACATATATCTTCTAGAACTGTTCTTTTATATATTTTCAATCCGACCTGGGTATCTTTTACCTTGATCCCAAATAATATCTTTACGAACCTATAATATATTTCACTGAATATTTTTCTATTGATAGGATAATTAATTCTTGAATCAGGATGTCTCTTTGATCCTACCACAACATCGGCATTTGTCCTTTCCATTTCTTTAATAAATGTCAATATCTGTCTTGGGTGAATATTCATATCCGCATCTATAAAGGCGACAATGTCTCCTCCTGTATGTCGAAACCCGTATCT